>OFFZ01001002.1_pt1 | contig 16142 bp, 18 predicted proteins | sample 1521631 | NCBI WGS metagenome assembly OFFZ01 (sample SAMEA3504102, study PRJEB24116) | mouse gut metagenome | biome: mouse gut; feature: mouse-associated habitat; material: faeces | place: Denmark | collected 2011 | reverse complement strand
TCCCCCTACCGCAAGAAGGCGGTGTGGGTGGTGAACGACTCCACCATCAAGGCCATCCGCAAGCTCAAGGACAACAACGGCCAGTACCTCTGGCAGCCCGGTCTCATCGCCAACGCCCCGGACACCATTCTGGGCCGTCCCGTCAAGACCTCCGCGTTCATGCCCTCCATCGCTGCCGGGGCCAAGTCCATCATCTTCGGCGACTTCAACTACTACTGGATCGCCGACCGCCAGGGCCGCACCTTCAAGCGGCTCAACGAGCTGTTCGCCACCACCGGGCAGGTGGGCTTCCTCGCCTTCCAGCGTGTGGACGGTAAGCTGATTCTGCCGGAGGCGCTGAAGGTGCTGAAGCAGAAGGCCGGGTCTGGCTCCGGCACCTGATAAGCACTGGCCCAGAGACCCCGGTAAATAAACGCCGGGGTCTCTCCACTTTGAGGAGGTGAGGTCATGACTGTTTCGCTGAAGGAGGCCAAAAAGTACCTCCGGGTGGACCATGACGATGATGACACCATCATTCGGAAGTTTATCCGGGCGGCGGAAACGCTGTGCGAGGGTACGCTGCGGAAGGCTGTGGAGCCTGTCCCCATCAACAAAGTGGCGGTGCTGTTTGCCGTGGCCTACCTCTACGAGCATCGGGAAAACGCTGACATGGACGAGCTGACCCGAATGCTCCGCTACATCCTCGCCACGGAACGGGAGGTGGTCTTCTGATGGAGATTTCCAAGCTGCGCTCCCGCATCACCATCCAGCAGGCCGTGGTGCAGACAGACGCCATCGGCAACCACACCAACGCCTGGGAAGATTTCTGGTCCTGCGCCGCTTATGCCAACCTCGCCTTCGGGAAGGAGTACGGGGCCGCTGGGCAGACCTTGGACAGCGACACCCTGGTGTTCGAGGTGCGCTGGTGCGAACGGCTCCGTGATCTGGACAGCACCAAATTCCGCATCCTGTTCGGCGGCAATATCTACAACATCACCTGCGTGGACGATGTGCAGTTCCGGCACGAGCGGCTGAAGCTGACCGCCCAGCGGGAGCGGAGGTGACGGCATGGCTCGTGACAGGGTATCCATCGACCAGTTCCCCGGCGCGGTCATGGCCCAGCTGGAGGAATATGTCGCTATGGCCTCGGACGAGGTCAAGGAGGCCGTCCGCACCGTCAGCGAGGACGTGAAAGCCGAGATACAGTCCCGCGCCCCCGTCAAGACGGGCAAATACAAAGCAAGCTGGACGGTCACCAAGGTGGAGGAGACCGCCCAATCCCTGGTCAACACCGTCCACTCGGCGAAGCACTACCGGCTGACCCATCTGCTGGAGAACGGCCACGCCAAGCGGGGCGGCGGCAGGACACGTTCCTTCCCCCACATCGCCCCCGGCGAGGCTCTGGCGGAGAAGGAGCTGCTGGAGATCGCGGAAAGGAAACTGCGCGGATGAAAAAATCAGATATTCCCGCTCTGCTGGAGCGGCTGGGCTTTCCCTTCGCCTATGACCACTTTGCCGAGGGCGAAGGGCCTGACCCGCCCTTCCTGGTGTACCGCTATCCCAAGGCCGACAATTTCGCCGCCGATGGGGTGGCCTACTTCAAGCAGGATGTCCTCCACATCGAGGTCTACACCGATAAGAAGGACCCGGCGCTGGAGGAGCGGATCGAAGCCGCTCTGGATGAGAGCGGCATTTTTTACGGCAAAGGTGAAACCTGGATCGACAGCGAAAAGCTGTATGAAGTCCTTTATGAAATGGAGGTATCTGCATGAGCAGCACTAACAAGCGCAACAAAGTCAAGTTCAATATCTGCAACGTCCACTATGCCCCGCTGTCCCAGGACAACGATGGGAAGTACACCTGGGCGACCCCGGTGGCGCTCCCCGGCGCGGTGTCCCTCTCCCTGGACCCCCAGGGTGAGCCGGAGAGCTTCTATGCGGACGGCATCGAGTATTACGTCATCAACAACAACCAGGGCTATGACGGCGATCTGGAGTTGGCCCTCATCCCGGAGTCCTTCCGGCGCGACATCCTCATGGAAACCACGGATGCCAACAGCGTCCTGCTGGAGAACGCCGCCAGCGAAACGGGCAAGTTCGCCCTGCTGTTCGAGTTCGATGGCGATGTGCGGAAGATCCGCCATGTCCTCTACAACTGCTCCGCCTCCCGCCCCTCCATCTCTGCCAAGACCAACGAGGAGAGCCGGGAGGTGCAGACCGAGACCCTGACGGTCAAGGCCCGTCCTCTGTCCACCGGCTATGTGAAGGCCAAGACCGGCGACTCCACCAAGGCCAGCGTCTACAACAACTGGTACAAGAGCGTCTACCAGCCTGCGGACACCCCGGCGGCGGACGAGGACGCTGGTGGCGAAGGGTAAGGAGGGCTGACACATGGGTATCAAACGCACCATCGAGATTGACGGCCAGCAGGTCACCTTCAAGGCCAGCGCCGCCATCCCCCGCATCTACCGGCTGAAGTTCCACCGGGACATCTACAAGGACCTCGCCGCTCTGGAAAAGAGCGTGGGCGACAACAGTGAGGGCAGCTCCGGGCTGGATATGTTCTCTCTGGAGATGTTCGAGAACATCGCCTACATCATGGCGAAACACGCTGACCCCGCCGCCGTCCCGGATTCCCCGGAGGATTGGCTGGACAGTTTCAACACCTTCTCCATCTACCAGGTGCTGCCCCAGCTTATCGAGCTGTGGGGCCTGAATGTGCAGACCGATGTTCAGTCTAAAAAAAACTTCGCCCGACTGACCGGGAAATGACCACGCCGTTGTTCCTGCTCCGCTGTCTACAGGTCGGGCTGTCCCTCCGGGACCTCGACCTGCTGACGGTGGGCATGGTCAACGACATTTTTGCGGAGCAGCTCAATGATGACTGCAAATACGCAACGCTGGCAACCCAGGAAGATATGGACCGTTTCTAAAAGTCAAGGGGAACGACCCAAATGCCGCTCCCCTTGAATGTTTCAGTCCGTTTCCGCATCCGCAGTCACGATACTCTCGATATCTCTTCTACCGTAAAAAATGCGGATAACTGTGACGATCTGTGTTTCTTTGTCGACCTGGTAAAACACGACATAGTTCCCAACGGACACTTTACGCATCTCCATTGAAAGCCACGGTTCCCAATCCACCAAAGGATATCGCTCCGGCATCCTGTCCAAAGCGCGTATCTCTTTGCGAATGCGGTTTACCTGATTGGAGGCGGTTTGTCTGGCCTTCAACTCAAAGGCAATATATGCGTAAATGCCTCTCAGGTCATCCTTCGCGGCGGGCGAGTAGATCACTTGAAAATGTCCGCTCATATGCCAAACTCCCTGGCAAGCTCAGCGTCAACCTCATCCACGGTATAGGTTTTGCCTGATTTCATAGAGTCCATGCCCTTTTGCAGTTCCGCGTCCAGCTGTTCACGGCTCATGCCGCCGATGGCGGTCGGCTTTGCGGTCGGAAGCCGGAGCGCAAATGGGATGCCCTTTGTCAGAACGATTTGGCTATAAAGCATTTGAATTGCACTGGACGGCGAGATGCCAAGCTGCGAAAGGATTTGTTCGGCATTTGTTTTTAAGTCTGTATCAATTCTTGCATAAACGGCAGATGTGTTTGCCATGTGTATCACGCTCCTTCTGCCAATAGTATAACCGAATCATCTTGCAAATGCAAGCATTTGCAAGTATGTAATTGAGATTTTTTGATGGGAGGTGACGGCCTATGGGTGCAAGACGGATCGCGGGCATCACGGTGGAGATCGGCGGCGATACCACAAAGCTGACCACCGCCCTCAAAGATGTGGACAAGGCCCTCTCCACCACCCAGAGCAGTCTTCGGGATGTCAATAAGCTGCTCAAGCTGGACCCTGGCAACACGGAACTGCTGGCACAGAAACACAGGCTGCTGGGCGAGGCCGTTTCCGAGACCAAGGAGAAGCTGGCCATCCTCAAGACTGCCGCTGAACAGGCCAATCAAGCCCTCGCCAACGGTGAGATCACCCAATCGCAGTATGACGCCCTCCAGCGGGAGATCATCGAAACCGAACAGAAACTCAAGGATTTGGAGCGGCAGGCGGAAAACTCGTCTGTCGCTCTTCAAAAAATCGGGCAGGTGGGCGACAAACTCCAAGCTGTGGGCGATAAGGTGTCCGGGGTGGGTGAGACGCTCACCAAGTCGGTCACCGCTCCCGTGGTGGGCCTCGGCACCGCCGCTGTCGCCACCGCCGCCAGCTTCGAGTCCTCCATGTCCCAGGTGCAGGCCACCATGGGCATCACCAAGGACGCCATGTCCATGGTCAATGGGGAGAGCGTGAACACGATGGACACTCTCTCCGCCCTGGCAAAGCAGATGGGCAGTGAGACGGCCTTCTCCGCCAGCGAGTGTGCCGAGGCTTTGAACTACCTCGCCCTCGCCGGTTATGACACCCAGGAGATGTGCGACACCCTCCCCACCGTCCTTAACTTGGCGGCGGCTGGCGGCATTGACCTGGCCTCGGCCTCTGACATGGTGACGGACGCCATGTCCGCCCTGGGCATGGGGACAGACGAGGCCACCACGATGGTGGACCAGATGGCAAAGACCTCGTCCACCACAAATACATCAGTGGCCCAGCTTGGCGATGCCATCCTGACCATCGGCGCTACGGCGAAGTCTGTCAAGGGCGGCACCGCCGAACTGAACACCGCCCTGGGCATCCTCGCCAACAACGGTATCAAGGGAGCCGAGGGCGGTACGCATCTGCGCAATGTCATCCTCTCTCTGCAAAACCCCACCGACAAGGCCGCTGCCTGTATGGAGCAGCTTGGGGTGGATGTGTACGACTCCGAGGGCAATATGCGCTCCCTCAACGATGTGCTGGGCGACCTCAATACTTCGATGGACGGCATGACCTCCGCCGAGAAGTCCAACATCATCGCCACCATCTTCAACAAGACCGACCTCGCCGCCGTCAACGCCCTCCTCGCCAACACAGGCGAGAGCTGGGACACCCTCCAGCAGTCCATCACCGAGAGCGGCGGAGCGGCCCAGCAGATGGCGGACACACAACTGGACAACCTCCAAGGCCAGCTCACCATTTTGAAGTCGGCTCTGGAGGGCCTCGCCATTTCCCTTGGCGAGATTCTCCTCCCCATCATCAAGAATGTGGTGTCCGGCATCCAGGGGTTTGTGGATTGGCTGAACAGCCTGGATGAAGGCACCAAGCAGACCATCGTCACCATTGGGCTTATCGTTGCGGCGGTGGGGCCAGTCCTCATCGTCATCGGCAAAGTCATCTCGGCAGTCGGCACCATCCTAACGGTGGTGTCCAAGATCGGCCCGGTCATTGGTGCGGTCAAGACCGCCGCTACCGGGCTGTTCACGGTCTTGGCGGCAAACCCCATCGGCTTGGTGGTCGCTGCCATCGCCGCTCTCATCGCCATCTTCGTGGCCCTCTGGAACAACTGCGAGGGCTTCCGGGAGTTCTGGATCAACCTCTGGGAAAACATCAAGGCCGCTGCGGTGGCTGTTTGGGAGGCTCTGTCCTCCTTCTTCCAGGGAGCATGGGAGGCCATCGTCAACCTGGCCCAGACCATCTGGGGCGGCATCGGCGACTTCTTCTCCGGGCTGTGGGAGGCCATCTCCTCCACAGCCCAGGCGGTGTGGAGTGCCATCGGGGAGTTCCTCTCCGGCCTGTGGACGGGCATCGTCAGCACCGCCCAAGCCATCTGGGGCGGTATCACCGAGTTCTTCTCTGGCCTCTGGGAAGGCATCCGCTCCGTGGCGGAAACGGTCTGGAACGCCATCAGCGGTTTCCTCTCCGGCCTGTGGACAGGCATCGTGACTACCGCCCAGACCATCTGGAGCGGTATCTCCACATTTTTCTCCGGGCTGTGGGAGGGCATCCGGGCCACCGCCGAGGCGGTCTGGAATGGCATCAGCACCTTCCTCTCCACCATCTGGACAGCCATTTCCACGGCTGCACAGACCATATGGAACGGCATCGCCACCTTCCTCTCCGGCCTTTGGACGGCCATCTCCACCACGGCCCAGGCCGCATGGAACGGGATCAAGGAGTTCCTCTCCGGCATCTGGGAGGCCATCAAGGGTGTGTTCACCACAGCACTGGAAACCATCCAGACGGTGGTCACCGGGGCTTGGGAGGCCATCAAGACTGTGGTGTCCACAGCGATGGAGGCACTCAAAACCGCTGTCACCATCGCATGGGAGGCAATCAAAACCGCCATCTCCACGGCACTGGAGGCCATCAAAACCGCCGTGACCACAGCGTGGGAGGCTATCAAAACGGCGGTCACCACGGTCATGGAGGCCATCAAGACCGCCATCACCGCTGCCTGGGAAACCATCAAGACCGCTGTGCTGACCGTCATGGAGGCGGTGAAAACCGCCATCACCGCTGCTTGGGAGGCTATCAAGACCGCTGTCACTACGGTGGTCAATGCCATCAAGGAAACAGTGGTCGCAGTCTGGGAGGGCATCAAGGAGGCCGTTTCCGGCATCATGGATCGGCTGAAGGAAACGGTGGTCAACGCCTGGAACGCACTGAAGGATGCCGTCACCAGTGTGGTCAACGGCATCAAAGAGGCGGTCACGGGTGTGTTCAACGGCCTCTCCGAAGGGGTGCGCACCGCCATGACCAAGGTGCTGGAGGCGGTGAAATCTGGCTTCAACTGCGTGAAGGAACACATCCTCGGCCTGGGCAAGCAGGCCGTGAGTTGGGGCCGCGACCTCATTATGGGCATCGTCAACGGCATCAAGGGGGCCATCGGCGCAGTGAAGGACGCTGTGGGGAATGTGGCAAGTACGATCAAGTCTTTCCTACACTTCTCCGTCCCGGACGAGGGGCCGCTCACCGACTACGAATCCTGGATGCCTGACTTCATGGCTGGGCTTGCCAAGGGCATCGAGCAGAGCCGGGGAGCCGTCCGCGCCGCCATTGATAATGTGGCGGACGATCTGGCGCTTGCTCCTACTGTATCTGTTGCCGCTGACAGCTTGGGCGCGCTCAAAGCTGGCGGCAGAACGCCGATGGAAACCATCACCGCTGCCAGCGGCAATTCCGAGATGGCGGCGCGGCTGGATGCCATGTACGAGGTGGTCACCAAGTATCTGCCCCGGCTGGTGAACCGCCAGATCGTACTGGACTCCGGCACTCTGGTGGGCGAACTGTCCGATGGCATGAACCGAACGCTGGGGAGGAACCTGCTATGATCCGAAAATTCAGACTGACCAACGGCGCGGGGGACGGCTGGGATTTGAACAGCCGCTCCTCCTTCTTTCATGCCATCGCTGGCCTTGGTTTTAAGGACGGTACTCAATACGAGCAGGTCGGCACCGACTTCATCCCCCTGGAGGAGCTGTTCTCCCAGGGGGAGATGTCGGGCCGCATCCTGTTCGGCGGAGCAGTGGCCTACCAGACCTACCGCAATTTTTCCCGGTTTGTCCGGGCGGTGCCGCTCACCCTCATCTACCAGACCGATGAAACTTACCGAGTCCCCGTCCGGCTGACGGAGCTTTCCAAGGGGGAACTGATGGAGGGCGGCGGTGGCCTGGTGTGCGAGGTCACCTTCCTCGCCACCGGGCTGTTCTACAAGAGCGTCACCCGGCAGAGCGGAGTCCTCTCCATCGGCGGCAAGGTGTATCCGTACACCTATAGCTACTCCTACGCCGAGGTGTCCCAGAACACCCTGGTCATCGACAGCGACAGCTACGAGGACAGCCCATGCAAGGTCACCATCTTCGGCCCCTGCCTCAACCCGGTCTGGAAGCACTATGTGGACAATGTGCTGGTGGAAACCGGGCGGTATGAGGGGCTTATCATGGCGGACCACAAGCTGGTGGTGGACGCCACCGGCATTCCGTACAGTATCACCGAGCGCGGAGCGGCGGACGATATCGTGGCTGACCGCTACCAGCTCTGTGATTTTACCACGGAGCGGTTTTTCCACCTCAAACATGGGAGCAACCGCATCTCCGTTTCCCATGATGGGCTGAACACTGTCAAGATGATGGTAGAAGGGAAGATTTCGTATGAAACCGTATAGTGTGGAGATTTTCCGGCCCGATTTCACGATGGTCGGAAACGCCAATGTAAACGAGGTCACCTACAAAGAGGACTACCTTGCCTCGGACGAGAACACCATCACGGTGCTGGCCCTCCCCGGCATTGAAAAGCAGGACTTCATCCGCATCAGCCGGGGCAGCGAGGAGTACGCCGGGGTGGTCACCGAGATCGGCTACGGCACCGACCGCTCCAAGCGGCTCCAGACCATTTCCTACAAGCCTTTGGTGGAGCTGCTGAACACTGGCATCCTGTTCGATGTGAACGCCCAGGGCCAGGGGACGCTGGAAGAGTTCATCTGCGACCGCATCCGGGAAACCTTCATCGAAAACCCGGACACGCTCCAGAATATCCACGGCCTGTCTGTGGCACACACCAGCGCCACCCCGGATTGGAGCCTGCACATCACCCCGGCGGAGAGCGGTGGTCATTACAACATCGTCAACCTCATGGATTCGGTCATCGTCCCCGCCATGCAGAAATACGGCATTCTGGTCAAGGCCGCGCTGGATATCCAGAACCGGGAGATACACGTCACCGTGGGCCAGACCGGGGACAGCGTCCTCACCATTGAGGCCGACCTTCCCAACATCATCAAGAAAAGCGTCACCATTAAGCAGGTCAGCGCCGATCTGAACAAGCTGGTGTTGTACGATGCCGCCGATTATGTGGCGACCCGCACCTATTACCTCCACCCGGATTTGGGCTACGACACCTATAACCGCGACCGTATCACCCCGGTGGTCTGTGAGCTGCAAGCGGTACAGCACGAGGAGGGCAGCTCCTTCGAGTCTGCCGCCATCCGCGCTGCCCACGACAAGTTCTCCGGGCTGGCCTACTCCAACCTCATCGAACTGACGATGGCGAATGACGATGGGCTGGTGAAGCCGGAGCAGATGGAGTTCGGGCAGCAGGTGGAGATCATTTCGGGCGGGGTGGCCTATCGGAGCATCCTCACCGGGCGGGAGCGCGGGAAGAACACCAAGCTGGTGTTTGGCACCGTCCGGCTGGACCTCACAAAAATACTCAGGAGGAGCGGCAATGGCTAATAACATCGTTTTGAAAACCTATCGCGGCGGCAGCGTGACCCCGCAGGATGACGCCATCATCCAGCAGACGGTCATCGGCACCAACGGCATCTTCAAGGGCTGCAATGTCACCTACGCCAGAGGCAATGTCCTCCATGTGTCCCAGGGTTTCGGCATGATCAAGGGCCGGTTCTTCGAGGTGTACGACTGTGAGGTTGGCGTCATCCTCAACACTGGCTCCGGCACCCTCCAGGGGCGGCTTTACATCCACATGGACCTGTCCAACGCGGACGAGCCGATCCAGCTCCTCACCGAAACGGCCTCGGTGCTGACCGACCTGACCGGGGACGAGGATGTGAACTACAACAACACCGCCTACGATCTGGAGCTGGCGACCTTCGGGGTGACCCGGACGGGCATCACCCACCTGGAAACGACCTTTGAGAAGATCACCGGGGCCTCCGGCAGCGGCGGGGCCAGTACCCTCATGCGCTCCACTGAATACTTCAAAGGCGACTTCGTGACCTGCAAGAACGCTCCCGGCTGGGTGACGCTCTACTGCACCACCCAAGGTGTGACCGCTCTGACCGAGCCGGTGGAATACAGCGGCATCACTCAGGTGGGCGACCAGGTGACGGATGGTTCCTGTGTGTTTACCGCCCGCGATGTGATCGGTGAGCTGGATGTGCTGAAAGACCTGTTCACCGATACCGATACCAGCATCTCCAATCTGGAAGACGGCCTTCAGGAGCTGCGGGAGGAAGTCATCAAGCAGGCGGAGAGCCAGACCGTTCCTGTCGGCACCATCCAATTCATGCCCAGCGCCAATGCTGGGGCCGACTGGCTCAAGTGTGACGGCAGTTTTGTCAATGAGACGGACTACCCTGAGTTGGTGCAGGCCCTTGGCAAGCTGATGCCCAGCGGCGATAAATTCAGCATTCTCTCCAGCGGTGAGGTCCCTTCGCAGATCAGCAACGGTGTGGTCTATAACGGCAGATTGTGGGTGTACTCCTATTCCGCTCGAAAGCTGTATGGGATTGCTTTGGAGGGAAATGGGTCAATCAAATCCATCCCGCTTTCCAGCACCAGCACCTATTTCGCCGACCTCATCGCTCCCAGCACAGCAAAGCCGCTGGCTCTTTCCATCATCCCTCACCATTCCGGCAACAAAGCCAAACTGTTTCTGGCGCAGTTTTTGAACAGCGGCACCGATAGCAACATTCCCAAGGAGTATTCGTGGGTCGATAAGTTCCTGGTTTTCTCGGCAGAGTTCTCCGGCGAGGAGGATTCGTTGAAGGTCGAGCCGCCTTTCACGACCATCAAAAAGGAAACAGGGTCGCAAGCATCGTATTACTACGCACCCAACTTCATCCCCACAATGTATGTCCCCTATGTTGTATCAAAGATGGTCGGCGGTGTTGAAACCTACTACTGTGCGATTGGCAACCGTTACTATTCCTATGGTTCTTCCTCGCCGGGTGCGCTCTGTTGGGATGATGGCAGCAAGGAGGCTCTGCTCATTTACACCAACATCACTACCAGCGATGAAACCTATTTCAAAAACCAGCGGCTCTGCTATGGGGATAGGCACATGGGAGAACTGGTTTCTGTGTATGCCTATTCAAGCGGCAACAGCAGATACTACTCGGTTCACTCCGCACCGTCTGGCCTCTTTGCAACAGAGAACAGATACACCACTTTATCGGTTACTCCCAGAGGCTCGGTCTGCCCGCTCAATGTTGTGGGGGACACAAAGGTACTCGCAACCTTTGACGTCAACAGTTTCCCGTGGGCATCCATTGTGGAAGTCAAGACTGCAAGCATCAAACCAGACCTACCTATTCCGAGCAGCGCAAAAGTATTTGTGGATGCCGCCGCTTATCTCTGGGGCAAAGGCATCTTCCTCATTTTTGTTGGCACAGGCATCATCTTCTCCCGCACTCTTGAGGCCGGGTCCTTCGGCTACTTGGACACGACCTCGGTGCTAGGGACGATCACCCAATTCGGCTGGCTGGGGTATTCACAGGATGAACAGTCCCTTTACATTCTGGGGCAGGACACCAGCAACCGGGTCAAGCTGGCAAAGATCACGCTGAACACGAATTTTGACTATGCCACCGATGGCGCATGGCTCCCCATGATCGTCAGTGATGGCCTCCCGGCCTACATCAAGGCCAAGGAAACCGAATAACGGATGAAAGGCTGTCCGCCGCTTGGCGGATGGCCTTTTATTATACCAATTTTCAGAAATGGAGGTATTTGCAATGAAGGAATTTTGGAACACGGTCCAGTGCGTGTTCACCGCCGTGGGCGGCTGGCTGGGCTACTTCCTGGGCGGCTGTGACGGCCTGCTCATTGCCCTGGTGGTGTTCGCTGCGGTGGACTACATCACCGGAGTCATGTGCGCTGTCAATGACCAGAAGCTGTCCAGCGAAGTGGGCTTTCGCGGCATCTGCCGGAAGGTGTTGATCTTCTTCCTGGTGGGCATCGCCAACATCCTGGACGTGCAGGTCATTGGCACCGGCTCGGTGCTGCGGACAGCTATCATCTTCTTCTACCTGTCCAATGAGGGTGTGTCCCTGCTGGAGAACGCCGCCCACCTGGGCCTGCCCATCCCCAAGAAGCTGAAGGATGTTCTGGCCCAGCTCCATGACCGGGCGGAGGAAGGCGGTGAGGACGAATGAGGCTCGTTGAATCCATCCTCACCAAAAATCCCTGCTACACCGCTGGTCGGAAAATCACGGTCAAGGGGCTGATGCTCCACTCCGTGGGCTGTCCCCAGCCCAGCGCCCAGGTGTTCGTCAAGAACTGGAACAGCGCCAGCTACGACCGGGCCTGCGTCCACGGCTTCATTGACGGCAACGATGGCACCATCTATCAGTGCCTCCCCTGGGACCACCGGGGCTGGCATTGCGGGGCCAGCGGCAACAATACCCACATCGGGGTCGAGATGTGCGAACCGGCCTGCATCAAGTATACGGGCGGGGCCACCTTCACCTGCTCCGACAAGGCCACTGCCCAGGCTGTGGCAAAGCGCACCTATGAGGCGGCGGTAGAACTGTTCGCTATGCTTTCCCAGAAGTTCTCCCTCGATCCGCTGGGGGATGGGGTGATCGTCAGCCACAAGGAGGGCTGCAAGCGGGGCATCGCCTCCAACCACGGCGACCCGGAGCATCTGTGGACGCAGCTCGGTCTGCCCTACACAATGGACACTTTCCGGTCGGCGGTAAAGGCCGCGATGGGCGGCGGGGCCGATGCTCCCGGCGGTTTGTCCGGCACGAAAATCATGGGCACAGCGATGGCTACGGCGGAGCAGATGCGCACCTACATTAAGGCCAAAAATCCGAACGTGGCCCAGAGCGTTCTGGATATGGTGCCGCTCTATCTCTCCGAGGGCGCGGCGGAGGGTGTGCGGGGCGACATCGCCTTTGCGCAGTCCTGTCTGGAAACCGGGAACTTCGCTTTCGCTGGCTCCGCCGTCACGCTGGACCAGAACAACTTCTGCGGCATGGGTGTCACCGCCAGTGGGCTGAAAGGAAACTCCTTCGACACGACCCAGCTCGGCATCCGGGCGCAGGTGCAGCACCTCAAAGCCTACGCCTCCACCGAGCCGCTGAAGAACGAGTGCATCGACCCCCGGTTTAAGTATGTGGCGCGGGGCTGTGCCGAGGTGGTGGAATGGCTGGGACAGCAGGAAAATCCCCAGGGCAAGGGCTGGGCCACTGGCGCGGGCTATGGGGAGAAGATCATCGCCATCCTCAAGGCCATTCTCGCCACCGCTGGCGGGACTGCTCCGGCTCCCGCCGCCGTTCCCTTCATGGTGAGGGTGTCCGTACCTGATCTGCGCATCCGCAGCGGCCCCGGTACGAACACCGCCGCCACCGGGAAGTTCACTGGCATTGGCGTGTTCACCATCACCGAGGTTAAGGATGGCCCCGGCTCCACCAAGGGCTGGGGCAGGCTGAAATCCGGCGCTGGCTGGATCGCGCTGGACTACGCACAGAAAATTTGACCAGTGGTCAAAATTTTGACCTACAGTTCAAGCCCACTGGGGAGTTCTCTCCCTGGTGGGCTATTTTTTTGCCCTTTGCACCCTGACAAAATACCCTCCTTTTCTGCGTACCCCGAAGGAGGGGTGCCTTTATGACCACCGAACAGAAAACTCAAATTTTTACCCTTCGGGCGCAGGGTTATGGATATGTACTTTCTATCTCCAGCCAGTGGGAGAAGCTGACTGAGAACACAATCAAGAACTTTTAACAAAAAGGGACAGGGAGCTTCCACCCTGTCCTTCTATTTCGAAGGAGGGGTATCGTGAGCAACGAGGAGCTGGTGGCGCTGATTCAGGCCGGGGACCGTGACAGGATCGTGGAGTTGTGGCACCAGGTACAGCGCATGGTCTATAAACAGGCTGCCCGTTGGGCTGGGCTGAACGGGACTACCATTGAGGACATGACCCAGGCCGGCTTTATCGCTGTGCTGCGGGCCGTGGACAGCTACGACCCGTCCAGAGGGACGAAATTCTCCACACACCTATTTCAACGTCTGCGGGCGGAGCTTTCGGCGGCCACGGGGTACAACTCCAAAAGAAGCCGGTTTGACCCGCTCCAGATCGCAGTCATCCTTGACGCACCCCTGTCAGATGACGATGATTCCGACACGTTCGCCGACCTTATACCAGACCCGGCAGCGGAAGCGGCGATAGAGGGCATGGACATTCGGTTGGGCGTGGCCGGGGTCCTGGCAGAGTTACCGGAGGAGCAGCGGAAAGCAGTCTATGACAAATACTGGTGCGATCTCCAGGTTGACGCGCGGACACATGCCGCCGCTATGAAGCGCCTGCGGCACCCGGATTGCTCCAGGAGACTAAAGGCGTACCTGTGAGGCATAACGACCAAACAACGACCAAACCGCAGAAAATCAAGAAAATAAAAAGGCCGCTATCCCTTGCGACACAAGGAGTAGCGGTCTTTTTGCTAATGGTGGACGATACAGGAGTTGAACCTGTGACCTCCCGCACGTCAACCCAATTTGGGAGTTTTTTGTAATAATTTTTAATGGTTTATAGTCGTTTCCAATCCAGAACACTTGCTTTCCGACACTTCCTAAAAACGAAGTCTCCGTTATTTACAGCAGTGTCTGTGGCTGTTTGTGTGGTCAGACTATAACACGACCCAGCGGCCCTTCCGGCTGGAACCTTCCCGCTTGATGGTTCCATTCTCTTGCAACTCTTTCAGAATTCGTAAAATCGTATTTTTGGAAATGCCAAGATCCTCGGCCAACACACGCACAGTTACCCGGGGATCTTCTTGAATCGTAGAGAGGACCAGTTGCACTCGCTCAGTACGGCGATTCGGTGTAGCTTTTTTGGTCCCACTTTTGGTCCCATCTTTGGTCCCATTTGGGGACAGAAACTGAGGGTGAATGAAAATTGTCGTGCAGAAGGACAGTCGCTCAGGGTCTGTTTCAAAAATAGGTGCGGGAGAACCGTTGCGCTCCAAGGCATTAAGGATCTTCCGGAATCCCGTGTTTCGTCCCTCTGTCAGGTGCATTTCTTTCAGAAAATCCCCAATGCAACGGTTGCGGTACCTCCGGTTGAACACCTGATAGGTCCGTAGGCCCTCCTCCGAGATGGACCGATCTGCTCCCGGATGGCTGACGATCTCAATACGGTCAGGTAGGATGCGGACCTCAATGGGCTCCCGCACATCGTACCCCTTGTGATATATCGCGTTGCAGAGACTCTCTTCAATGGCGGCGTAGGGGTAATTGAAGAACCGTTCCGCCTCTGCCCTGTCTGGGAATTTGATCACCTGCTCCTGAATCACGCTGTTTCGGATATATTGAAGCGCCTCCCGCAGTTGCTGGTGAAGCGGCCCCTTGAATGTCTTTTCGATGATTTGATTCCCGCCCAAGTCCTCCGGGAACTGGACCACATCAATTTGAGCATAGGGAAAGAAACGATCCGGCTCCAGGCTGAAGAACATCAGCCCTACATTTTTCGGCTTGGTGTACTCCGGCAGGGTGTTGACGATGTTCATGCTCCGGCACAGGTCGACGAACTCCATGTGCTTTGATTCCTCATACAGGGAACTCTCTACCTCTTTGAGGTACGCTTGAATCAGCGTGAGGTTCAAATCGACGATGTCCGCCTCGTGGTTGATCCGGTCGTCAAAGGGGACGTTGTTTGCCAGATTGTAGAGGTCCCGTTTCTCTTCCTCAGAAGGCATGATCGGGCTGGACATTTTCCGGATATAGCAGATACGCTCCTTTTCCTCTCGAGCCATTGACTTGGGAGAGGAGTAGGGGCGCAGATACCCACCGGGTGCCCAGACTACGATGAATTTCTTGTCCTGGTAGTCTACCACTTCAACGATGGGCAGATACTCCGGCTGTATACGCTTGCACTTGTTGAGCATGTCCTTCAGATAGTCGTCTATTTTGTCTGCGGGAATGCCCTTCAAGGGATGAACCGGCCTGCCGTCTTTTTCCTCAACACCGATGACGAGGTAACCGCCGCCCCAGTTGTCAATGTCGTTGGCAAAGGCGCAGATCGTTTTGAGAGACGCCTCGGCATCCCAGGTCTCCTTAAACTCAATCCTGGCCCACTCAACAGCATTTCCAGCAAGCAGGGTCTTGATGTTGGTTGGTACTGCCAAGGTATGTCCCTCCATTCTCAACAGATGTATCGGATATCCATTTTACCCTATCGCCGAATCTTATACAAGCATTTTTGGGCGTATCAGCAAAAGTTCTTTGCTGATACGCCCTTATGGATTGCACCACCGTCTCCAAAGAGGTCTGCAAAGATTTTTTAGACAAATTTTGATAGTTTATAGCCGTTTCTACTCCTTTTCATTTACTCTCCGGCACTCTTTGAAAACAGTGTTTCCACGTGTTCCACATCTGTCTGTGGCTGTTTATGTGGTCAGGAGGATCGACGCTCCGGAAGAGGCACCCTATAAACACAACGAAACGCTGTGTAATCCGCTCGATTTTTACCTCTGTATTTCTCCGTTTTAGATTGCAATTTTCTATCGACTTTCGCCTCCTATTTCGGTATTGTGTTGCTTGCAAAAG
>OFFZ01000995.1_pt1 | contig 16229 bp, 15 predicted proteins | sample 1521631 | NCBI WGS metagenome assembly OFFZ01 (sample SAMEA3504102, study PRJEB24116) | mouse gut metagenome | biome: mouse gut; feature: mouse-associated habitat; material: faeces | place: Denmark | collected 2011 | reverse complement strand
CCATACCGGCGGGTCCTCCGCCGACAACAACCGCTTTGCGACCCTCAGCGTCCGCCGCAGGAGCGCCAAAATACAGCTCCCGGCCGGTGCGGGGGTTGACTGCGCAGCTGATGTGGCGTCCAGTGCCCAGTTCAGAGAAGCACTGCATACAGCCGATGCAGTTGCGGATAGTGTCCACTTTGCCAGCCTTGGCTTTGTTGGGCCACTCAGGATCAGCCAGAAGGCTGCGGCCAGCACCTACAAAGTCGCTTACGCCTTCTTCCAAAAGGGAATGAGCAAAGTCAGGCGTCTTGATGGTGTTTACTGCGATAACGGGAATGTCCACATTGGCCTTGATAGTTTTGGCCAAATGCTTCTTCCACCCCTGGGGATAGGCATAGGGCTCCATGATGGTGACGCCGCTCTCGTGCAGCCCGTTGCTGACATTGATCACATCCGCGCCGGCCTGAACCATCGCTTGGGCGATTTTTACGCCGGCCTTCAGGTCGTTCCCGTCGGGCATAAATTCATCGGCGCTGATCCGTACGCTGACCGGGAAGCCAGGGCAGGCCTGCTTAATACCAGAGACAATCTCCACAGCGAAACGCAGCCGGTTTTCAAAGGAACCGCCATACTGGTCGGTGCGCTGGTTGGAGCGGGGAGAAAGGAACTGGTTGACCAGATAGCCGTGGGCCGCATGGACCTCTACACCGTCCGCCCCGCCGGAACGGGCAATCACCGCACCGGTGATAAACTGTTTGACCAGCGCCTGTACCTCCTCGGTAGACAGAGCGCGGGGCATAATCCCTTGGCTGTTTGGAATGGCGCTGGGGGCGACCAGGGGCCGTCCACCGGTGAGCCGGGGGATTCCCTCCTTGCCGGGATGCTGGAGTTGGAGGAAAATTTTCGTTCCATAGCTGTGGATGGTATCGGTCAGCTGCTGGAGGGAGGAGATGTGTTTCATATCGGTGACGCCCAGCTGGTGGGGCATCCCGATTCCCTCTGAGTTGTCGATACGGGCAATTTCTGTGATAATCAGTCCGACACCGCCTTTGGCCCGGGCCTCATAGTACTTGATGATTTCGGGAGAAGCCTGACCGTCGGCGCCAGACAGGCATACCCCCATGGCGGTCATAACAATGCGGTTTTTGATGGAGAGATGGGCAATCTTTCCTGGTTCAAAGAGTTTTGGATAATGATTCATAACCGCTTTCCTCACTTTTCACAATAGAATGCCTTGGCGTTATGGTACAAAATGTGCTCCTTAGTGTCGTCGCTGAAGGGAAGCGCCTCAACCTGGGCGATAATATCCTCCACCGGGGTGGCCTGGGTCACCCAGTTCGAAGCAAAACACAGACGATTTTTAATTTGCCGCTCGCCATAGTAGAGATAATGCTCATAGCCGGAACCGCGGATATTCAGACGTCTGGGCTCGTGGGTTTCGAAGTTGACATAGACGTTTTCATGGCGAATAGCCAGACAGATGAATTCCAGAACCCATGGGAATCCGCTGACGCCGGCCATAATCCGCAGCTCCGGGAAATCTCTGGCTACTTCGTCGATGTAGCGGGGATGGCCAATGTCGTAAGGAACCGCCTTGGACAGATTCAGACTGGAATAGATGTGGACCGGAATGCCCAGTTCACAGCATTTGGCGTACAGGGGATAATTCTTTTTGTCGCTGGCGGGCAGCTTGGTACGAAAGGCGGTAAGATACAGTGCGTGAAGGCCGTACTCCTTCACACAGGTCTCCAACTCACGGACGGCCTCCATGCCCTTGTTCGGGTCCACAAAGATGAAGCCCTTCAAACGGCCCGGATGGGCTTGAACCAGCTGCGCAGTTTTCCAATTGTCATGGTCGCCGTCGCAGGTAATGCCCCACTCCAGGCCGATATCGTCCATGTGTTTGACAAATTGGCCGGGGGTGACGGCGTGTTTTTCTGCAGCCTCTTGAACGGCCTGGAGAAATCCTTCTCTGCCCTGTTCGGCATAGATGGCGTCCAGCCCCTCCACCGTAAGGCCGGCCTGAGCGGCGATACCCGGACCGTAGGTATCTTTATATCCGCGGTATGTGGGGTCCAGACACATGGTGCTTAACATGCCGGCCAGATTTTTTGCTGTCAGCGGCATGTCCAGACATAGATCAATTGCTTTTCTCATAGTACCGTCTCCATATATCATATTTTTACTCGCGTCAAAATATTATCATGAATAAAAAGTATTGTCAACCTATTTTTACATAATTTCCAATAAATCTTTTGAAATTTTGACAAGGGAATATTTTGGTTGCGCAGAAGCGGAAAATGAGGTATAATGTGATACAATCAATTTTTTACAATTTCCACACAACACAAGGAAGAGAAGGTGCCGATGTGTCAAAGTACAAAAAAAGCCTGGAAACCAAACAAAAGATTCTGGATACAACCGCTGCATTAGTTTTGGAAATCGGTTATGCGAACTTGAATATCAAAGATATTGCCAATCATCTGGAAATGCCCCGCTCTCTGATCTACTACTACTATAAAAATCTTGAGGATATTATGGGAGAGCTCTACTACGATACCTATCACAAATTGAGCGATATCACCGAAGAGCTGTGTCGGGACAAGGATGAACCAATTTTGGAGTTGATCGTAAAATACATTTTACATTACCGTTTTGTCATCCAAAATGCAGTTTTGCGGGACTTTTTCTTTTCCAGACCCACATATGTGATTCAAGGAAAGGACGCCATCCGGAACGCCACCTACACCTGCTTTACCGCCAGCCGGAAGGCCTTTGAGAAGCTGCGCCCCGATGCCAGCGAGAATGATCTGTTTATCTTTATTATCACCTGCGACACATTGATGCACACGCTGTTCAAGGGATTGGCAAACGGCGTGCTGTCTATGAGCCTTCGAGATGTGATTTTATATTTTGTAAAATGCAGCGTGATGATAAACTTTTCTGTTACCAAGGAGGAGATGGAGCGGATCGTAGACGAAGCTTTTGCTTTAACCGATACTGTACCCATGGCGCTGAGCGCCATATAGTTCGCGCAGCCGGTTCTGAAAACCTTTTACACCGGAAGCAGCAAAAATAACTTGACAGCGATATTGAATGGTGTTAATATTGACATGAGACAAAATTGATTGAAGTAAATTTTACCTTCGATAATTTTGAATCATGTCAATTTATTATGTCAGGAGCATCGCGCACTCCAGCTTTGGCGGCACAAACGCCATGCACGGCCGAAACCGTTTAGGAGGTGTCCCGCGTTTCGCGGCGTGCGAACAGGACCGTATTCAAAATGCAGTAGAACAAATGGACAAGGAGGAGTGGAAATGGGTTATTGTGAGTTGCTGGTAGAAAAGGTGGGCCATGTAGGTGTGCTGACACTGAACCGCCCCCCGAAGAACTCGTTCAGTAAAAAACTGCTGAAGGAATTTTTAGCCGTTCTGGACGACTTTGAGCAGGACGAGGAGGTCCGCACGGTTTTTCTGAAGAGCACCGGTGAGCATTTCTCACGGGGAGCCGATGCAGATGACATTCAGAAGTCACTCTCTGGAGAGCAGGAAGAGATCACAGAGTCCTTTGCGGAGCTGGGCGGCGCGCTGGTCGAGCGGATTGACAGCTATCCAAAGTCCACCATTGTGGCTGCAAAGGGCCGGTGCATCGGCGGATCTACCGCGGTGTTTAACGCCTTCGATATCCGTATTGTGGGGGAAAGCTTTTTCATTAAGGACGGCGACATCTATTACGGCGCCGTGGGTTCCTGGGGAATGAGCAGTCTGCGTCTGCCCATTTGGATCGGCCGCAATCGGATCATGGACTATATGTTCCTGAACGAGGGCGTCACCGGCCGTCAGGCCTATGAGATGGGAATCGCCAGTAAGGTTGTGGCCGACGAGCTGGTGGACGCGGTTGGAATGCACTACGCCCACAAGATGTCTACAGCGGCGCCCCTGGCCGTGAAATATTTTAAGAAGTGTGTCCGCAAGACGCTGTACGGCGCAGGTTTAGATGAGAGCCGTCAGTTTGAGCTTGAAGTGGCGGAGAAGATCATGGCGACGGAGGACGCAAAGGCAGGACTGGCTGCGGTCATCCGGGGAGAACAGGCGGAGTTTTTCGGCCGCTGAACGTGGGTATCTCGTTTCTCAGCCGGCTCGGTGCGGAAACGTGATAGAAAATATTCTTCAGAAACAATGTTTGGAGGAGTTGAACACATGAAAAGGATGACAAAACTAATCGCGTTGACCCTTGCAGCCATGATGGCGCTCACCAGCTGCGGAGGCAGTGGAAACACCGGAAGCAGTGGAAACAACGGGCAGGCCAATGGCGAGCCCCGTACAGACCTGGTGATCGGCATTGTCAACGAACCCACCGCACTGGAGCCGAGCACCTCCGCCTATGACGCGCAGTCCAACGCCCGCATTGTTCAAAACGTGTACGAAGGTCTGCTGTATGTGGACGACGCAGGTGAGATCCAGCCCAATGTGGCGGAAACCTGGGAAATTTCCGAGGATAGACTGACCTACACCTTCCACCTGCGGAACGACGTTAAGTTCCACAATGGAGATACCCTGACCGCCGAGGATGTGAAGTACTCCTTTGACAAGTGTATTGAGGCGGGCCTGAGCGTGGAGGTCACCGGCAACATCGTCGAGACCATCGCCCAGGACGACGCCACCTTCATTGTAAAGCTGAATGCTCCCAGTGCCCCCATGCTGCGCAACATCGCGGTGACCAAGGGTCTGTACATTATGAATAAGTCGGTGGCCGAGGAGCTGGGCGATAAGTTCCCGGTATCTCCTGTGGGTGCCGGTTCCGGCCCCTACAAATTTGAATCCTGGGAGTCTGGACAATCTGTGACTCTGGCGGCAAACGAGGAGTACCGCAAGGGCGCTCCTGCGATCAAGAAGGTCACCTTCAAGTTTATTAAGGAAGCCAGCTCCGGCGCAATAGCGCTGGAAACCGGCGACGTGGACATCTATGCGGACATCAGCATGGTGGATGTTCCCAATCTCCAGTCCAAGAAAAATATCCAGGTCAGCCTGATTCAGGGCGACTATCTGTACTTCCTGTGTATGAACCAGCAGAAGGAGCTGTTCCAGGATGTGCGTGTGCGGCAGGCGCTGGCCTATGCCATCAATATAGACGAGCTGATTCAGGCGGTTACCGATGGTATCGGCGGCACCAAGACCGGTTCTATGACCACCCCCAGCTGCTTCGGCTATCTGGAGTTTGACCCGATTGAGCAGGACGTGGAAAAGGCCAAGCAGCTGCTTGCGGAGGCCGGTTATCCCAACGGTATCTCCTTTGAGATGGTGGTGTGCGACGGAAGCCGCAAAAAGATTGGCGAGACTCTCCAGGGTATGCTGAAAAAATCCAACATCGACCTGAAAATCAACATGATGGAGATGTCCGCCATGGCGGAGTACGCTGTGGCCAGCAACCACGACACACTGCCTCAGGTGGCCAGAGGCTATATCCCGGACGCCGACTCTGAGCTCACCGATAAGGTCGTCTCCGACAGCTGGGGCAACTTCTCCCGGATGCACGATCCCCATGTGGACGAGCTCATGGCCGCCGCCCGTCAGGAGTCCGACCCGGATAAGCGCATTGAGATGTATCACGAGGTCCAGCAGATTGTTCATGACGAGGTGCATTTTATCCCGCTGTACTATGTCAATAACGTATCCGCAGCGAACGCAAATCTGAAGGGCTTCAAGACCAGTACAGATCTTGGCTATAAGATTTGGGAACTGAGCTGGTAAGGTAATTACTGAGCAGGCCATGTGCGCTCTGTACAGCGCAGCTGTATGGAGCGCACATTCTTTTGGGGAGGAGACTGTATTGTATAAATATGTGATCAAGCGGTTGCTGCTGATGATCCCGATTCTGCTGGGTGTCATCCTCATCGTCTTTACCATTATGAACATAACGCCTGGCGACCCTGGCCGCCAAATGCTGGGTATGAGTGCCTCCCAGGAGGCCGTGGATGCGCTGAATGAATCTCTGGGCTATAACGATCCGTTTCCAGTTCGGCTGTTCAACTATTTGAAGAGTTTGGTGCGCCTGGACTTCGGCAATTCCTATCGGACCAACCAGCCGGTGTTTGATGAGATCATACACCGTTTTCCGGTTACACTGAAGCTGGCCATAGGAACCATGATTGTGACGATTCTATTGGGAATTCCTCTTGGGGTGCTGGCAGCTGTGCGGCAGTACTCTAAGCTGGATATGATAAGTACCTTTACAGCTCTCCTGCTGGCAGCGGCTCCCACCTTTTGGCTGGCTCTGCTGATGATGCTGCTGTTTTCGCTGCATCTGGGGTGGCTGCCGCCCAACGGGAGCGATTCGCTCCAGTGCTACATCATGCCGGTTTTGACGCAGGCGGTGGTCTATGCGGCCTCCACGCTGCGTATGACCCGTACCACTATGCTGGAGGCCATCCGGCAGGACTACGTTCGCACCGCCCGCGGGAAGGGAGCCACCGAAGCGAGAGTTATCTGGGGCCACGCGATTAAAAACGCCATGCTCCCGGTAATCACCTCTCTGGGCATGTCGTTCGGCTCCATGCTAGGCGGCACAATCGTGATTGAGCAGGTATTTGGTATGTCCGGGTTGGGGTCCCTGGTCATTACCGCAATTACCACAAAGGATATTCCCCAGACCATGGCCGTCACCATTTTTCTGGCGGCGATGTTCTGCGTCATCATGCTGGTAGTGGATCTGCTGTACGCCTTTATTGACCCCAGGGTCAAGGCCCGCTATACACAGGGGAGGTAAGGGAGATGGCAAAACAGGCAGAACACACCACACAAGATCTCCATGAGTACGATGAGCAGCTTTTGAAGGAGTACAAAAAAGTCAACCCTGCGGCAGAGGTTTGGCACCGGCTGAAAAAGAGCAAGCTGGCCATGCTGGGACTGTTCTTTATTCTACTGTTGGCTTTTGTTGCCATCTTCGCGGATTTTATTTGTGACTATGAGACGATGGCGATTGGACAGAACATCTCCATCAGCAAGCAGCCGCCTTCCGTGGAACATATCTTCGGTACAGACGGTCAAGGCCGGGATCTGTTTGCGCGCGTCATTCATGGCGCCCGTATTTCCCTGGGCCTGGGGCTGGCCTGTACTGCCCTGTCCGCCCTTTTAGGTCTGATTTTGGGGTCCATTTGCGGGTACTTTGGCGGCCTGATCGACAGCGTGGTTATGCGGGTACTGGACTGCATCATGTGTATTCCAGGCGTACTGATGGCATTGGCGTTGGTAGCGGCACTGGGGCAGAGCATCGGAAACCTGATTATTGCCCTTACCGTTTCCTACGTCCCCTCCTTTACCAGGATTGTCCGGGCCTCGGTAATGACAGTGGCGGGGAACGAGTATGTGGAGGCGGCGCGGGCTTCCGGTCTGAGCACTTCCCGCATTATCACCAAGTACATTCTGCCCAATGCCGCCGGCCCGATCATCGTTGAGGTAACCATGAATGTGGCCAGCATCATCAAGGCGGTGGCCAGTCTGAGCTTTATTGGTCTGGGCGTCGTTCCTCCCACACCGGAGTGGGGCGCCATGCTCTCAGAGAGCCGTGAGTTTATGCGCTACGCGCCTTATCTGGTGATTTTCCCCGGCCTTGCCATTGTCATTACCTCCCTGGCATTCAATCTGCTAGGCGACGGTCTGCGGGACGCGCTGGATCCCAGACTGAAGGACTGAGAGGAGGATATGGACATGAGTGATAAATTCCTTTCCATCGAGAACCTGCGCATTGAATACGTCACCGAGGACGAGGTCGTCAAGGCTGTCAACGGCATCAATCTGTCTATGAACAAGGGGGAAACGTTGGGTCTTGTGGGCGAGACAGGCGCCGGCAAAACCACCACCGCGCTGGCAATCATGCGGCTGCTGCCCTCCAAAGTGGGCCGCATCGCCGAGGGCTCCATTACACTGGGTGGGATTGACATTCTTGCTCAGAGTGAGCCGCAGATGCGTAAGCTGCGGGGCGAACAGATGGCCATGATCTACCAGGATCCCATGACCAGCTTGAACCCGGTTATTCCGGTGGGTGAACAAATCATGGAGGTGCTGGAGCTGCACAAGAAACAGTCCAAAGCGGAGATGCAGGCCCGGGTGGACGAGCTGCTGAAAATGGTTGGCATCCCTGCGGAGCGCGGAAATGAATACCCCCACCAGTTTTCCGGCGGCATGAAGCAGCGGGTGGTAATCGCTATGGCACTGGCCTGTGAACCGGAGCTTCTCATCGCGGACGAGCCCACCACAGCTCTGGACGTGACCATCCAGGCCCAGGTGCTGCGGATGATTCAGGATTTGAAGGCGAAATTAAACACCTCCATGCTGTTGATTACCCACGACCTGGGCGTTGTGGCCCAGACCTGTGACAACGTGGCCATCATGTACGCCGGCGAAATTGTGGAGCAAGGTACGGTGGAGGATATTTTCCGCGGAGAAAAGCATCATCCCTATACCGTGGGCCTGTTTGGCTCCATTCCCAAGCTGGATCAGACGTCAGACCGGCTCCATCCCATTGAAGGGATGCTACCCGACCCGACCAATCTGCCGGAGGGGTGTAATTTCTCGCCCCGCTGTCCTCACTGTATGGAGATCTGTAAAACCACACCGCCGTGTGTCAGCCGGGAGAATGGGCATGAGATAGTCTGTCATCTCTACGCGAAATCTGAGGGGGGTGTCTGAAGCGATGGAACAGCCTTTGATTCAAACAGTCAACCTGAAAAAGTACTTTAATACCCCACGCGGAAAGCTCCATGCGGTGGACGATGTGAATCTCTCCATCCAAAAGGGCCAGACCTTAGGAGTGGTGGGAGAATCCGGATGCGGAAAATCCACCCTTGGTCGGGTCCTGCTCCGGCTGTCCGATGCCACCAGCGGCCAGGTTCTGTATAACGGGGAGGATGTGCTCCAGTATAACCGCAGTCAGGTCAGACGGATGCGGGCGGAGATGCAGATGATTTTCCAGGACCCCTATGCCTCCCTGAACCCCCGTATGACGGTCAGCGAGATCATCGCTGAGCCTATCCGTATCATGAAAACCATCACGGACAACCGGGAGATCAACCGCAAGGTGTTCAGCCTGATGAATACCGTGGGTCTGGCCGGCCGGCTAGTCAACGCCTATCCCCATGAGCTGGACGGCGGCCGCCGCCAGCGGATTGGTATGGCCCGGGCGCTGGCCGTAGACCCCAAATTTATCGTCTGTGACGAACCGGTGTCCGCACTGGATGTGTCCATTCAGGCGCAGATCCTGAATCTGCTGATGGACCTGCAGCGGGACATGGGACTGACCTATATGTTTATTACCCACGACCTGTCTGTGGTCCGTCACATCAGCAATCATATTGCGGTGATGTACCTGGGCCAGTGCGTGGAGCTCTGTTCCGCTGAAGAGCTGTTTCAGCATCCCATGCATCCCTACACCAGGGCGCTGCTGGCCGCCATTCCGGTGCCGGACCTGGATCACAAGATGGGCGAGATTATCAAGGGAGAGGTCACCTCTCCTATCGACCCGCCTGTCGGCTGCCGGTTTGCAAGCCGCTGCAAATACTGCACAAAGGAGTGCCAGGAGCGGGCACTGGACTTTACAGAGGTGAGGCCCGGACACTTCGTCATGTGCGAACGGTGCCATACCCTGCCCCAGGAGTGAGGTCACTCCAGATCGCTTTGCCGAAAGTCAGACGCGGAAAGGAGGCGGGAGCTGGTGGTAAACGGACACTCCCGCGCAGAGGCGCGGCGAATCCGCCGGGACATCTATGGATTGATTCTTCCTTCTGTACTGCAAAATATATTGGAGATTGGGGTCGGCGTGCTCACAACCGCCATCATCGGGCGGCTGCTGGCGGACGACATCTCAGCCAAAGGCATCTGCGAGCGGATCGTCCAGTTTGACTGGGCGCTGTTCCGCGGACTCGGGACCGGTGCGATGCTGATTTTTGCCCATGCCTACGGTGCAAATCTGCTCCAAAAATGCCGGGAGATTGCGGGACAGGCCTATCTTATCTGTATCCCTCTGGCGCTGGCTCTGGTTGCTGTAATCTGGGCCGTCCCCCGTCCCCTTCTGGAGCTGATGGCCGATGAGGAGTCCGTTCTGATTCGGGCAGTTCCTTATCTGAGAACGCTGGTCTTATCCTCTCCCCTTACGGCCGTTATGTCGGTGAATACCGCGGTGTTCAACGGCCGGGGCGATACCAGAACACCGATGTTTATTGCGGTTGCCATGAATGGAATCAACGTGGTGGGCTGTTATCTTCTGGTCTTTGGCCTGGGAAGCTTTCAAGGGCTGGGACTGATTGGAAGCGCATATTCCGTGATCCTTGCCAAGGGAGTGGCGTCGCTGGCCGGCCTCTGGCTGATTTGGGGCCGGCGCGGCTGCTTCCCGCCAGCGGGCGCGGCAAAAGAGCGGCGTCTGCACCTGGATGTCTCTGTTGCGGCCGAGGTGTTCGCGGGCGGTCTGCCGGTGGCCGCTGAGACGCTGTTCTGGCAGTTTTCCACGATTGTGGTCAGCCGCGCGATTTTCTCCTATGGCAGCGATACCTATGCCGCCTATCTGCTGGGCCTTCAGGCGGAAACGCTGCTCCAGGCTCCGGCGTTTGGATTCTCGGTGGCGTCGATGACGCTGTGTTCCTTCGCAATTGCCAAGCGGGATGACCGCCTGTATCGAAATTACATCAAGCAGATGCTGGTGATGGCGGGCGTTATCGCACTGGTAACGACGCCTGTCCTCTGGTTTGGCAGCTCCCAATTTTTGCTGCTGCTCACCGACAAGCTGTACCTGGTCCCCATCGGCGCGGGCTATGTCTCCATGATGGCAATTGGACAGCCGGCCCAGACAATTGCGCCGGTGCTGAACGGCGTACTGCGGGCGGCGAATCACAAAAAGGCGCCGATGATCAGTACCGCCTCCGGCATTTGGCTGGTGCGGGTCCCCATCATTATCCTGACCGCCTTTGTGCTTCACGGCAGCATTTATGTGGTGTGGTTTGCGATTGCCATTGATCAGGTGTTCCGACTGGCAATCTCCACCGCATTCTTCCTGAGATTCAAGGTTCAAAACGCCGCCCTCCTTGGAGAGGCGGGCGGCGGCTAGGAGGTATTTTATGGAAGCTGGCATACGGGCGATGTCCCTGATTGAGAAGCTCTCCTTTGAACGGGTCAGCGGGACCACAGGAGAGCACCAGGCCGCGCAGATTCTATTACAGGAGCTGGACTGCATCGGCCTAAGGGGGTGGCTGGAGCCCTTTCCGGTCCGCTGCGGACATGTAATCCGCGCATCATTGAAAACGGTACCGGACGGCGCTCAAATTCCCTGTATCGGATATGAGCTGTCCGCGTCTGCGGATGAACTGGAGAGAGAGCTGCTGTATGTGGAGCAGCTTCAGCCCGCTCTGCTGGCTCAGGCGAAGGGAAAAATTGTTTTGATGGACGGCAAGCTGACCAATGCCGGCTACTATCAGCTGACGGAAGCCGGCGCAAGTGGATTTATCACTTACATGGGGCGGTTTTGGGATGATTTTTCCATCGACCAGTTCAATCAACCGCGGCTGAAGGACATCCAGCTCTCTATGCGGGCTATTCCGGGGGTGCAGATTCACGCCCGGGACGCGGTGAAATTGATTGCCTCCGGTTGTAAGCGGGTCCGGATTTCCTTGGAGCTGTGTGAGATTCCGGGGCAGTCACACAATGTCGTCGCAGAAATTCCGGGGACGCAGTATCCAGAAGAGGTGGTCGCTTTTACGGCCCACTACGATACGGTCGGCCATTCCATCGGCTCATATGATAACGCCTCAGGCGTAGCGATGATGATGGAGCTGGCCCGTCTGTTTGCCCAGGACCCCGGAAAACGTACCTTAAAGTTTATTTGGTGCGGGTCGGAGGAGGCTGGCCTGGAGGGGGCCCAGGCGTATGTGAACCGCCACGCTGGGGAGTTGTCCTCCATCCGTCTGGTCATAAATGGGGATCTGCTGGGCTCTGCTATGGGTGCCGACTATGCAATTGCCATGGGCGATACCGATTTGGCTGATTTCCTGCGCCAGCTGGCGCAGGAGGAAGGTGTGCCGGCAATCGTCACCCGTCATGCGATTCCCAGCGATTGTACCATTTTTGCGGACAAGGGAGTTCTTGCTGTGGGCTTTGGCCGGTATGGGACACCGGAGACGGCCGCCATGCACGACCGGAATGACAGCAGCACCTTTCTCAGCGCGGCGGCGATGGAGCAGACCATACAGTTTGCCTATCGGTTCAGCCGCGAAGCGGCCAACCGGGAGATCCTGCCCTTTTCCAGGGAAATACCAGAGGATATGAAACGAATGGTGGATCAGTACCTGTTTAACGAGGTCCGGCATAAATTGTAATAGGAGGTAACAAGATGATGTGCCCTAAATTCAGCGATATCGTTCAGGTCGCAGTGGTTGTAACTGACATTGAATCCGCAATGGAGCGTTACGAGAGGGTCTATGGAATCGGCCCCTGGGAAACGATGCACCTGACGCGGGACAGTGCCCGCAATATCATCGTAAACGGAGTGCCAATCTCCGAGGAGGAGGATTATCAGGCCATTTTGGCGATGGCCCGCGCAGGCAATATGAATCTGGAGCTGATCCAGCCTCTTACGCCCAATTCGGATTATTATACATTTCTTCAGGAGCATGGAGAGGGCTTTCACCATGTGGCAATTGTGCAGGACCCGTCCTTCTTTTCCTTGATGGAGGAGCGGGGGATCAAGCAGCTGGCAAGTGCGACGATTGGACACACCGATTGTGTCTACTATGATACGCGGAAGGAGCTGGGGTTTATTGTAGAGACCTTTCGTGAAACTGAAGCGGCTGGCACTTAACGTAGAGGTACTGAAAAAGCTGACTTATCCGCAGGACGATGGGGAGCCTGACCCCGAGACGCTGGAGCAGGAATATGTGGCCTGCTGTCAGACCATGTGGAAACGCAAGAACAGGACGGCATAACCGTTCAAATAGAGATATTTCTTTACAAGCTTCCGAAGGGTGGCACTTCCTTACGTTACCCCTCTCTCTGGCATGGGAGTTTTTTATTTTTCTTGAATTTGCTCATCTACAAAAACCCGTAAAAACAGATTCAGTGCGGTACGTTGTTCTTTTGACAGATTAGGGAATTTTAGGGTATATTGATTGTCTAACCCCACACTTGGATTCAGCCGCTATTTGCCATATAAGATAGAATCTGCTCCTCTGCCACGGCCCATTTCCTTTTGTAGTCTTTAAAATTAAAAATATAATTCCATAGGGCGGAGCCGCGCTCCTCTTCTCCGTTTATATGCCAGCTCACTTTTTCCAGCAGGCGTTCCTCTTCCGGGAGCTGCCCGTGGAAGGAGGCCAGACGATAGAGCGGAGAAAGTGCCGGGGAGTGTCCATTCGGAAAAACGTGCCCATGCTTGACCGCCCCAATGTCCCAAGTGCCGTCACTATTGTGGTGCAGCACCTGTAGGCAGCAGCAATCCATATTATCCCCAACTTCCAGAATGACGGCATGGCTCACCGGCACAAAGGGACGGCAGTCTACGGTCACGATATCGCCCGCATGAAAGGGGACGGGTAGATTAACGTCGTTGTAAATGGAAAAATCAGGATACTCCCGGAGGGAGGATGAAAAATAGCAGACTTCAGTACCCAAAACCATGTAATCATAATCATTTTTCAGTCTTCCATTCCCGTCAGGTGACCATTTCTCCACATGGAACCAAACCAATTCTCTTTCCTTCGCGTCGAAATACCCAAGGTATTCTTGGATGCGCTCCCAAATATGCTCCCAAGTGAGATAGGGCTCCAGGCAATCCTCCTCATCCCCGCCTTCGTCAATATAGCAGCAGGCCTTCAAGTAAAAGAACTCCCCGGATTTGGGCTGCATTCCACGAATGGCTGCTTCGATTTTAGATGCCTGGCGGCGGAAATAGGCAGTATCTTTCCCGGATGCCAGCTGCAAAAATAAATCCCGCTTCCGATTGAGAGGAATTGCCGCGTACGCAATCGCGTCCCGTATGTCCTTCCGCCGGAGGGGAAGCTTTTCGGGCGGGGCGTCATCGAACGCATAGTTGCGTTGGCAGGGGATACCATCACTGAAAGAACGCCTTGCGAGGTAGGATGCCATCTCTGCGGAGGGAAAAATTTCTTTCAGGATCGGGCTAATGTCTCTCACATCCCTACACATAAAATTCCTCCATTTTTGCCTGTATCGGTTCTATCGCGCTGCGGGAATCCTGACCTAAAGATGTACAGCCAACAAAAGCATCCTGGCCCATCCACTGGACTGTGTTGGGGAGGGATATGCGTTCCAGTGAACCGCATCCCTTAAACGCCTCCATACCGATGAATTTCACCCCTTCCGGAACGACAACCTCAGACAATGACGTACAGTTCCGGAACGCACAGTCGCCGAGGCGGTCCAGCCCCACTGGAAGCTGGATCTGCCGCAGGCCGGCGCACCCGTCAAAGGCCCAGTCCCCGATAAACCTCACCGCCGGAGGAATCATGATCTCTGTCAGAGCAGAGCAGCTTTGAAAGGCGCAGTGGTCAATGAGCGTTACCGTATCCGGAATGCGGCAGCGACTGCCAGACCACTTCATGGGACAGCAAAACAGATTGGTCTTGTCCCTGTCAAACAGAATGCCGTCCTCGGCGCAAAATACAGGATTGCGCTCGTCCACTTCGATGCGCTCCAGCTGGCGGCAGTGCGCGAAGGGCCAGTAAAAACCAGCGGAATAGGACACTCTCGCTGAAAATACGATTTTGCGGGGCGACCGGCACTTTTGAAACGCCCAATCCGGGATTTCCTGTACCCGGTCCGGAATGACAAATACGCCGTCTATGATGTCTGCGTTCTCCACTCGCTCCAGACAGCCATCTTGAATCCGCATAGTTTCGTATCCCGCCTTCTTTCATGCTCGGTCTTCATCTTTTTCCGTAAGCTGGTTTTCTGCTAAAAGGTCATCAGGGATAAAGCAGCCGTGGTTCTGATAATCCAGTTCTTGATCCAACTGGCTCTCCAGAAATATTCTGCACTGCATCGTGAGGATCTCCGGCAAGTCCAGCTTTCCCTTTAAATACAGACTGACATAATGAAGCAGCCGGGCCGGCCCTCCGTATATTCCACGATAATATTCGATGCGGTCCGTCCCTTCCACATGATCGCCATATAAAACGCCCCCGTCACTTACCAGATATCCCCAGTTCGAATTGATATCCAAATACTCACAATACGGAAGCTCTTTCCATTTGGCATATCGCTTTTTTGCCTTCTCATTAAGCGGCCTCAAAACGAAGATTTGGTTCTCTTCCCGCTTCTGTTTCTCGGGAATCGTCAGTACATCACCCAACTGGAAAGGAACCGGAATATCCGTGCAGCACATATGCCCAAAGAAATAGGTGATTTCAGGATCATGGGGACCGGCAAACCCATATGGAGATATTTGTTCCCTGGAGTTCCGCAAAACACGCTCCTCATAGTCAATCTGTGCCAGGAGCATCTTATGGAGGCTTTCAAATCCGTTGGTAATCTCGCACTCCGGCAGCGGCGGCACAGTCATATCCGGGTAGTCGGAAATCAGTTCCCGCCATGCCCTGTGCTTATCCGGGACAGACCGGTCACTGCGGCTGATAATCAATGCCATTTGCAACGGAGTCCAGGTCTTTTGAAGACTGCGGCAATGTTCCGCAATGTCTTTAGAATTCAGAAAGCTGTAAATGTCCATTCAGGATGTTCCCCCTTTTACTTCTCTTTCTTCTTTTTGCCGTTGCTCAGCATACCGAGTATTACGAACACTACCAGTCCCACAAAGAGCTGCCATACTGTCATCATCATGCCCTGGAAGGTGCTACCGGATTTGGCCCGGTTGCTGAAAAACAGCGCCGGGGTAATCGCCAGCGCAAGGGCTCCGGCGACTGCCGATTCCCAGCATAGCGGGTGGTTCAAGAGCAGCACCCAGCAGAACGTTCCCGCCACGCCCCCGGTCACGCCCCAGAAGGTGCAGGCAGTGCAGCCGTACCGCTCCCGCAACCGCATATTGAAGGTGATTCCCCACCACATGACGGCGATTACCAAAACCAGCCCCAGGGGGCCCGCCAACAGGTCCCGCATTACTCCACCTCCCATCTCTGGCCGTCGTCCAGCATCAGGCAGTTTTCGTGCAGGGACAAAAATTCCTCCCGGTCCTCCGCCGCACAGTGGATAGGCAGCAGAGCGGCGGGGCGCAGGTTGGCGTACAGCCCCAGG
>OFFZ01000990.1_pt1 | contig 16267 bp, 14 predicted proteins | sample 1521631 | NCBI WGS metagenome assembly OFFZ01 (sample SAMEA3504102, study PRJEB24116) | mouse gut metagenome | biome: mouse gut; feature: mouse-associated habitat; material: faeces | place: Denmark | collected 2011 | reverse complement strand
ACCAAGAATTTGTGCCGAAGCGTCACAAATTCTGTTGATCGCAGAGCAGAATTTGAAATTCTGCTCGCGTCCTCAGCGCAAAGCGCTTCGGAATGGAGGAAAATATGCAGAAAAAATGGTGGCAGAATGCCGTAGTATATCAGATTTATCCAAAGAGTTTCAAAGACAGCAACAAAGATGGCATCGGTGATCTTACAGGCATCATTGAGGGATTGGATTACATTCGCTCCCTGGGTGTCAACGTGATCTGGCTGTGTCCGGTCAACCGTTCTCCAATGCGGGACAACGGCTACGATATTTCAGACTATTATACGATCGATCCCCTGTTCGGCACAAACGCTGACCTGGAACGCCTGATCAAAGAGGCAAAGACGCGTGGCATCAAAGTGCTGATGGACCTGGTGGTCAATCATGTTTCAAGTGAGCACAAATGGTTTCTCGATATGCTGTCCGACGAGAACAGCCCCTGCCGGGATTATTTTATCATAAGGGAAACACAGGACGGCAATCCGCCGAACAATTTCCGAAGCTATTTCGGCGACAGTGTATGGACACGGATCGGCGACAGCAATCGGTTCTATTTTCATTCCTTCGCAAAGGAACAGCCGGATCTTAACTGGGAAAATCCCCGGCTGAGGCAGGAAATCTACGACATGATGTCCTATTGGTGCGGGAAAGGGATCGCCGGATTCCGTGTGGACGCGATCGGCAATATCAAGAAATCTGCAAAGATCCTTTCTTCCTGCCATATGCCGCCGGATGCCGGTGACGGCATGGCGGACAGTCATGACTGGCTGTTAAATCAACCGGGGATCAATGTATTCTTATCCGAGATGCGTGATCGTGTGTTCCATAAATATGACAGCATGACAGTGGCGGAAGTCAGTGTTCCGGATGACCAGCTGGCTGAATATGTCGGAGAGAACGGCTACTTTTCCATGGTCTTCGACTTCAGCTACACGGATATCGATGTAAACGGCGTGACCACACCCTGCGATCTGGTACCCTGGAATCTGGAAGAATTAAAGGGGCATATATACCACAGCCAGGAAGTTACCCAGAATATCGGTTGGGCCGCTCCTTGAAAATCATGCCCAGCCGCGTTCGGTAAACAAATACCTGCCTGACGGCGCCATCAATGACTATAATACCAAGATGCTGGGCGCACTTTTTTTCTTCCTGCGGGGAACACCCTATATCTATCAGGGACAGGAACTGGGTATGCAGAATTATCCGTTTACACGGATCGAACAGTTTGCAGACGAAGGCGCCCTGAAAAGGTACGAAGTGGCAGCTGCCTGTGGAGAACTGGAAGAAAAGATCATGGATTATCTCCGACGCCGGAGCAGAGACAACGGAAGAACGCCGATGCAGTGGTCGGACGATGAATATGCCGGTTTTTCTTCAGAATCTCCCTGGCTTTCCGTTAATCCCGATTATACATGGCGCAATGTCCGCTCTCAGAATCAGGACGATCTGTCCATTCTGCAGTTCTACCGGCGAATGGTCTGGCTGCGCCTGCATTCGGCCTACCGAAATGTGTTAACCTATGGTATGTTCAAGGGACTCCGCGTCGGCGGCCCGGAAGATTTCATATACCGAAGATATGACGAAACGCATGAAGTGCTTGTGATCCTGAATTATTCAGAAACAGAACGCCCTTACAGCATCAATCTGTCCGGATATGAGATTCTCCTCAATAATTATGCTGCAATTCCTGATATTTCCTGTCCGAAAGCTGCCCGTGGCAGCATCGGAGAAGAACACACACTCCTCCCCTGGCAGGTGCTCGTTGTCGGTAAAGAGATAAGGCAAAAGAGTTGTTAGCGATTCGGAAGTATTTCTAACAACTTATCTCCAACATATAAAACAAGGATGCCGCTCCCATCAGCTCTGATGGTCTGCAGCATCCTCTCACCTCATATAAGAAAACTTCTTACTGCTGTATCTCTACTACATGGCACGCCTTCTTCAACGTGTCGATCAGCTCTGTCAGATAATCCGCAATTTCCATAGAATCCACATGCTCCTGCTTCCTGTAGGCTGCGATTTTCGCAGTGGGCGGATATGCCATCGGCACCAACTCGCCGCCCTCCAACAAATTCGCCACAAACTCACAGACTTCCAGCAGATCCTCCACATCATGGCTGTGCGCAAATCCCTGGTTCTGTCTTGCCTTACGAAGCGTTCTCTGTGCCAGGATACAGGCTCTTCTCACATAGTCCTCCTGATTCACGTCAGAACGGATCGCCGTTTCCCCTCTGTTGCGGAAGAATCCATAGATCGCGGACACAATAGAAGGATCCCTGACCGTTCCGTCCGGATAAACCACCCCGTGTACCCTTGACCACATATCTTTCCCGATCATCAACTCAAACAGATACCAGCCCACACCGTATTCATCATGCAGCTCGATGGACATATCATAAGGATTCGCTCTGCCGATACAACACATTTCGTTATCCAAAACCGGCTTGCCGTATTTCTCACTCATCTGCTTCGCATACTCCAGCGTATCACGCATACGCTTCCTGGTCGGGCAATAGTCATGGAATACAATCACATCAACCAACTCCGCCGTCTTGCTCGGTTCCGTCTCATAGATAAAAATATTGCCAATCCCGATATCATGCACCGGGTCCTTAGCCTTCACATACTTACAGAAATGCCGGATGATCTCCCAGGTCTTCTCCTGCCTGTAGCGCAACGCCTCCATATCAGGCCGATCCTGATAATCCTGCACATAAGAAGGTTCCTCGTCATACCAGGTCACAAAGTTATCCGTATATCCGGGCTCGTTGGCGATATCCCAGAACAAGAGGCCTTCCTCTTTGCCAATCGCATCATAGAGCGCGTCAAAATACTGCTCTCCAATATACCAGCTGGAAGGATCTTCCAGCGTCTTAGCGATCGGCCGCAGTCCTGCTTCCAGCATGAATCCCTCCGGCGGAAGCTCATCTTCACGGAATCGGAATCCCATAAAAATAATCGGGTTAGTGGAAATACCATGTTTCCATGCCGTCTTCACAAAATCCTTGACGTTTGCAAGAAACTGCTCGGGATTCTCCTTATAGAAATCATAGCTTAAGAAAATCCGCGCGCTGTTCAGGTGCAGTCTCCTGGCATACCCCATATCCCTGTCCACAACGTCATGATGATAATGAGACCAGAAATCCCTGTCATTCACGGCATCAGGCTGTGTGTAATTGAACCCTCGCAGGTTCCTGTAATCAACTGTTTTTTTCATTTTTACCTCCATGCCGAAGCGTTTTATTCAACCTTATCTCCATCTACACCCCTTTTAACTCCTGTCAGCCCTTCACGCCGCCCAGCGTGATACCCTTTACAAAGTTATTCTGCACGAATGGATAGATCACCAGTACCGGCAGCACGCCTGCGATCGCCATCGCCATACGCACCGAGACCGTAGGCAGATTCGCCAGCAGAGCCGCCGCATTGGAATCTCCGGACTGGAGCAGATATTGAATATTCTGCACGATCCTGTTCAGAAAATTCTTATCTACCCTTCTGCCGTCCAGTTCCATCGGCAGAACGATATTCTCATAAACGCTTAAGATCGGCACCAGATTATAGCTTTGAAAGATAAAACCGATCTGGCGTCTGCGGAAGATCGTCAGGTCATTCTCATTCAGATCAAAAATCTTTTTCCCCGCCACTGTCACCATGCCGGATGTGGCATAGTCCAGTCCGCCCAGCATATGGAGAAGCGTGGACTTCCCCGAACCGGAAGTCCCCACCACTGCGGCAAACTCCCCTTCCTCTATGCTAAGATCCACGCCGTCCAAAGCCTTGACCTGCGTATCGCCGCTGCCGTAATATTTTTTCAGATCTTTTGTTTCCAGTATTTTCATATGATCATGGTTCCTCCTATTCCAGTTCCGCATATCCCCTCCCAGCACATGACTGCCGAAGATGATTTACTGCTGTCATACATCAGTAAATCATCTTATGCACTGTACGGATATATGCTGATTCCAGTTCCGCATATCCCCTGGTTTTTATTCTATTGTAACAGATACATCTTACAATATCCTGACAGGAGACCTGAAAAGATATGACAATTTTGTCAGAAATGCTGCCGGAATAACCGGGCCGCAGCCGCCCGGTCCGGATCAGATATGTTTTGTCTCATTCAGTAAAAACAGCGAAAACCGGCTTCCCGCCCCCTCTTCGGAAGCCACGGTAATATACCCCTTCTCGCACTTTAAAATAAGCTGCGCCAGATACAGCCCCAAACCGCTCCCCTCATACTGTTCCACCGCTTTTCCGCGGTAAAACCGCTGGAAGATCAGATTGAATTCCTTTTTCGGAATGCCGATGCCCTCATCAGCGATCGTGATCTTTGTATAAATATCCAGTCTGGAAAGTGTAATTTTTATACTGCTTCCCGCAGGAGAATATTTCACGGCATTTTCCAGAATATCCGTCATTGCCTCCGCTGTCCACTTCGGGTTATGATACAGTTTTCTATCCTGAAATTCCTCCGTGATCAGTTCGATCCTTTTGGCGGATGCCTGCGCGTAGACAGACCCGACGGCCCCGGCGATGGTTTTCTTGATCCCGGTATATCCTGCCTCAAAGCGGATCATGCCGTTTTCCAGCCGGGAAGCCTTTAAAAGATCCGCCATCAGCCACTGCATCTTGTCCGCCTGCTCTTTCGTGTGGGCAAGGAACTCCTCCCTGCGCGCCTGCTCAAGAGAAGCATCCTGCAGCAGTTCCGTATTCATGATGATATTGGCAAGGGGTGTCTTGAGCTGGTGGGAAATATCCGAGATCAGTTTCATAACCTGATCCTTCTCTCCCACAGCCCGATCCTGCTGAAACCGCGCCGACGTCAAAATGCGCTGCAACTGGCTGACGATCCGGGACTCCCTGGTCTCCAGCACATCCGGATAACAGGACAGCCCCGCCTCCTCCTCTTCCATGCTCTGCTGAAACCTCTCTAAAATATGATCCATTCTCTTCCACTGGCTCAGAAAATAGGCCGTGCCCGCAGAGAGCACAAAAAGACAGATGAGAAGGCCCCCTGCAAGTATCCATATCATCATATCCTTGCTCATCAGCCTTCCTCCCACAGATAACCGATCCCCTGAATCGTGCGGATATGGTCTCTGCCAAGCTTTTTGCGCAGACGGCTGACATTGACGGAAAGCGTATTTTCTTCCACATAATTTCCGCCCTCATCCCAGATGTGCTGCAGGATCTGCTCTTTTAAAAGCGCCTGATTTTTATGTTCCATAAAATATTGCAGGAGCCGGAACTCCGTCATGCTCAGATCCATATCTTCCCCGCCGCAGGATGCGCGGAAAGACTTCAGATCCAGCACAATATCTCCCGATACGACCGTTCTGCCCGCATCCGCATCCGTCCTTTTTCTCTGCAGGATATTCTGCAGTCTGATCTTTAAGACGGAGACCGAGAAAGGCTTCGTGATATAGTCATCCGCCCCGCTCGTCAGCCCCATGATCTCATCCGTCTCCAGATCCCGCGCCGTCAGCATTAAAACAGCCGTATCCGCTCCCCCGGGAACCTGCCGGATCTTTTTACAAAAAGCAATGCCGTCCCCGTCCGGCAGATTCAGATCCAGAATAACGCCTTCCGGATGCTCCTTCTCAAAAAGCCGGTATCCCTCCTGCAGGGTCCATGCGCCAACCGCCTCATACCCTTCCTGTTCCAGCGCAAAAGAAATCCCGCGGTTTAATCCCGCATCATCTTCTATGATCAGTATCTTCATACCGTTTTTCCTTTCGTTTATTCTAATTGCCTTTCAGCGGAAGTTCCGGTATTCTTCCTCATGCTTTTCCCTCCTGCGATCAGTATTCGCCATATCCGCAAAAAAATATCCGCATCGCAAAAAAATGAGGGAATTTCTCTTCCACATTACAAAAAAATGAGGGAATTGTCCAGATTTAGCTGCAAAAAAATGGGGGAATTTGCAACAGTTTCTTCAGATGCCCGCTGGCACATGCCCCCGTCTGCACACCAATAAAGAGAACAGGTCCATCTGATCATTTTCCGCTGGAAAGCCGGAAACTGCTCCCTGAGACTGTACCCGGATCGTCTGTGTCTCTTTTGATGCACAGTAGTCTGCAAAAGCCGGTGCCGCTATCATAGCGTCCGTCTCTTCGGTAATTACAGCTCATGACTGATTAGAGGTGATCAAAAGAGGGAAGGAAAATCACATCAGTATGGAAACGCTGACGAAAATTTGTGAATCTTTAGATTGTGACATTTCAGATGTGATACAGTTGGAACATGAAGAAAAATGTACTGATCCGGCAGGTAATAACTGAATTTGTGACGCTCAACCAAGCGTTTAGTATTGAATCAACGCTTAATATGTTCTAAATAGATTCTCTTTTTGATATACTGTGGTCACAAATATAGCAAAGCAATTTATTGTATGGATCAGAAAAGAATAGGTGCCTTTATTGCACAGTGCAGAAAAGAAAAAAATCTGACACAAATGCAGCTTGCCGAGCTATTAGGGATTACCAATCAGGCAGTTTCCAAATGGGAAACCGGAGTATCCCATAGTTAAAGATACCACATCAGATATGACGAACCTACGCTTATACAGAACTGCAAAAGAGATAAAGGCTTGATGTAAGTAATAACTACTGCATCAGGCTTTTTCTTACACTATTCCTATACAAATATCTATAACGATGAATTGAAATTTTCACATTTTCGTGATATAATATCATGAGTGATTATCATGGCAAGGAGGACTATATGGCTGTAACATATAAAAAACTATTTCACTTGCTGATAGACCGGGGCATTCCGACCGCCGAATTGACGGAGAAAGCTGGATTTAGTGCTAATATTCTAACCCGACTAAGGCGTGACCAGTATGTATCTTTGGATAGTATCGAAAAGATATGTCTTGCTCTTGGTTGCAAGGTAGATGATATTCTGGATTTTATTCCCGATGAAAAGGAGAAAGAAAATGGCTGATATTAGAAAAGAACAAGAGCGTGATGAACTCCATCGGGTGATATGGGCGATTGCTGATGAACTGCGTGGAAGCGTGGACGGATGGGATTTCAAGTCCTATGTGCTGGGTATGATGTTCTATCGCTATATATCTGAAAACCTAACAAATTACATCAATGAGGGCGAGATTGAAGCCGGAGAAGTGGACTTTGATTATGCATAGTTGTCCGATGAAAATGCTGAACAGGCTCGTGAGGACTTGGTTAAAACTAAGGGATTCTTCATTCTGCCCAGCGAGCTTTTCTGCAATGTCAGAAAAAAAGCCGCAAATGACGAAAATTTGAACATGACCTTGGAAGCTGCCTTTAACCACATTGAGGAATCAGCAAAGGGCAGCGAAAGCGAAGATAATTTTGCGGGATTGTTTGATGATATTGATGTCAACAGCAACAAGCTGGGGGCTACCGTTGCCAAACGTAATGCGAACCTCGTGAAGCTGATCGAGGGCGTGGCAAACATGGGCTTGGGCAACTACAAGGACAATTCTATTGACGCTTTCGGTGATGCTTACGAATACCTTATGAGTATGTACGCATCCAACGCCGGAAAAAGCGGCGGTGAGTTCTTCACTCCCCAAGAGGTTTCCGAGCTTCTGACCCGCATGGCTGTTGCTGGGAAAACAGAGGTCAACAAGGTTTATGACCCTGCTTGCGGTTCTGGTTCTCTGCTTCTGAAAGCGGCAAAAATCCTCGGTAAAGAGAATGTGCGTCAAGGTTTCTATGGACAGGAAATCAATCTGACTACATACAACCTTTGCCGTATCAATATGTTCCTGCATGACATTGACTTTGACAAGTTTGATATTGCCCACGAGGACACCCTGCTGTCTCCGCAGCATTGGGATGATGAACCGTTTGAGGTTATTGTTTCAAATCCCCCTTACTCTATCAAGTGGGAGGGCGATGACAACCCTGTTCTGATAAATGACCCCCGTTTTTCCCCTGCCGGAGTGCTTGCGCCGAAGTCCAAGGCTGACCTTGCTTTTATCATGCACTCTCTGGCGTGGCTTGCTACCAACGGAACAGCGGCTATCGTTTGCTTCCCCGGTATCATGTACCGTGGTGGAGCTGAAAAGAAAATTCGTCAGTATTTGATTGACAACAACTTCATTGACTGCATCATTCAGTTGCCGAGCAACCTGTTCTTCGGAACTTCCATTGCGACCTGCATCATGGTTCTGAAGCGCAGCAAGTCCGACAACAAGACCCTGTTTATTGATGCTTCCAACGAGTTTGTCAAGGTAACAAACAACAACCGCTTGACCGAGGAAAATATCGCTCATATCGTGGACGAGTTTGTTTCCCGAAACGGTACGCAACACTTTTCCCACCTTGCCAACTATGACGAGATCAAAGCGCAGGACTACAATCTATCTGTCAGTACCTATGTTGAGCAGGAGGATACGAGAGAAGTTATCGATATTGTGAAACTCAATGCAGAGATTGAAGAAATCGTAGCCCGTGAACAGATTCTCCGTGAGGAAATAGCGAAGATTATCGCAGAAATCGAGGTGGCACAATGAATAGTAACTTGAAAATACCGTTTTCTGCGCCTCTCAATGAATTAGATACAGAAACCCAAACCTACGGATGCAGGCAGAACAATCCTGATATTTGTGCTAATAATAGTTTATCAGATGTATGCGCTTTTGCTTCTAAAGATTGTATCTGTAAGAAACCATCACGAGCATGGAAGAAACAATATCTCAAATTAAAGGGGGAGAAAAATGAGTAAATTGGATTTGTTGATTGAAAATTTCTGCCCTCAAGGTGTGTCTTTCAAGCCTTTAGGCGAGGTTGTTCGCTTCCTTAATGGTCGAGCGTACAAACAAGCAGAATTACTTGATGAGGGAAAATACAAGGTTCTTCGAGTGGGGAACTTTTATACGAATGATAAGTGGTACTATTCTGATTTAGAATTGGATGAGGATAAATACTGTGAAAACGGAGATTTGTTATATACATGGGCAGCAACACTCGGTCCGCAAATTTGGTCTGGCGAAACGGTGATTTTCCATTATCATATTTGGAAACTCGTGTTTGACGAAACGGTGTTGAATAAGAGGTTCTTGTATTACTTTTTGGCGAAAGACATAGATGATATATCAAAGTCATTAACAAAATCTACAATGCCCCATGTTTCGATGGCAAGCATGAATAAACGCTTAGTTCCCATCCCTCCAATGGAAGTGCAGAGTGAAATTGTCCGTATTCTGGACAATTTCACGGAGCTTACAGCAAGACAAAAACAATATAATTATTATAGGAATAAGCTACTGACCTTCAATGGTGTGGATATTCCCATCGTCCAGCTCCGTACTGTTGTCAAAAAGAGCTGTTCCGGCTCTACTCCTACCAAAGGAAATTCTGACTACTATGAGAATGGCACTATTCCGTGGATAAGGACGCAGGATGTTCGCTTTAATGAAATTACTGAAGTGGATAGCTATATAACTGAAAAAGCAGTTGCAGAGACCGCAGTAAAATGGATACCGGAGAATTGCGTGATTGTTGCGATTTCTGGTGCTACCGCAGGAAGATGTGCTATTAACAAGATAAAAGCAACCACCAATCAGCATTGTCTGAATTTGGAGATTGATGAGAGCAAAGCCTTGTATAGATACATCTACTACTGCATTTACAACAAGTATGATGAACTCATTAGCAGAAAACAAGGAGCAAGAGGCGACCTGAACTCGTCTCTGGTACTGTCTCTTGAAATTCCTGTTCCGGCACTTGATGTTCAGAAACGCCTTGTGTATGTTCTGGATAACTTCGATGCTATCTGCTCTGACCTCAAAATCGGACTGCCTGCGGAGATTGAAGCAAGACAGAAGCAATACAAATTCTATCGTGATGCTCTCTTGACTTATGCTGCAACTGGCAAGATAATCTTGACAGACAGACGAGCTTAATGGCTTGATCCTGCTTTGTCAATATGTTTTTGGTTTTGTTTCTGTTACGCTGAACATGATTTCTGAAAACCATGATAGCAAGAGAAAGCCTATCACAAGTGGCAATCGTGAAGCTGGCGAGTACCCTTACTATGGGGCATTGGCATTGTAGATTATGTGAACGGCTATATCTTTGATGGCGATTATCTGCTTGTTTCCGAGGATGGTAACAATCTGGTGGCACGAAGCACACCTATTGCGTTCTCTATATCGGGCAAGAATTGGGTAAATAACCATGCTCATGTTTTGAAGTTAGACTGTTATGCAACGAGAAGATATGTCGAGTTCTACTTGAACTCTATCGACCTTTCACAATTTATTTCTGGTGGGGCACAACCGAAGCTGAACCAGAAGAACCTTAACACAATACCTATTCCGCTTCCTGCTATCAAGGAACAAGAGCATATTGTAGGCATACTTGACCGCTTCGATGCCCTCTGCAATGACATTTCTTCCGGCTTACCAGCAGAGATTGAAGCGAGGACTAAGCAATACGAATACTATCGTGATAAGCTGCTGTCATTTAGGGGAGAGAATATATGATAAAAAGCGACGAAGGTTTTGCGTCTTTTGATTTATCAAAAACCAGAAAGTTTGATCGTAAAAAAGACCAAGAATTTTTGAGACAAAGCTTTTATAAATTAGCTACTCAGTATTTCGAGGTATCTTGTTTTACAATAAAAAATTCAAATTGGATGCCTGTAACATTAGCAAATGTAGCATTTTCATGTGAGTTATTTTTGAAAGCAATATTATATGGCTTTGGCGTGGATTTCTCAAAGACGCATGGATTAAAGGGACTGTTTGAAAAATTGCCCGAGAATGAGCAGGAATATATATCTAAAAATATTGGTATAAAAAATAGGGAAAAAGAATTTTACTTATGCCTAAAAGAACAAGATCAAGCATTTCCTGAGTATAGATACATGTGCGAAGCAAAAGCAATGTCGGCGAATCCCGTGTTCTTGTTTGCGTTTGCGCATATTCTAAAATTTGTTTATGAATCGTTAGTTAGAGAAAACGGAAAAGATGAAGAATTGAGGTGATATTATGAGTACCTACCATATCGTACTTTCAACCAATGAAAGTACGGTTGTAACCGAATATGCGCCACAAACCAAACGCTATGATGCTTACCAGAGTGAAGCGGCTCTGGAAGCGGCATTTATCAAAATGCTGGGCGAACAGGGCTATGAGTATGTGACCATTCACAACGCCGATGCACTCATTGCCAATCTCCGCAGACAGTTAGAAATACTCAATAACTATCAGTTTACGGATAAGGAATGGGACAGCTTTTTCAGAAGCAAGATTGCCAATTCCAATGAGGGTATCGTGGAAAAGACCCGAAAAATTCAAGAGGACTATGTTCAAAATCTGACCCGTGAGGACGGCACGACGATGAACATCTCTCTGATTGACAAGAAGAATATCCACAACAACCGTTTGCAGGTCATCAATCAGTATGAGGAAAGTGCCGGAACGCACGACACCCGATATGATGTGACCATTCTTGTGAACGGTCTGCCGCTGGTTCATGTGGAGCTGAAACGCCGTGGCGTTGCTATCAAGGAAGCGTTCAACCAGATCAACCGTTATCAGCGTGATAGCTTCTGGGCTGGTTGTGGGCTTTATGAGTATGTGCAGATTTTCGTTATCTCCAACGGCACATTCACAAAGTATTATTCCAATACCACCAGAGCAAGCCACATTAAGGAAAGTGAAAATTCCTCCAAGAAGCACAGCAAGAAAACTTCCAACAGCTTTGAGTTCACTTCCTATTGGGCAGACGGCAATAACAAGGTCATTCCCGACCTTGTGGATTTCACAAAGACATTCTTTGCGAAGCACACCATTCTGAATATCCTGACAAAATACTGCGTGTTCACATCCGAGGAATTGCTGCTTGTCATGCGCCCCTATCAGATTGTTGCTACCGAACGTATTTTGAACAGAATTGAAGTGTCCACCAACTACAAGAAAACAGGCACTATCGAAGCCGGGGGATATATCTGGCACACCACAGGAAGCGGCAAGACCTTGACTTCCTTTAAGACTGCCCAGCTTGCGACAGGACTGCCGTATATCGAAAAGGTTCTGTTTGTGGTTGACCGTAAGGACTTGGACTACCAGACCATTAAGGAATATGACCGCTTTGAGAAAGGTGCTGCCAACGGAAACAAGAGTACCGCTATTTTGCAAAGACAGCTTGAGGACAGCACTTCCCGAATTATCGTAACGACCATTCAGAAGCTGGATGTGTTCATTACCAAAAATCCGAGCCACCCCATCCGCAACAAGCATATTGTTCTTGTGTTTGACGAGTGCCACCGCAGCCAGTTTGGAGATATGCACACCCGAATTGTGGGAGGGCAAATCAAAAAGGGCGAAAAGACAATCAAGGTGGACAAGTATTTCAAGGACTATCATATCTTCGGATTTACTGGTACACCTATTTTCGCTGTCAATGCCGGAACAGGCGGCAATCCGGATTTGAGAACCACAGAGCAGGCTTTTGGTGCGAAGCTCCACACTTACACCATTGTGGATGCAATCAACGATGGAAATGTTCTGCCGTTCCGTATCGACTATATCAACACAGTCAAGCAAAAGGATGGAAAGCAGGACAAACAGGTTGCCGCTATTGACACCGAGGAAGCATTGAGTTCGCCGGAGCGTATCACAGAGGTTGTGAAGTACATTTTGGAACACTTCGACCAAAAGACCATGCGAAATTCCTATTACAGTCTGAAAGGTCAGCGAATAAACGGTTTTAACTCTATGTTTGCCGTCAGTTCTATTCCTGTCTGCAAAAAGTATTATCTGGAGCTAAAAAAACAGATTGCAGAACAGCACAGAGATTTGACCATTGCCACCATCTTCTCATTCGCTCCAAACGAAGCGGATAGTGCCGATGGTATTCTGGACGATGAAAGTTTTGACACCGATGACCTTGACCAGAGTTCCCGTGACTTTCTGGATAGGGCAATTAAAGACTACAACAAGATTTTCAAAACCAATTTCGATACATCAAGCAAGGGCTTCCAAGATTACTACAAAGACCTTTCCGATAAGGTTAAGAAGCGTGAAGTCGATTTGCTGATTGTAGTCAACATGTTCTTGACGGGCTTCGATGCAACAACACTTAACACCCTTTGGGTAGATAAGAACTTGAAAATGCACGGTCTGATACAGGCATTTTCCAGAACGAACCGTATCCTCAATTCAGTTAAGTCCTTTGGTAATATTGTCTGCTTCCGTGATCTTGAAGAAGCTACCAACGATGCGATTGCATTGTTCGGAGACAAGGAAGCAAACGGCATTGTCCTCTTGAAATCCTATGAGGATTATTACTACGGTTGTGTCGATGATAAAGGTCGTGAGCAGAAAGGTTATGAGGAACGAATTGCCGAACTGTTGCAGAAATATCCTTTGGGACAGCCGATTGTCGGAGAGCAAAACAAGAAAGATTTTATTGTCCTGTTTGGCAACATTCTCCGTTTGAGAAATATCCTTGCTGCCTTTGATCGCTTTGCCGGAAATGAAATCCTGTCCCCGATTGATTTCCAAGACTACACAGGCACATACCATGATGTGTACGAGGAAATCAAGCCGAAACCGGGAAGCAAGGACAGTATTATGGATGATATTGTCTTTGAGATGGAGCTTGTCAAACAGGTGGAAGTCAACATTGACTATATCCTGATGCTGGTTGGGAAGTATCATGATAGCAACTGTGAGGATAAGGAAATCCTTGTTGCGATTGATAAAGCAATCAAGTCCAGCTTGCAGCTTAGGTCTAAAAAGGAACTAATCGAAAACTTTATTACTACCATCAACACAAGTACCAATGTCAATACTGACTGGCAGCGTTTTGTCAGAGAGCAGAGAGAAACCGATATTCAGATTTTGATCACTGAAGAAAAATTGAAATCGGAGGAAACAAGAAAATTTGTGGAAAACGCTTTCCGTGATGGCGTACTCAAAACCACCGGCACGGATGTTGACCGACTGATGCCGCCCGTTTCCCGTTTCGGAGGTGGAGGTTCTCGTGATAAGAAGAAACAGACAGTTATTGAAAAACTGAAAGGGTTCTTTGAGAAATATTTCGGACTGATTAGCCCAGAGGTTTCAAAAGAACCGGATAAAGTTACATATCTTTATGATACAGAACCAACACTATCTATGGTGGCAGAGGAACCGGTGCATTACGGAAAAGATGTTTAGTGCAAATGATAATGGTTTTACATAAAATCAGGAGGAAAAATGAAAAAAGAAATTGCAAAGTTATTAGCAGGAAGTTCTGCATTGCCAGTTTTATTTATAGGTTCTGGATTAACGAGAAGATATCTTGATCTACCCAATTGGGAAGGGTTACTTCGAAAATTCTGTGTTAAGCCATTTGAATACTACTACGGTAAAGCAGAAAGGGCTTGCCGAGATCAACTGGATATGTTGTATCCAACATTGGCTGATTATATAGAGGAAGATTTCAATGAAGTATGGTATACTGATAGCAATTATAAACAAAGCAGAGAACTCCATACGGAGGACTTGAAACAAAAAATTTCTCCTTTCAAATTTTGCATTGCAGATTTTATTCGTGATTCTAGTGCTAATATTCAAGAAATGTATGCTGAAGAAATTTCTAAATTTAAGGCTATCGGAAGCAAAAACATTAGTTGTATTATTACGACTAATTATGACACGTTTTTAGAAAACAGTTTCGGGCAGGGTGCATTTCAAACATATATTGGACAAAGCGAATTACTTTTTTCGACAATATATGAGATAGCGGAAATATATAAAATCCATGGGTGTTGTACCAAACCAGAATCTATAGTTATCAATTCGTATGATTATAATATATTCAATCAAAAAAGTGCATATTTGAGTTCGAAAATTTTGACACTATTTCTCGAAAGACCGATAATGTTTGTGGGGTATAGTATCAGCGATCCCAATATTAGGCGTATTCTCCAATCAGTTTCGGACTGTCTGGAAAATGATCAACTTGAACAATTAAAAGAACGACTAATATTTATTGAATGGAATTCAAATTCAAGTGTATCGGATTGCATTAATGAAAAGTTGTTTGATTTTAATAATGGAAAAACTATCACGATGAAAAATGTGTTATTAACACAATATAGTGATTTATATGATGCAATTCTTGAAAATACAGTAAAATACGATGTTAGAGCACTTCGCCGAATAAAAAGTCAACTATATGAATTGGTCAAATCTAATAAACCCACAGAGAAGTTATATGTAGCGACCAGTATTGATGATTCGGAAACAGATGTTGATTTTGTTGTAGGTGTAGGCGTATATGGCAAATTTGGTAAAGTTGGTTATAGAGGACTGCGTGCGGAAGAACTATATCTTTATGCGCTTGGAAAGTCTGAATTAGAATATGATGATGAAATGATTTTGAGAGAAGCAGTTCCCGCTTTGCATAATGGACGTAGTACTTTACCTGTATGTCGATTTGTTTCAAGATGTCAATCCAAGGATTGTATTAATAACAAGGTAAAATTTTCTCTAAAAGAGAGATTTGAAGAAATACTTTCGTGGGGAGAGAAAAAACGTATTAAAGATAATGGTAACTTTAAAATGGGAAATATAATGGATTATTACAACACTCATGGATTAAGTCAAACATTATCTAAAATCCCGTTAATAGCACCGGAAGATATAGAACCAGATAGTTTAGTGCAATTTTTGAATAAGGCCTTGGAGGATTACCCTGATCTGCTAGCAGTAGGAAAAGGACATCAATCGCGCTCGCAATTTAAAAAATGTATCAGTATATGGGATTGGCTTAAGTATTCAAATGCAGCTAAAAATCAGATGAATATATTGAAAGAAAACTAAGGGGTGATTGCGTGGCAGAAAGTCAAAATATAGAATGGAAAGAGTCTTGGCGAGATGAGTATCTTAAATGGATATGTGGTTTTGCCAATGCACAGGGCGGCAAGATTTATATTGGAACGAATGATGACGGCACAGTGATTGGTGTTCAGGACAGTAAAAAATTACTGGAAGATATTCCGAATAAAGTTCGGGATGTTCTTGGTATTATTGTAGACGTTAATTTGTTGACTAAAGATGGAAAAGACTACATTGAAATTTGCGTGAATTCGAATAGTTACCCCGTCAACTACAAGGGTGAATATCATTACCGGAGCGGCAGCACTAAACAGCAGTTAAAGGGGCAGGCGTTAAATCAGTTTCTGTTACAGAAAACGGGAATTACATGGGACAGCGTGCCGATTCAGGGAGTAACTATAC
>OFFZ01000975.1_pt1 | contig 16400 bp, 16 predicted proteins | sample 1521631 | NCBI WGS metagenome assembly OFFZ01 (sample SAMEA3504102, study PRJEB24116) | mouse gut metagenome | biome: mouse gut; feature: mouse-associated habitat; material: faeces | place: Denmark | collected 2011 | reverse complement strand
CGGGTCTTTGCCCTATTAGAATCAAGATTTTGAACTTGTTTCGCAATTACCTATGAAACAGAGAACAGCTCTCTCAGTTTTGGGAGGGCATCCATTGTAACAGGTACATCATCGGGCATTTCGCCCTCGTCAAAATGCAGAACACGGGAGCAGGTACGGCACACAAATTCAAAATCATGGGTGACAATAAAAATAACCTTTCCCATTTCGGACAGCCGCCGGATCAGCCCTGCCACCTGTGCCATGCTGTCAAAGTCAAGACCGCTGGTAGGCTCGTCAAACACCAGCAGATTTTTTCCGCAAACCATGCTGACAGCAACAGCTACCCGCTGCTTTTGTCCTCCTGATAGCGTGTTGGGATGGCGTTTCCGGTAGACCGCAAGCCCCAATTCTTCAAGAGTCGTTTCTACCATGTCATGATTCGGATTTCGGATGCCGAAAGAACACTCCGCCTCCACACTGTCCGCAAACAGCTCATAGTTTACATCCTGCATAACCATATAGGAGCGTTTCAGTCGGGCTTTGCGCTCCATCGGCTGCCCGTCCCATAGAAATTGTCCATCACAGTTTTTATGAAGCCCGCACAAAGCACGGGAAAATGTCGTCTTACCGGCTCCATTGTGACCGACCACTCCGATCACTTCACCTTTCGCAGCAGAGAGACCGATGCTATGCAGGATCGTCCGTTTTTTATAGTACAGTGTAACGTCACGCAGCTTCAGCACTTCCTTTCCAGCCGGAGGCTGATCTGTCGGTGGAAGTACCTCCTGTAGATCCACTGACCGAAGTCCCATACGCTCCCTCTCGCACTGCGGCAACCGCCGAAATTCTTCCGGGGTAAAAATATTTGTGATTTTTCCTTTTTCCAAATAGACAATACGGTCTGCCAAATTCATCAGGTAGTACAGCCGATGTTCCGCAATCAGAATCGTTTTGCCCTGACTCTTTATCAGCCGCAGATGTTCTGCCAATTCCTGAATGGAGGTCATATCCAGATTAGAGGATGGTTCATCCAGCAGATAGATTTCCGGGTTCATTGCATAAACTGACGCAAATGCGATTTTCTGTTTTTCCCCTCCAGACAGTTCAAAGATATTGCGGTTCCGCAGCTTTTGAATATTCAGGTCATCCGTTGCCTGTTCTACGCGCTCTGCCAGTTCTTTCGGGGGCCGGGCCTCATTTTCAATTCCAAAAGCAATCTCACTGTCAGTATCTACGTTGAAAAACTGCGTCCGGGGGTTCTGAAAAACGGAACCGACCTTTGCCGCAATCTGATACATAGGAAGATTACTGATTTCCTGTCCATCCACCAATACACGTCCTTGTAATTGTCCCTGATAAAACTGCGGGATCAGTCCATTTACTAGCCTTGTAATGGTCGTTTTTCCGCATCCACTACGTCCACAGAACAGAACACATTCACCGTCTGCAATTTTCAGATTGACCCCATGCAAACCATCATGTTCCTGTCCCTGATATGAAAATGACACGTTTTCAAATTCAATCAACCTATCACACCTCCCCGCACACACAATTCAAATACAAAAAAGGCAATGGCAACGCCCATCCCTATCCAGTCCGCAGCCCTGCACTTTATTTGAACAAGGCCGGTGCGGGGATTGGGATTTTCTATCCCACGGGTAACAGAGGCGATGGAGAGTTCGTCTGCCGCTTTGGAAGCCGCCATCATCAACGGCACATAAATACACTCAATTGTCATTCCCGGATTTTTAAGAAACCCGGCAGGCGTTGGGGAAACATCCCGCATCCTCATAGCGTCTTTGATAAAGTGCCAGTCCTCCTGAATGGTCGGAATGTAGCGCAGCATGACCGCCAATGGGATAACCAGCTTTTTCGGGGCATGAATCCGGTTCATAGCTGATAAAAATTCACTGACTTTCGTTGTGGACAGAACAATTCCGGCCAACATACCACACGCATAGACCTTGTGGAACAAACCGAGGAACGCCACAAACATTGTCCTTAACGTGCCGGTCATTTCTGCCATAATCCACACAGTCAAAACGCAAATGACTGCGTAAAAGCACATCGCTTTCACAGAGTATTTCCACTTTCCAAACATCACCCCTAATAATGCAATCAGCAGCACAAGCGCAAACTGATATGCAAGGGAAGGGGCAAACATAGACGACAAAACACACATCAGGATAAGGAAGAGTTTGGCCCGTGGATCGAGCCAGAACCCTTTCTTGCGATTTTCTCCCATCATGCCGTGATACCTGCTTTTTCAAACTGTTTTTTCAGCATACGGCTTCCTACCAAGGCACTGATTGCTGCCGTTACAAGCACAGCCACGAACATTGCGATCAGAATCCCTATATTCGCCGTTGCCTGCATGGTATCAATATAGCCCTGTTCCGTTCCATTTCCCAACATGGTCTGCGCCCATCCCTCCGGGTCTGCAAAAAATACAAGATACGAGCCAGTCCCTCCAAGGGAGAACAAGATATAGGAAAGGGTATTGATTTTTTTGCTCTTGTACTGTCCTGCACCAGCAACAAAGTCAGCCACAATGCCCATAATCATATAACCGAGTGCAAATGCCCAATGCATACCCGTTACAAACCAAACGATACCGATCAAGATGCCCATGATAGTAAGGCTCCACCGCTTCTGCACTTTAGCGACCATCAATAAGTAGATTGGCCCGCAGAGCAATGCGCTGCCGGCCGGCATATAGAATGTAAGTACCAGATTTGTTGCAAAGAAAATGCCGCCTACCATCGTAAAGACAAACAACAGTGCTGTGAAAATACCTGTTGTTACTAAGTCCTTGACGGACAGTCCTTTTCTTGTAGCATTTGTTTGAGTGTTCATAATAAGTTTTCCTCCTTGTGTTTCTGGGCGGATTGACTTCCCGCCCGAAATTTGTTATACTTTAATTAGTTTTGACTAACTGCAATTACTATCATACTCATTTCTGAAGCGATTTCAATGCTTTGGAGTGATGTTCGTCTTTTCATTTCAAATATTCGTCCAATCGTTTCAAGGAGGATTGAAGATTTATGAATAACATACTAAACGACTGTTACCAGCCTCTTTTAGAAAAAAACGGCTTCAGCCTGATAGAAATGCCTGAACAATTTAACCCTGCCGGAATGTGCTGGAGGCTGTCACCTGAAATAGGGAGCGGGTTTTATTGGGTTTATGCAAGAAAAGATTTATTTGACATCAAAATCCATGACTTTTATTTCCACGAAGATTCCTTTATGGAATTTGATATGCCGGAATGCTTAAGCATCACAAAATATGAATCCATATCCGGGGAAGAATTATCCCCTTACCGACGGCTTTCAGCAGAATGCATCAAAACCTTTGTCGGCGGCTATGAGCCATACAAGGTACTGATCCATAAAAAAATCCCCATCTGTTCCATCGGGGTGGAAATCATGCCTGCGTACTACAACGATTATCTGAAAAAACAGTATCCGGGTGAATATACAAATCCCCTGTCTGCTTTCCGTCAGATAGACCAGACCACGGATTTCCCTGAAATGGAAATGCTGCTCCATCAGATAAAAACTTACCGCGGCGATGGAATTTCTGCTGGTCTGTTCTATGAAGGTAAAGTAGCCGAAGCAGTTTCTCTAATTGTAGAATACCAAAAGAAAATCAAAAAGAACGAGCAGCATTTATCCAATCAGGACATTGCCGCTTTAGAAAATGTAACTGCGTATCTGAATGACCATTATGCTTTTGAAATCCCATTAGAACGGCTGGCACAAATCGCCTGTATGGGAACAACGAAATTAAAAACCACTTTTAAGCAGTTTCATAATTGCACTGTTACGGAATACATTCAGCAAAGAAGAATGAGCCAGGCCGAGCATTTGCTTGCTAAAACGGATCTGACCATTGGACAGGTCGCACAGACTGTTGGGTATTCGACTTCAAGCCGCTTTGCAGAATTATTCCGAAAAAGCACCGGAATCCTGCCAGGAGAATACCGTAAAATAACGCAACAAAAATAATCTTCTATCTGCTAATACACAAAGGCTTCCGCTTGCATCAAAATGTTACCGGAAGCCTTTTCTTCCCTCTAAACTCTATGCCTTAATCTCCATCCCGTTCTTAAAGGTGAACCGGACGTCATCCCTGCCGTAGACCGTCGCATGATCCACCAGCGCGTACCATGCGCCCTCGTCGAAGCTGTCCACGGCATCCGGCATTGCTCCCAGCGTATCCACCAGGTTCTGCATCATCTCCCGCTGCGCCTGCTTTGCCACGATCCCGTCCTCCACCTCGCTAAGCCGAGCCTTCGCCCTGTCGAACCGCTCCGCAAGGGCATGATAGCGTTTTTCGTATTCTGCCTGGTTCTGCGCGATGCGGGCGTTCTCGGCAATGCACTGCTGTATCAGCTCCGCCACCACGTTCATCTCCTCCTGCAGGTGCTTCTTCTCCCTGTCCAGCTCATCCGTCCCAAACGCCGCCTCCTTCATCCCCTCAAAGGCTGCCGTGATCTCCGCCCTTTCCCTGCAGAAGCTGTTCAGTGCCTTGATGAACAGCGTCTTTATGGCTTCCTCGTCAAGATGGGGCGTGGTGCATTTCTCCCCGCCGTCAAACTTGTGGTTGCACTGCCAGACCACCTTCCGGTATTTATCGTTGGAATGCCATACCTTGGAACCGTACCAGCTCCCGCAGTCCCCGCATTTTATCTTTCCGGAGAAAACGCCCACGCAGCTATTCCGGTTCCTCCCCGGCCGCCTCGCCTTCATCAGCGCCTGGACGCTGTCAAAGACGGAAGGCTCTATGATGGCAGGATGGTTCCCCTCCACATAATACTGCGGCACTTCGCCCTCGTTGACTTTTTTCTTTTTGGAGAGGAAATCCACCGTGTAAACCTTCTGGAGCAGGGCGTCGCCTTTGTATTTCTCGTTGGTGAGGATGGACTCCACCACCGCCTTGCCCCACACCTTCTTGCCGCCCGGAGTCGGTATGCCTTCTTCCGTCAGTATCTTTGCGATCTTATAAGGCGAATGCCCGTGCAGGAACAGCCCGTAGATTTTCCGCACCGTTTCCGCCTGCCCTTCGTTGATGACGAGGTTCCCGTCCTCTCCCCGGTCGTAGCCGAGGAACCTGCCGAACGGGACGCTCACCTTGCCGTCCGCGAACCGCTTCCTCATGCCCCAGGTGCAGTTCTCCGAAATGCTCCGGCTCTCCTCCTGCGCCAGCGAGGACATGATGGTGATGAGCAGCTCGCCCTTGGAATCGAAGGTCCAGATGTTCTCCTTCTCAAAATAACACTCGCAGCCGTTCTCCTTCAGCTTCCGGATGGTGGAAAGGCTGTCGACCGTGTTCCTTGCGAACCTTGACACGCTTTTGGTGATGATTAAGTCGATGCGGCCGGCGAGGGCATCCTCCACCATCTGGTTAAAGCCGCTGCGGTGCCGTGTGGAGGTTGCGCTGATCCCCTCATCCGAATACAGTCTGGCAAACTCCCAGTCCTCCCGGCTCTGTATATAATTCGTATAGTAATCGCACTGTGCGGCGTAGCTGGTCTGCTGGTCTTCCATGTCGGTGGAAACGCGGGCGTAGCCTGCCACCCTCCGCTTCTTCCGGCTGCTGATGGGGTCCGCCGTGAAGCGGTTTAGCGTGGCCGGTATCGTTGTCACGTTCTTTGCCATGTCCTCACCTCCCCTCCATAAAAACGGCACGCAAGGCTCCCGTCCTCCAGCGCCATAAGCTCTTTTACCTGTTTTTCAAATTCAGCCCCGTCAAATTCCTCCATGCCCATCAGGTAAGCCGAGATTTTGCGGATGTCCGAATCCTGGAAATCCCGCCCGCCGCATTCCGTCCGGACTCTTGACTTGCCGCTGCACCGCCAGTAGGTGTATTTCCCATAACAGCAGTATTTGTGGTAAAGATTGCCGCAGGAGGCGCACCGCACCTTCCCTGCAAATTCCTCCGTGGATGTGTTCTCGTGCCTGCTGCCGCGGAGCTTCAGGGCTTCATGCGTCCTGACCGTGCCGTCCTTCAGATGGAAATCTATGCTCCCTGTTTTCTGCACCACCATCCGCTCCAGCGTTTCCTCAAAAAAGCCCTCGTTAAACTCTTCCTGCCCCATGGCCTTGCAGAAGATTTCTTTTATCTCCGAATCCGGATAATTCACGCTGTCGCAGGTTACCCCATGATGGCTTTTTGCCCTGCAGTACCAGTAAAGGTGCCTGTCTTTGCTTTCACTGACCGCCCTGCCGTACCGTCTGCCGCACTGCCCACAGAATATCTTCCCATCAAAGAGATGCGCAGGTCTTTTCTTCACCGGCTTGTCAGGCACTTTCGCGGGCTTCAGAGACATCTCCCACCGCTTTATCTGCCCGTCAAAAAACTGTACCTCAAGGCTGCCGTCCGGCAGTGCCGAAATGAGCCTGACTGAGCTTTCAAAAGCCGTCCCGTCAAAACTGTCCGTCCCCATCAGCTTTGCGCATATCTCCATGAGGTTCTGCTCTGAATAATTGCGGCTTGTGCAGGTCATCCCAGCTTCCTTTTTCGCCCTGCAGAACCAGCTGACATATTCTTTCCCTTTGGTGGTCCCTTTCCTGCGGGTAAAGCTCTGGCCGCATATGCCGCATTTTATCTTTCCCGTAAAAGGGTAGGTAGGATTGACAAGCCCTGCCCGCCGTTCCATCTCCGCCTGGACCTTTGCATAAGTCTCACGGTCAATGATGGCTTCATGGCAGTCTGCCATGTAATACTGCGGCAGCTCCCCGCAGTTCTTCACTTTCGTTTTTGTGATCGGGTCCGCCATGTAGCATTTCTGCCGCCGGATATCCCCGGCATAGACCTCGTTGAAGATAAGCTGCCGCACCGATGCTTCCTGAAAGTCATTCCCAAGCGTGGTGCGGATGCCTGCACTGTTCATGCTCCCCGCAATCCCCCGCAGGGGAACCCCGTCAATGTACATCTGGAACATCCAGCGGACTGCTTCCGCCTCTTCCGGTATGATGACATATTTTTTCTCATCCTCATCATACCGGTATCCGAGGATGTGCTTGTTCGCCGTCCCGATCTCGCCGGACTGGAACCGCCGCCTGACTCCCCACTTCACGTTTTCCGAAATGCTCCGGCTCTCCTCCTGCGCAAAGGACGCCAGGAGCGAGAGCATCAGCTCCCCGTCCTCCGAGAGCGAATTGATGTGTTCCTTCTCGAACCGCACCTCAATGCCGAGGGATTTTAAGCGCCTGACCGTCTCCAGAAGGTCTACCGTGTTCCTTGCGAAGCGGCTGATGGATTTTGTCAGGATAATGTCAATCCTTCCATCCTCACAGTCGGCGAGCATCCTTAAGAATTCGCCGCGTCTGGCCGTCCCTGTCCCGGATATCCCGCAGTCCGCGTACACCCCTGCATATTCCCATTCCGGGTTGTTCTGGATGAATGCGCTGTAGTAGCTGACCTGTGCGGAAACGGAATTCATGAGCCGCTCCGTGTCCCTTGAAACACGGGCATAGGCGGCCACCTTTTTCCGCCCTGCCAGCGTGGGTAAAACCGGCTCTATTCTGCTGATCTTCTTCAATGAAACCACTCCTTTCCGCTACCATTCATCACTCCAAACCGCAGTTATTGCAAGGGTTTTCCCGCTAATAATGTACCCAAAATTGGCCGGTGTTTTTTAAGCAGTATTGTATCAATTTCCCGGTATTCCTCTTCGGTGATGGCGCCTTCTTCGAGCATCTCCCGCGCCACGGCAAGCGACATCCGGTAACGCAGCTCCGTGCGGAATTCCTTCTCATTCACCGTCGTCACCGCCTTTGAAACGGTTCCTGATATAGCACTCATGGGAGCAGTATTTACGTTTTGAATTGCCATAGGCCGTGAACGGCTTCCCGCACCCGGTGCAGGTGAAGGAATACACCGCCCTCTGCCTGACCTCCCCCGGATGGCTGTGCCACCACTTCTCACGGCACTCCCTGGAGCAGAACACCCGCCGCTTCACGCCCGCCGTCTGCTGCAGCGGCTTCCCACATTCCCGGCAGACCCCGTCCTGCGCTAGTCCTTCCTCCGGCCTACCTTTCGCCGCTCCTCCCGCCAGGCCGTTCCTCCTTATTATTCTTTAGATTATCTACATCCCAAATCACCGTTTTTACCCAGATTAGTTGAATCTACGGATGTATCCAGCCAGGCGGAGAATCCGTCACTTTCTTTACATCTGCATTTTCTGTGTTATCATACCTTTGTGACCCGATTAAAAAAGCAGGAGCCCCAACCGTCCAAAGTTAAGCTCCTGCCATCATCTATTCGCGGCTTGCGCCGCTTTATTACATGCTTATGATAACCTTATCCGTTGAAATGCGCAACCCTTTAAACCAAAAAGACTATGATGACATCCTTTCCTCCATCCAGTTCCACCAGCTCACATGTACATGCGGCCATTCTGCCTGCCTCTCTGTCCATGGCTATTACCTGCGTGGTCTGAAGACCCCTGACGGCATCATCCGGCTGCGCATCTGCCGTCTCCGCTGCCATGAATGCCGCAGGACACACGCACTCCTCCCATCCCTCATCGTCCCTTATTCACAGGTATCCGCTCCCGACCAGGCCGATATCATCCATTTTTTTCCGGATAAACACGCACTCCGCTCCCTTTTGGACCGCATTCCCTGCATTGATGAGAACAACGTCAAATATATTATGCGCTCCTATCTGCGCCGCTGGAAACAGCGTCTTCTTTCCTGCGGCATTCCCATCTGTCCTCTAAAGGAACTCGTTTCCCTCTGTTTTTCCGCCTACTGCCTCCAGTTCATGCAGGTTAAACGCACCCCGAATATCTTATTCCCACTGACCACATAACCTTACACGACAGCCTCTGTCCCTGCGCTTATACTGTATCCATACACTTTTATAGGAGGTTTTTTACATGACACAGGATGAAAAACACGCTGTCGCCCTGATGCGCTACGGGGCTATTGCCCCTTTAATAAGCGGCACGAAGGATGATTTCCAGAGTCTTGACGATTATTACAGGGAGGCGGCCGAGAAGTCTTATCCGGCTCCGGACGGCTCCACAAAACATTTTTCCGCCGCTTCCATCGAAAGATGGTACCGCTCTTATTTAAAAAACGGTTTTGACGCACTCATGCCAAAAAGCCGTTCTGACTCTGGCAAAAGCCGCTGCCTGGATGATGAATGCCAGGAATTTATCCGCCACATGAAGGAACGCTATCCCAGGATGCCCGCATCCATGATCTACCGCGCTCTCCTTGATAACGGACTCATCTCCAGGACTTCCGTTTCCGAATCCTCTGTCTGCCGCTTTGTGAACCAGCTTATGGCTGAAAACAGGATGACGAACAATAAGGACATGCGCCGCTATGAACGCCCCCACATCAATGAGGTCTGGTGCGGCGATTCCAGCGTTGGTCCTAGGATGATCACGGAAAGCGGAAAAAAGAAAGTCTATATCATTGCGCTGATTGATGACGCAAGCCGTTTTATCACCGGCATTGACATCTTTTTCCAGGACAACTTTGTGAACCTCATGTCCGTCATGCGCTCTGCCGTCTCCAAATACGGCAGGCCAAAGGTATTCAACTTTGACAACGGCAGTTCCTATAAGAACAGGCAGATGGAGCTTCTCTGCGCAAGGATCGGCTCCACGCTTAATTACTGCCAGCCTTACACGCCCACTGCAAAGGCAAAGATCGAACGATGGTTCCGCACCATGAAGGACCAGTGGATGGCTTCCCTTGACATGCGCGCTTTCCATTCCCTTGACGGACTGCGCGCCTCCCTGTACGCATTTGTCAATGCTTACAATCAGGCGCCCCATTCCTCCCTCGGCGGAAAGTCCCCGGTGGACCGTTTCTTCTCCGAACCTGATCATATCCGCCGGCTGGATGATGCGGAAATCGAACGGGCTTTCCTTCTGGAAATTGAAAGAACAGTATCCGCAGACAGCGTCATCGTTATTGACCATACGGAGTACGAAGTCGATTACCGTTTTGCAAAAAGACGCATCCGGCTCCGCTATTCCCCCGATCTGAAAGAAATATTTGTTGTGGAGCAGGACGCCTCCCTTACGCCTGTAAAGCTCCTGCACAAACACGATAACTCCATGATCAAAAGAAATAAGACTTATCTTTGCAGAGGTGATCACCTCCAAGGAGGTGATGAATAATGGATTACATTGCACGTTTCGGTCTGGAATTCAACCCGTTCCTAAAGAATTCCAAAGAAATCCTCGTGGAGAATGAGGAATCCCACGAGGTGCGTTTCCGCCTGAATTATCTTGTAGAGACCAAAGGCTTCGGCCTCCTGACCGGCTCCCCGGGACTGGGCAAGACAACGGCGCTTCGTTCTTTTGCTGCTTCCCTGAACCCTTCACGCTATAAGGTGGTCTATTCAAGCCTTTCCACCCTCACCGTACAGGAATTCTACCGCCTTCTGGCTTCCTCCTTCGGGGCGGAACCTGCATCCCGCAAGATAGACAACTTTAAGCTCATACAGGACTCGGTCAACTACCTTGCCCTTGAAAAAAGGATCACCCCGGTCATCATCATCGATGAGGCCAACCACATGAACGGAGCCGTTTTAAGCGACTTAAAGATACTGTTCAACTTTGAGATGGATTCCAGGGACCGGGCTGTTATCCTCCTTGCCGGACAGCCCCAGTTAAACAATACCCTGCGCCTGAATGCGCATGAACCGCTCCGCCAGAGGCTTGTCATGAATTACAACATGGAGGGCCTCTCAAAGGAGGAAGGACGCATTTATGTCACGGAAAAACTAAAAGGCGCAGGATGCAGGCAGACGGTCTTTGAGGAAAATGCCCTTGAGGCAGTCCTTAACTCTGCCAACGGTACGCCGCGTGTCATCAACCGTATCTGCGATGCCTGCCTGCTCATTGCTGATTCCAAGGAGCTTCATACAGTAACTGGTGAGACCGCCATGCAGGCCATCAATGATGTCCAGCTTGGGTAAGCATTCGCAAATCCTTTGTTTTGCGAATAGTTAACTGACAGCAGACAATTCAGTATCAGCTGATGAGAACAGGGGATTTAAGAGTACAGGAAATCCCCTGTTTTCTGAATTATATCCGGAAGCAGTACAATTCACTCGGGACATCTTCCCATGAACACTTTAAATTGTACTGACAATTCAGATGCTGTTTCTTTTTTCCCATGCGATAGGCACCGGAAAAAGGAAACTGGCTGGAATTGTTTATACAATACTGACCTTAAATAAGCTGCGCAAACAGATGCAGAAATTTTGAATGTTTATCCATACCATCTGAAATACAGGCGCATTTAATGTGAAGAATGTAGGTGCAGATAATTTGCCGAACAACACCCGCAGCCCCCTTGGAAGGAACTGCGGTATGTACAGAAAAAATATGATGTTTGTCTACGGGTGTCGGGAATCCGTTCCCTGCCCGTGTAATGGCCATAGTGTCCCCTTTCATGGGGACAGCATTTTGTTCCGGCTTCCCCGGCAGCCTGCCGGTGTCATCCGGCGGGGAAGCCCTGCGGGGCCGTTCCGCCGGACAGCCTGTCCTTTCTCTGAACAATAGAAAACACCCGACATATAAAGCAACGCTCAAGCTGCTTTTATCGTGTGTGTGTCGTAGTTTATCTTTTTACTGGCTGTAACTGGAAAAAGCGGGCGCACTGCAATCCACATTCATCGTGAAAAGCAGTACGCCCGCCAAAATGTATGTATCGCTTTTGTTTACCGTTTTTTAATGTATTGCGGGGAATCAAGCACCGTCCTGCCCGGCGGCATCTCTTCAACGTCAAGGATGTGCCGCCCACACTTCGGGTTCGGGCATCTGATCCTCTCCACTGACAACCGCCTCCCCGCACTGATATGGAACAAGGGAACCAAACATGAAGTGTTCCTGCTTGGTTCCCTTTTATCGTTTGTGCATTATTGGTTTTCTTCTTATTGCATAAATCGATAGCCATTCCTGTCGCCATTCATACTGTAATGGTTCAATTGCTCCGTATCTATGTCAAGCAGTCTTGCACTATTGAACTTGCTAAGCCATGCCTGGTAGTTTGAGGCTTCAATCCCCATTGCAAGGTATTTCCGTGCTACACTATAATCCGAACTTGGGATTTCAATTTCCCATGCCTTATCCTTATCGCCATCATAAGGGATATAAGTAATGCCATTCGGTGTCAGGAACGTCATCCCTTCCCCTTCCCGTTTCAGGTTGCCGGATATTTCAAGCAGTGCATACAGCCCTGCTGTAGAACGCTGTGAACTGACTGAATACTTGGTAAATTCATCAGCCAGCTTTTCAATAATCTCCAAGTCCTCTTTCGATGTCGCAACAACAGACATCCCCTTTGCCTCATTGCCCTGTATGGATAAATAGCGCAGTCCGGTTCTAGGGTCTTGGTTCACTATCAGTCCGCCTTGCAACGGCACTTCCTTCAGATCAATCCCTCTTTTCCCGGCTATCTCATTCAAAATCCCTTTAAGTTCTCCCGTCATTGGCACATTACAGGAAAACGGCTGATCCATATTGATGACAAATTCCAGTCCGGTCTTTTCATCCTTCTGTATCATCAACTGGTCTTCCCTTATGTACAGCCCTCTTCCTGTTTCCTTATCCATGATCTCATATGCTGGAACCCCGTCCACATAGCTGGCATCCTCAATCTTATACCGTTCCGTTTCGATTGGCAGATTTAGGTTCTGTGATACCGATATATCTTTCCTTGAATACACGCCCATGTCATAAACACTGGCTGCATCCCCTCCTACATAATTGTCGCGCCCAGAAACGGCATTCGTTTTCCTTCCACTTTCGGAAGTATTCGCACCAACTATATCTGCCATCCTGCTTGCAAATCCTACTCCCGAATTATTCTTTTGTCCCCTTCCCGCTTCCTGCCATGCAGGATAGTGTGAAGTTCCAATTCCACTAATGCTCATTATCTTTAATCCTCCACAATTTTAATATTGCGGCCCCTCTGTCGATCAGAGCCGCCTCTGCTCTCTCATAGTAAGTCCGAGCAGTTTACTCCTTCATACAGAAACACTTTATCTACGTTCCACGGCAACACCTCCTCTTACTGCTCCCCGATTCCCCAATCTACCAGAAAACCGGGGAGACCTGCCCTATCCATCCACTGTGGCTTATTGGTGATATGAAACAAGATTAAGACATTTCTTAAAAATGAAATTTCCCCTCATCATATATCAGCCGTAAAATGGCGACATTTTTAACTTTCTCCACAGCACATAATTGTTCCGGTGCAAAAAGGTATAATAATGTTTTTATAGCAAAGGCATGAGTAACCACTAAAATACTACCGTTCTCATTATACGATTCGTTTTGAGCTATATCTTCAAGTACACCTTTCAGACGACTTGCTATAGCAGTAAAGGGTTCTGCCATACCTGTTGAATCATGCTCATAAATCGCCGCCGCAACATCCGGAAGCCTTTTATTTAATTCCGCAAATGCCGAAACACCTAACCAGTCAGAGACCACTTTTATAAAAGTTGTATTATGCTCTGCATCCATAGAACCTAGACACCACTCCCGTAGCCGCATATCTTTCTGAACTTTAATATCACTATTCCCACTGATTGATAAAATCATCTCCGCCGTCTGCACAGCTCTTAATGTGTCACTCGCATATGCAGCGTGGAAAATAGTGCCTTTAATTTCGAGCCCTAAGTCCTTTGCTGCCATTTTCCCATTATCAGTAAGCGGTGAATCACTCCAACCCTGTGCCCTGCCCAGACTGTTCAGCAAGGTTTCCCCATGCCGGACTATGTAAAAAGTAACCACGCTATCATCCCTTTCCTACCCGAAAAAAATTACTTATGCGTCTGCATATACTCTGCTTTCACCTTATCAATCGTTTTTCCGCCAATGCCAAAATTTTTGTCCGGCACCTCCTTAATTGTCGTAACAAAAAATTCCTGCGGCACTTTCATAATCTCAGAGGACACTTCTGTCAACCGCTTTATCAGTTCTTCTTTCTGATTATCTGATAAAGTTCCGCTTTCAACTGTAATGTAAGGCATTTTACCTCTCCTTCCCATTGTTATAAAGTCGCCCCCACTCCCCGATCTGCCGGAACGCTGGAGATGCCTGCACTTATCGGGATATAGGGGCAAAGAATAACTTATTTATTATCCAGAAAATCCCAAAACTGCTTATAGTCCAGATATCCTTTCAGATTCCCGGCATCATACTGCGTCTGCATAGCATCCTTTAAAACGCTGATCCAGTCATTCATCCCGAACAAATCATCATGTGTCCTATTGTCAGCGCCATGCTGATTTGCACCTGCCCTTATAAAAGCAGACTGTGCGCCCGGACATTTCCCGCTTGCAGATAAATGGCTGGAATATGCAAACATATCTATATAGTCGCTGCCCGTTGTATCTACTTTCGACACATCCACCATGCGTTCTGTCACATTTCCGCCTTTATCCCATACCTTCACTTTATATACCGGGTTTGCAGGGTCAAAGTCCTTCGGCTGATAGACCGTAAGGGAATAATCCGCCCCACACATTGAGCCGATTGCCTTTCCGTCCTTATCGTTTGAAATATGTAACTCAAATGTGCCGCCGGACGACTGTGTTGCCGGAACCATATTACACATCTGGTCAGCGTAATTCCTTCTTGCCCTTCTTGTCTCATACCCTGCCGTCGGGTATCCCGTTGCTCCTATTCCATTTACATTCATTTTTCTTAATCCTCCATTGTTATCAATATTTATTGGCGTTTCTTCTGTCATTCAGAACCACCCATGCCCTCTTATAATAAGTCCAGGCATTTCATTACCCCAAAAACTCTAAGAACTTTTTGTAGAATATCAATTCCTGCCCTGCAAAATCCGGGTTTGCCGCTGGGGTCAGCGGATTCTCCAGCCTATGTATAATCTTTTCAGCCATTGACTTTGCGGAGCCTGTGCTGTCACCCAAAAATGCGGAACTCAAACCCTGCTGCCCGCTTTCAACGTGCAGTACCAATGCCGTTGAAATGCGGTTCATCGGGAAAGGATTTACTCCCGTTTCCGCAAGTGCCTTATCCCATGCCTGCATCACCTCATCAGAACTCTCCGGCCTGAAAGCATTCGTTTCTTTCTTTGGTGCAGCTTTGTTTATTGCATCAGCAAATTTCCCTCCTGTCACATTCCTTTCCGTCCTTCTTGTCTCATACCCTGCCGCCGGGTATCCTGCTCCTATTCCATTTACATTCATTTTCTTAATCTCCTCCATTATTTTTGTCAGCCCCTCTGTCGTTCAGAGCCGCATCCGCTCCCTCGTAATAAGTCCGAGCAGTTCACTGTCTCCATGCAAATATGCCTGTTAACCTCCCCGGCCAAATTCCATACCGGCCTTCACCTCCTCTCACTGATCTGCCGGAATGCCTGCCCTGTCCGGCGCGACTTTGGCGACCTCGCTTTTCCGCAGGGCGAGGAACTTATTCCCCATATAGACATCCTGTTATCTTCTCCCGAAGGGAATCGGACAGCTTCCATTCCTTTTTAAATGATGCTTTTCCTGCTCTCCGATTCACTTACCTGCCGAAAAACTATCTGTCCTCTATATCTTATCACTGCTTTTGATTTATACCGTATCGTCCTTGATCGCTGCCACAATGACATCATCCCTGATTTTCTTAGATGCCAGCATATAAATCGCATTGATTACAAACAGCACCAGTATAATATACGCCACCAATGCCCATACCGGAAAGGCATATAGGAATTCCACTACGGACACTCCCTCTATATAGCACTGTGCGGCGCATACAATGATGAGCAGCGGAAGTCCAATCAATATTGGCCTGACTGACAGCAGAAACCCTTCCATCCCAAGCAGCCGCCGGATTCCTTTTTCATCCACTCCTACCGAACGGAACATGGCAAATTCCTTCCGCCTTTGACCTAAGCTGTTCAGAATTGCAGAAAGCACCGAGGAAATGCCCACAACCCCGAACAGCGCCGCAAGGCTGCACACGATAAACATTGTCGCGCCTGTCATCCTCCCACGGTTTCTCATCCGTTCCGTCTTACTGGAAGTCATATAATCACTGCTGCCCAGATATGCGCCGCATATCCTTTCCGCTTCGCCCTGAATTTCTTCATCCATTCCATCTGGCACAGCATAATTTACATAGTTCCTGTAATTATAAACCGCCATCTCATCACTGAAATTCTCGATAATGGCATAATATTCCTCCATCGGCACGATAACAGGAAGCGTATAAAACGAAGGATCAAGCCCGATCTTCGGCATTGACGTGAGCACTGCCGCAACATCCACGGTAAATTCATAGTCGCCCTGGACATCATCAGAATACTCCTCTGTCAGCTCCACCCTCTGCCCCTGCTGGAGATTCAGATAAGAGACCGTTTCCTGCATTGCCTCATAATCCCTTGCACCGGGGTTCTTTGCCACACTGTTTA
>OFFZ01000974.1_pt1 | contig 16411 bp, 11 predicted proteins | sample 1521631 | NCBI WGS metagenome assembly OFFZ01 (sample SAMEA3504102, study PRJEB24116) | mouse gut metagenome | biome: mouse gut; feature: mouse-associated habitat; material: faeces | place: Denmark | collected 2011 | reverse complement strand
ATGATGTTTGCCACGGCGGTATTCATGCTGCCCCAGCTTCTGGTTTCTCTGTTAGGTTATCTCTTTCCGCAGCAGTCAGGGATATCCTGGTGTCAGGAGAACCTATCCTTGACAAAGCCTTTTGGCATATTCATCTATATTGTCTGTGAGTATCTGCTTACCATTGGATTTTCCCTATTGATGATAAGCCCCCGGGATATTACGGAGCAGTTCCTGAAGAGCGGGGACAGTATTGTGGGCCTTCATGCGGGGCGTGATACGAGACGTTATCTGCGGGGGGTGGTCGGCAGGATCAGCTTTTTCAGCGCCACCGTTTTGGGTGTGTGCGTGGCGGTTCCGCTGGTGATGCAATGGAAAGGAGCGGCTGACAGCGCCCTGACGACCCTGCCGACTTCGGTGATGATGTTATCGGGCTTTTCCTGCAACATATATCGGGAAATAGAGTCTTTATGGGCATATGACAGCTGCAGGCCGCTGTTTTAGGCGGGACTGGTCAGGAGGTTTGTTCAGATGTTATATTTTATTCCGGCATGGTATAAAGGCAGGGAATGGTGTGAAAATGAACAGAGCTGGTATGAGAAACGGAGGTATTCGGAATTTGACGATACCGTAAAGCAGATTCAGCTTTTTCATCGGGACGGGACATACGGGTATCAGATCCTGTCGCTTGGCTTTTCACCGAATTTCCGGCATTTTCTTCACCGGCAGAGCGTATATCGCGCCCCGTACTGGTCCTGTTTTGACGCCATACAGGAGGTGAGGCGCAAAAAGGTCAGGGTACTGTCATTTCATGACCTGAAGTGGCCGGAAGGCATTGAGTTTTTTTATTCACCCTTTGCGGTGGCTGCCATGCTGCAGGGAGAGAAATATGCGGAGATCAATTTCGGGGAGGATGGAAATCCCATATGGATCGCGCTGTATCAGGAAGGAAAGGTCTGCCGCCGCAATATCTATGATGACAGAGGCTTTATTTCCGCCACGGTACTTTATGAGGACGGGAAGCCCTGCTATCAGGATTACCTGAGGGAAAACGGGATATGGAAGCTGCGGCATGACCTGAAGGACGGGCATATACAGATCAATGAAAAATGTCCGACATATCTGCTGGAGTATGAAGGAAAGTGGAAGACGAGGCAGTTTTCCAAAATGCAGTATGACAGGATGGAAGAAGTGATATACGAAGTGTTTAACGCCTGGCTGAAGATGACAAAATCTTCGGACATTTTCTGTGTGGCGATGGACAGCCTTCATGCGGGGATTCTGGGGAAAGCGCTGAGATATAAGAAAAAGATTCTTTCCTTTTTTCGGGACAGATGTGCTCCTGCTTCCGGTGCGGAAACGGAACAGAAAAAAGTTCTGGAACTGATACGGGACGCGGATTATATTGTGGCGGATTCCGGGGAAAACGCAAAGAAGGTACGCAGGATGGCACGCATTCCCGCCGGCGGCCTTATGGTGATCCCGCCCTATGATACCAGGGCGGATGCGGGAATCAGCCTGCAGAGCAATATACAGAAGATTCTGCTGCCTCTGGACGGACTGGAGCAGGAACTGGCGAAGAAAACGATATGCATTCTCGGGACATACGCGTCAAAGAAAGAGAATGTGCATATACATCTTCTGACAAGGGATGCAGGATATAACGCGAAGGAGACGATCCTTTCACAGGCGCGGTCCGCACTTGCCGCCGCGGGGCTGCCGGAGGCGTGGGCGGCGGAGCAGGGGAAGCCGGTGGTCTCTGAAAATGATCTGGAGGAAGGAGAAGCGGTTCCGGTTCTCTTTATCCCTGAACAGCGTGTGGAAGAGTCCTCCGTCAGCATCTGTATGCGGGAGCAGTGGCTTTTGGTCGATCTGCGGGACGTTCCGGAGCAGTATCTGCAGATCAATGCGGTGAGCTTCGGGATTCCCCAGATCGTGCGCAGCAGGACGGATTTCGTGCAGAATGGAGGGAACGGCATTATCCTGAAAAAGCTGGGAGATCTGCCGAAAGCGCTGGCGTATTATCTTAACGGCCTGGAGCATTTGAATGAGGCGAGGGTATATTGCTATAAGATAAGCAGGGATTATACGACAGAGCGGCTGCTTGAAATGTGGGGGGAGGTTATGGAAAGCGTTGGATAAGATTCGGATCTTACAGCTGGGAGAAGAGGACTGGAAGGAACGTTATATCCTGCCCGGGCATGTACAGCTGGATTATGTAAAAGAACTGAAAGAACTGCCGGAGAAGCCCTATGACATGGTCTTTCTTGACAGGGACCCGTCGGAGGAGGAGACAGGACTGCTTTACCGCGCCGTCAGGGCATATACGATGTTCGTGACGGACCGGGTGGATCGAAGAGGCAGGAGTAAATGGCTCTGCCTCAGCCGGGGAGCGCAGTATATTGCAGCGGATGATATCCAGAGGTTTCTCACGGAAGAGAGCAGATATTATTTTCCGCGGCCGTATGGAGAAAAGTTCTCCCTGAAGGATGTCGCCGTTGCGCAGGGGTTCCGGGGAAAGGTGAAATGGAACGGAAACCGGAATATACTGCTGGAGGACGATTTCGGAGAGGACTTCCGTCAGGCTGCCTACTGGCGTTATAACAGCCCTTCGCCCAGAGGGGAAGCGGCGGATTTCTGGCTGGAATATGACAGGGACACTTCCGTCCGGATCAGGCTGGTATTTACCCTTTTTGTGCCGGGAAGCGTTTCCGATATTCTGGAGCAGAGGGTGTTTGAGGAGGAAGACTTAGAGCAGGTGATCCGGTTTGAGAGCAGTAAGGGAGACGGCACGCTATTTGTCTCCGTGCAGGCGAAGGGAAGCGGAAGACTGTGGCTGACGGCGCTGCACAGGAGGATTTCCAGAGGGAGCCACGGGTACTTCCTTCCGGGCGGGGAGCGGTATGTGACGTCCCGGCGGGAAGAGGCTTTCTGCTATTTTGAACCGGGCGATCTGAAGCCTCCTTTGAATGTCTATTTTTCCGGTTATAAGACACTGCAGGGGTTTGAAGGATACTATATGATGAAAAACCTGGGGTGCCCTTTTCTGCTTCTGGCGGAACCGAGGCTGGAGGGCGGCAGCTTCTATATGGGATCGGAGGAGTATGAGCAGATCTATCCGAATGTTATAAGGGAGTATATGCAGGTGCTCGGCTTTACGCAGGAACAGGTTATCATGTCAGGGCTTTCTATGGGTACCTTCGGAGCTTTATATTACGGATGCGATATTGAACCCTATGCCATGGTTGTCGGAAAACCGCTGGTCAGTATCGGAAATGTGGCGGCTAATGAAAAGTATCTTCGCCCGGGCGGATTTCCCACTTCTCTGGATGTGCTGCATTTTCAGTGCGGCGGTATGGGGGAGGAAGATATCAGACGGCTGAATGAAAAATTCTGGAATAAATTTGACCGGGCGGACTGGAGAAAATCCAGATTTGCGGTTGCCTATATGATAGAAGATGATTATGACGCCGATGCCTATGAAACGCTGCTGCTGCACCTGAATTCCGGCGGAGTGCAGGCATACGGGAAAGGGCTGCACGGACGGCATAACGATAATACGCCCGGGATCGTCGACTGGTTTGCCGGACAATATAAAAAGATACTGCAGGAAGATTTTGGCAGAAGGATGGATAGATGATAGGAGAGAAGTGGACTGTTTACTGGAATGAATTTTCCTCTGATACTTATCTGTACGGATCGGAGATATCCTACCGCGCGAAGGATGAAGTGGAATATATGAATGTGCTGATGCCCTCCGGCACAGTGATCAAGCGGTGGTACTCCAAAACGAACTATCAGGGAAAGCGGATCGAACCGGCGCTGCCCATGATCGACGGTGAGGGCAGGTACCGCCTGAAGGTCAGCATTGACTGCCAGGAGGGGGAAGCGTGGCTTATGCAGCTGGTATTTTATGATAAGTATGAGACGGAGGCGGGACGGATCGCCGTGCGGGACGAAATATCCGAGTTTCAGTGTCCGCTCAGGACGTACAGCTATCAGCTGGAACTGATCAATGGCGGAATGACCCGGTTTTGTTTTCATAGTGTAGAGATTCAGGAAATTGAAAATGAGAAAGAAGAGGAGTCTGAAAAAACTATATAAGATACTGCGCGAAGTCAGAAGCCACAGGGAGCAGATGGCGGCTCTTTCCGATGAGCAGCTTTCGCACCTGACGGCGGTGTTTAAGGAACGGCTGGCAGAGGGGGAAACACTGGATGATCTTTTGCCGGAGGCATATGCGGCTATCTGCGAGGCGGATTTCCGGATTCTGGGAATGGAACCCTACGACGTGCAGGTTTTGGGGGGGATCGCCCTGCACCGGGGATATCTGGCAGAGATGAATACGGGGGAGGGAAAGACGCTGGTGGCTACGATGCCGCTGTATTTGAATGCGCTGACGGGGAAAAGCACCATACTGGTGACGGCAAACGAATATCTGGCGCTCAGGGACGCGGAGGAAATGGGGAAGGTCTATCGTTTTATGGGCCTCTCCGTGGCAGCAGGAGTAGCGGAAAAAGGACAGAAGGAATTCGGGGCGAAAGAGAAAAGGGCCGTATATGCATCGGATATCGTGTATACAACCCACGGAGCCCTCGGATTTGACTATCTGATTGATCATCTGGCTAAAAATAACAGGGACCGGTTTTTACGCGAGTATTACTATGTAATCATCGATGAGGCGGATTCCGTACTGCTGGATGATGCACAGACACCGCTTATCATTTCATCCTCTCCGAGGGTACAGTCAAATCTGTATCAGGTGTCCGATTTTTTTGTGACGACGCTGGAGGAGGAGCGCGACTATATTTTGGAGGAGGGGTGCGTATGGCTGACAGAGGAAGGTGTTCGGTATGCGGAGACCTTCTTTCAGATCGACAACTTTTATGCCGGCGAATATTTTGAGATCAACCGCCATGTGACGCTGGCGCTGCGGGCGCATAAACTGTTTGAGGCGGGGGAGGAGTATATCGTCTCGAGGGACGGGGAACTGCTTTTGATGGATGCCAGTACGGGCCGTTCCCTGAAGGGTATGATGCTTCAGGGCGGTCAGCATCAGGCGCTGGAGGTAAAGGAAGGTCTGAAACCCACGCAGGAGAACCGCGCGGTAGCGGTGGTGACTTACCAGAACCTGTTCCGGATGTTCCCCAAGCTGTCGGGAATGAGCGGCACGCTGGCGGATGCCGCCGAAGAATTGAAGGATACATATGATGTGAAGGTGGTGGTGATTCCGCCGAACCGTCCCTCCAGACGGACCGATCTGCCGGATCAGTATTTCAGGAACAGGGAAAGACAGGTCCGTGCGGCTGCCACGGTGGCTTATGAACTGCATAAGACAGGCAGGCCTGTGCTGATCGTGGCTGCCGATATCGAGAATACGGAACAGGTATCTAGCTTTTTCCTGAAAAAGAAAGTGCCCCATAATGTGCTGAATGCCAATAACGCTTACTGGGAGGCGGAGATCGTCAGGGAAGCGGGACAGCGCGGCGCTGTGACAGTGGCGACCACTATGGCGGGCAGAGGGACGGATATCAAGCTGGGAGACGGCGTGGAAGAGTTGGGCGGACTTGCCGTGGTGGGCATCGGCAGGATGAAGAATATCCGCATGGAGCGCCAGGCGAGAGGACGTGCGGGAAGGCAGGGGGATGTAGGCAGCAGCCAGTTTTATGTATCCCTGGAAGATGAAGTGGTCGGGGAAGATCCCTCCCTTGAGAAATATATAGAAGGCAAAAGAAGGATCCGCAGGAGAAAGTTGGTAAGGATCATCAATAAAGCGCAGATAGTGGGAGAAGAGCATGCCGTGATAGGCAGGAAGAGTTCCGTCTCTTACGATAAGGTGATACAGCGGCAGAGAAACCTGATCTATGCGACGCGGGATAAGCTTCTGGACGGGGAAGAACTGCCGATGGATATCATGATGGAGATGATGGAGCAGAACATAGGAAGATTTATATCGGAGAATGCACCGGTTGGCAGAAATGTCCTGAACCGTTACATTCTGGATCATCTTTCCTACCGGCTGGAGCGCGGGGCGGAAGAGGTCTCTCCGGAGGATAAGGGAGAACTGAAGCGGTATCTTTTGAAGCAGGTGGAGGAAAGGCTGGCGGAACAGGAGAAGAGAGCCGGCGGCGCGGCGCGGATGAATGAATTTATGCGTGTGGCGGTGTTGAGTGCCGTTGACGATGCCTGGGTGGAGCAGGTGGATTATATGCAGCAGCTCCAGGCGGCGGTATCGGGAAGATCCACAGCCCAGCGGAATTTGCTGTTTGAATATCAGAATGATTCCTTTGAGTCATTTGGCAAGATGAAAAATACCGTCTATGAAAATGCCATGCGGAATATCCTGCTCAGCGATATCTATGTGGATGAGAAGAACAGGCTGCATATTCTTTTTCCGTGAGGCGGTTTCATATATCAGGCGGATCATGTAGTGGGCGGTACGGAATTGTCATGTATAAATCATTATGGAGGAGGAAGGACAACAATGGTATACAATTTTAACTTGGGCATCGGCTGGGCAAGCAGCGGGGTAGAGTACGCGCAGGCTTACAGGGCGAAGCTTCTGCGGGGCATCGGGCAGGAGGCAAAATTTATCTTTACGGATATGTTTCCGCAGGAAAATATACAGCATATGACGGAAAACATCGGTTTTCTGGATTCCGAGGTGATATGGCTGTATACGTTTTTTACGGACTTAAAGATATCCCCTGTGACGTTTACGCTGCGGCAGCTGGAAAAGACGTTCGGCAGCAGGAATTTTTCCGCTTCCAGAGAAGGTACCAAAGTAAAGTATACTTTTCCGGATTCTGATATCTATTATATGGCATATCTGGTAAACGACAAAGAAAAGAGAGTACATCGGGTGGAGATCGTCTCAAACGGCTGCCTGATCCGCAAAGACTATTATACTTATTGCAGGATTTATTCGGAGTATTATGCGCCGCTGGACAATAAGGCGCATCTCTATCACCGCAGATTCTTCAATGAGGACGGAACTGTCGCCTATGAAGAGATCAACGATAATGATAAGGTGATGTACCAGTTCCCGGACAGGCTGCTTTGTTCCAAGGAGGAACTGGTGGGATATATGGTGTCATGTCTTAAACTGACCAGAAAGGACGTGGTGATCATCGACAGGACGACAGGGATCGGTCAGTCGATCATGCAGAATGCAGGACCGGCAAGGATCGGGATCGTCATTCATGCGGATCACTACAGTGAAGGCGGCACGGACGATGAGGTGATCCTCTGGAATAATTATTATGAATATGCTTTTTCGCAGTGGAGAAATATCCGGTTTTTTATAGCCTCCACAGATGTGCAGAATCGTCTCCTGAAGCAGCAGTTTAAGAAATATATGGGAGCGAATCCGAAAGTAGTGACCATTCCGGTGGGGAGTCTGGATGAACTGAAAATGCCGGAAAAGCCCAGAAAAAAACATTCTCTGATCACCGCGTCACGGCTGGCAGGGGAAAAACATATCGACTGGATCATTGATGCGGTTGTGGCGGCGAGAGAGACGGTGAAGGATCTGACCATCGATATTTACGGAAAAGGCGGGGAAGAGGAACGGCTGAAAGAACAGATCAAACGGCTGCACTGTGAGAAATATGTGCGTCTCTGCGGACAACAGGATCTGCAGGATATATATAAAAGCTATGAGGCTTATCTGTCGGCATCTACCAGCGAAGGGTTTGGACTGACGTTGATGGAGGCGGTCGGTTCGGGGCTTCCTCTGATCGGGTTCGATGTGAGGTACGGGAATCCGAATTTTATCGATGATAACAAAAACGGTTACCTGATCCCGGTGCACGATAAGATGGAGAAACAGGAGAGGGTGGACAAACTGGCGGAGTGCATCATGCGTTTATTTACGGAGGCGGATCTGGAACGTTTTCATGAGCATTCCTATGAAAAGGCAAAAGCATATCTGACGCCGGAAGTGGAGAAGAAATGGAAAAACATATTAAAATAAACGATACTATACTGCTTTTTGATTATTACGGGACGGACAGCCAGGATCTGTATTCGTCTTTTCGGAGTGCCGGTTTTTCCTATCCGGCGATGGTGATCGAGGACAATGGTTTTTTGCCGGAGGACATACTGTCCGCGTACGGCTTTTTTCTGGGAGATTTTAAGGAAGTTCTGGGGGAGATGGCACATGCAAAATTCTTCAATCAGATAACAGTCCCGGAATATTGGGAGATCAGCGGAAATAACAGCAGCGGATCGGTCCATGACAGGGAGAAAGAGCGGGGAAGGATCTTTTATGCGGAGCCTGCGCATAAAAGGCGTGTCCAGATTATCGACTGGTACGATGAGAAAGGGACTGTGCGTTCCAGCGACCACTATAACCGTTATGGTGCGATCTTCGCAAGGACGCTGTTCAACGCCAAAGGGCAGAAGGCAACCAAGTCTTATTTTTCTGCAGAGGGAAGGGAAGTTATTGTGGAGAATTTTGTCACGGGGGACATTATTCTCAATCAGGGGGATACGGTGCGAATCTTTCATACGAAAACCGATTTTGTCGTATATGCGCTTGAGCAGGCGGGTTTCGGAGAAAGCAGGATCTTTTTCAATTCCCTGTCAACGCCGTTCTTTGTGTCAAACAAAATGAAAGCGGCATCCGCAAAGAGAGATGTGTTGTTCTGGCAGGAACCTGTGGGAGCGGAAATTCCGGGGAATATGCAGTTTCTCTTAAACGGGCATGCGGCGCGTACAGAGACGATTATGGTGCAGAAGAGGGAGTCTTATGATAAACTGATCGCTCTTGGGGCAAACCCGGATATGACACACAGACTGGGCTTTCTTTATTCCTTTGTAAAGGAAAATGAACACAGGCAGGAGGCGCTGATCTGTACGAATTCAGACAGGATCGAACATTGCGCGAAGATCGTCAAGGCGCTTCCGAAGGTTCATTTCCATATCGCCGCACTGACGGAAATGTCTCCAAAGCTTATGGGGATGGATAACTGCGAGAACGTGAGCCTTTATCCGAATGTGAAACAGACGGTATTGGATGATCTGTTCAAGGAGTGTGATTTCTATTTTGATATCAATCATGAGAAGGAGATCGTATCGGCAGTCAGGAGGGCGTTTCTGCATAATCAACTGATCTTTGCCTTTGAGGAAACGATCCACAACAGAAATTATATAGCGAAAGCCCATATCTATCCTGCCGCTTCCGTGGATCGTCTGATCGCTGACGTAAAAAAGACTGCGAAAGATGGAGAGGTGTTGGAGCGGCGGCTGAAAAAGCAGCGGGATGCGGCTATGGCGGAGACGGCACAGCGGTATGAAGAGATTGCCAGCGGGGAATGGAAGGAGAGATGATGAAGATATTTATAACATGTATCAACGGGATAGGCGGTACGGCTCTTGAGTCACAAGTGATGGTTTCGGATATTGCGCATCAATTGGGATTTAGGAACATGGGAATCTATTGTTATGACTCAAGTGCGGAAAGTGAAGAAAGCCTGAGCGCCAGATATGATGGTATTATCGCCAGTATATCACCGGGAGATATTGTTTTTTTCCAGCATCCGACCTGGCATCAGCTAAGGTTTGAGGAAGGGCTGATCAGACGAATAAAAGCATATGGCGGAAGGGTTGGTATAGTGGTGCATGATTTTATACCTCTTATGTTTGAGAGCAATTGGTGTCTTCTGGGAGATGTGACAGGAATTTTTAATTCTGCGGAAGTTCTTGTTGTGCCTTCCTATGCCATGAAAAAATTTCTGCTGGATAACGGAGTCAGAGCAGATATGAAATTTTCCATACAGGAAATATGGGATTATACTACGGACATCCGGTTTTCTCAGCCTGCGAAGTTTAGGAAGGAAATCCATTTCGCGGGAAAGCCCTCTAAATTTCTGTTCCCTGATCAATGGGATTTTGATGTGCCTTTGAAGGTTTATGCATCGGAACAGTGTACAGGAGAAAATGTACAGGTGAAGGGATGGATGGACAGTGACAGACTGCTGCTTGAACTTGCAGAGGGCGGATTTGGGCTGGTATGGTATGGAAATGATTACTGGCACCAATATATGCGGTACAATAATTCGTTTAAACTCAGCACTTATCTGGCAGCGGGGATTCCGGTGATCGTTCCGAGGGGAATTTCCAACCAGTATCTGATCGAGGGGAATCATCTTGGGATCGTGGCGGATACTCTGGAGGATGCCGCAGAGCAGGTGAAAAATATGAGTGAAGCGGAGTATCAGGAATATGTGCGGCATGTCAGGGAATTTTCCCCGTTGATCAGAGACGGGTATTTTACCAAAAAATTTCTGATAGAGGCTGTTCAGATGCTTTTGCGGCAGGATATGGGCATTGTTTCATAAGTGGATCTGTGATGGGATAGGTTGGAGCAAGAACCGAAAGGGACGTGGAGTATTGGTATGAAAACATATATTACGAGAATAAACGGATGGGATTTGCAGGATACATCTTATTATTTGCAGTATATGGTTGCGGAGATAGGGCATCAGCTGGGCTGCAGGGAGATGGGACTCTATCGTTATTATGTGGAGAATGAAAGCAGAGAAAGCCTGAACAGCAGGATGGATGGCATTATTGCGGGAATCAACCGCGGAGATCTTATAATCTGTCAGTTCCCGACAGGAAACGGTACAAGATTTGAAGGTGAACTAATAAGTCACTTGAAAGCGTATGGTGGGCGGGTCGCAATTTTTATTCATGAATTGGAGTTTTTTGTTTATGAGGAAAAACGATCCATACAGAAGGAAATAATAAATCTGTACAATCAGGCGGAAGTGCTGATCGTTTCGACGTATGCAATGCGGCAATGGTTATTGGATAATGGCATCAAGAAAAATATGAAGTTTATAGTGCAGGAAATGTGGGATTATCCGGTAAATGGGTTTATTACCACAGCACCGGCATTTAAAAAAGAAATTTATTTTACAGACGACAACGGCTTTGCGGGCATGAATGACTGGAATTATACTGTACCGTTGAAATTGTATAATATGTCGACAAATCAAGGGCGGAATGTGCAGAATATGGGAAGGCGGAATTCGCATCAATTATTTTCCGAATTGTCGGCAGGAGGCTTTGGGCTTGTCTGGTATAAGGATGAGTATTCCCGGCGGTATATGAAGCATAATATTTTCTTTTCTCTTGCAAGGTATTTATCCGCAGGGATTCCGGTTATAGTTCCGCCTGAAATTTCAAACCGGGAAATGATTGAGAGGAACCATCTGGGGATAATAGCGGCTTCCTTGGATGAAGCTGTAAGGATGGTTGAGAAGCTGACGGAGCAGGAATATAAAGAATATGTGAAAGCTGTGGAACAGTTTGCTCCTGCTTTATGGAATGGATATTATACGAAGAAATGCCTGATTGAGGCGATGCAGGCATTTTACAGGAAAGATGCAGGAAGAATTTCTATATCTGAAAGGGTTTATGAAGAAAAAAGTGTGGTCAGATCGGTTTCGTTAAACAAATCTTATGGCGGAAATCTGGCGCTTTCTTGGGATTTCAAAGGGGAATCTGACGGAATTTTAATCTATGATATATCGGGAGTGCTGATAGAAAATATTCATAATTATTACCAGCATTATTTTTTGATAAAGGAAAAGGAAAAGGGATTTATTATAAAACCATATGTAGAAACGCTAAAGGGGAAATTGATCCTGACTGAATCGGAGCCGGTTTATCTGCGGGAAAGATCCCATGGGAAGGCGAAGGTCAGTATGATCATACCAGCTTACAATGCGGAGAATAATATTTCCAGATGCATTGATACGGTATTGGCGCAGACATTGGAGGATGTTGAAATTATTGTTGTGGATGACGGAAGCACGGATCGTACACCGGAGATTATTGACTGGTATGCGGAGATGTATGAGAATTTGATTGTCATACATCAGAAGAATGGTGGAGTTTCGACAGCCCGGAATATGGGAATAAGACATGCAAACGGTGAATATATAGGGTTTGTGGATTCTGATGATATGATCTGGCCCGATATGGTGGAGAGACTATATCAGTCTGCCAAGAAAAATAACTGCGATATTGCTATTACTTCAGCATATACAGTTACAGACATGGATTACATAAAATATCTTCGCTATGCAATCAAGGAGGATGTAGCTATAGCTACAGATGATTTTTACCATACTTACACTTACGGGAATGATTTGGGACTGGTTGTCTGGAATAAATTATATCGCACGTCACTTGTAAAAAAGCATATATTTCCGATTATGCCTTACGAAGATGTAGCATGGACGACATATATTTTATCTTACGCCAACACAATCTGTTATCTGAACGATTTTTCTTATGATTGGGATAGAAGTGGTGAGGGTGATTCATTATCGGAACGCTTAAATAAATATTCAAATCAGGAGATATTTGAACAGATAAAGAGGGCAGTTTTGTTTTACATGGATAATGGGAATCCTGAAAAGATAAAATTTTTAAAAGAAACTGCGAAAATATATTTATCTGGACGTGTGAATGTATATGACTATAGAGAATATGAAAAACTGAGTGAGGAAATAGAAAAAAAATATTAATTCTGAAAGCTGTCGTGTTACCGGTATACACCAATTATTATTTAGGAGAAAAACATGAGAATACTTGATAATATGGAGTCATGTTATGGCTGCAGTGCCTGTTGTAATGTGTGTCCGACAGGCGCTGTCAGAATGAAAGAAAATGCAGAAGGATTTATGGAACCTGCCATAGATGCGGAAAAATGTGTTGCCTGCGGGAAATGCAGGCAGGTATGTCCTGCTGTAAACTTCCGGTATCCCAATGATCCGGAGCCGGATATTTATGCATTATCTGCGGAAGAGAAGCTTCTTTATGACAGTTCGTCAGGAGGGATATTCACATTGCTGGCAGAACATGTCCTAAAAGCTGGCGGTTATGTTGCAGGGGCGGCTTTTGATGATAAATTCTGTGTGAACCATATTATCATACATAATATGAAAGAGTTGGATGCACTCCGGCGTTCCAAATATTTACAGAGTTCGACAGGTGATACTTTTCAGAGGGTAAAAGGACTTCTTGAAGAGGAGAAATATGTCTTATACAGCGGCTGTCCATGTCAGATTGCCGGATTGTTGCGCTTTCTGGGAAAAGGCTATGAAAAACTCTATACTGTAGATGTCCTGTGCCATGGAGTTCCTTCTCCGAAGTTGTTTCAGGAGCATTTACGCAATTCCTATGGAGGCACTGAGAAAATTGAGGATGTTGAGTTCCGAAGCCGGGAGGGATGGGGGACTCTACTCAGGGTAAAATTAAAGAATGGAGAGGCAAAAACATCCTATATTGATAAAAGTGTATATCTGCAGTCTTTTTTACGGGATATCAATTTGCGCGCTTCATGTTTTCAGTGTCAGTACAGCAGGCTTCCTCGCCAGGGGGATATCACGATAGGGGATTTATGGGCGGCGGGGGAAATGAAGTTATCTTTTGAATATAAAAAAGGAGTGTCCGCTGTTCTTCTCAACAATGAAAAGGGGAGAATGTTGTTTCGGGAATCACTCTCCGGATCAAAATATCAGTTTCATTTCCGGAAAATATACGGAAAAGAGGCAGAAGAGAATTGCGATAAGAGGCTGCTGAACACCAATATTTTTTATCCTTCGGCAGGTAACGGTGATACTGCAAAACGCCGTGAATTTTTCCGTAATTGTTCTGAAATGGAGTTTGAGAGGGCTGTTTATAAAACACTGCATAAATACGATGTGGGCATGATACTTTTTATGTCGGATAATTACGGAAGTATTGCTACAAACTATGCACTCTACAGGGCAGTGAATGCTCTGGGGAAAAAGGCTGCCGTTTTAGAACATTGGGGCAGAAGGATGGGGAACAAAGCCTTCAGATTTGCAGAAAAATATATGAAACTGACAGGAGATTTTCTGGAAACAGAAGACTGGAAGGCGGCAAACAGGTGCTTTGATACTTTTATAGTCGGGTCAGATATAGTATGGGATTGGCGGTATAATCAGTTTGGCAGGATTTTCCGGTTTATGATGATGGGGTTTGCCGATGCGGATAAGCGGATGGTCTCCTATGCCCCTTCTTTCGGGACTTTGAAAGGAAAAAAGGAGATAGACAATGAGGCACGTGAAATAGCGGCTCATTGTTTAAAGCGTTTTGACGCAATATCAGTGCGCGAGGACTATGGCGTGGACATGTGCAGGGATTTATTTGATGTTCAGGCCGTACAGGTATTGGATCCGGTCTGGCTGTGCGGCAGAAAAGTCTGGAACGAACTTAGCGCTATGTCACAATTAAAATTTGACGAAGAGTACATTCTGGCATATATATTAGATCCGACGCCGGATAAACGGCAGGTACTTCTTGAAGCGGCTCATAATCTGGATAAAAAGCTGGTTGTTATTCTGGATCAGGAATTTAATACGGAAGCGGCGAGAAGGGTCATAAATCTGGATGAAGAGATTGTAAATCCGGAGTTTACAGACTGGCTTACTTATTTTCGGCATGCCAGTTATGTGATCACGGATTCCATGCATGGGACGTGTTTTGCGGTACTGTTCGGAAAAAAATTTGCGGCGATCAAGAACAGGTCTAAAGGACGCTTTACTTCACTGGCAAAGTTGATAGAATGCCAGGATCTGTTTTACGAAGATGCCAAGCAATTACTGGGTAAGACGGATATTTTTAAGGAGATAGAGTATGAGGCTGTTTACCGGAAAATAGAATCAAAACGGATGGAATCTCTGCAATGGCTGCGTTCGGCGTTGAATCTCAAAGTAAAGCAGAAAAGCGGCAATGAGAGTACAAAGGTGATGCTGCAGTTATATGATGCTTTGAGAGGGAAAACGGATCTTCTGAATAAAATACAGACAGCTTATGCTTATGAGGAAGAGCAGAGGATGGAGGACGCAGCGCAGTTGAAATCCGGGAAGACATGGCTGGAGATTGTATCTGAGAGGAACGGAATAGTTGCGGGCAGTTTAAAGCTTAGAAAAATCGACAATCTGCATGAGTATTTTGCGAAGCTGAAAGCGGATGCAAAGTATGTGGTCGTACTGTCCGGCAGAGATGAATGCGCCAGTCAGTGAGGAAGATTTTTGGAAGCCATCGGTTTGCCATTGCGGAAGGATGTCTTCTGGCGTAACAGCTATGCAGCCGTGATTGATGCGGGGGTGGTGAGGATTGACAGTAAGGCTGAGGAGGAGCTGAATTTAAACTATGAATTTGCCGCAGGCCATTCCAATTACAGCGTTGAATATCTAAACGGCAAACTGAAGGTATGCTGTGAGCCGCTGAGATACTGTAAGATCAAGGTAAAAAGCAAAGGATTTACGGTATCTCCCGGAAGGGACAGAAGCGAGATCATAGTGGACAATATTGATTACTCCATGAATAAGACGGGAATCAATATAGTAGTGATCGATAAGGAAACGGGAACGGTCGCGGATTCGATCAATGTAAATACATATGCCGATCCGGGGCTTAAGATCAACAGAGGATAAGGAGTTATATAAGAATATTGTAAATATATCACTGCAGAGCGCCGGTATTTATCCGGTGGGCTTTGCAGTGATTTATTTATGATCATTATGTCTTTTACAACTTATCTGGCAGCCGGCGGGGCTACGATGACATTATAGTTATATCTGTGCAGGTTGCTTAACTGTTCCGGAGTGATTTTCCAGTCTGTAATGATAGCAGTGATATTGGCCGGAATGAAAAGATAATGTAAAGAATTTTTCCCCAGCTTTGAACTGTCACACAGAAGATAAGTTTCAGCGGAGTGTTCCATAAGTTTGGATTTGTTACTCAGTTCTTCCGAATAATCACACAGACCCAGAGCAGGATCAAATGCACTTGTGGAAAGAAAGGTCTTGTCAAAATGAAAGGTGGATAATGTGGATATGGCAATAGAGCCCACATAGGATGCATGTCCTTTCAGGCTGATGCCGCCGGTGGAAACCGTTGTGACATTGGGATGGTCTTCCATCATCATAGGAAGCATCTGACTGAGCGTTACCAGAGTGAGGCAATATTCCGGGGGTATCATTTTGCAGAGCGTGAGGACGCTGGTACTGGCATCGGTGCCGATCAGATTGCCGTCTTCGATAAACTGCAGACATTCTCTGGCGATCGCCTGCTTTTCAGGTGTATGCTGCTGAAGACGGAAATTAAAATCCTTCATAAACACTGTATTATTGTCCACCATGAACAGACCGGAGGAAGACTTGCGTATCAGTTTTTTTTCCATTAAATATAACAGATCACGTCTGGCTGTCATAATGGAAACACCAAATTCTTTCGCCAGAAGTTCTGTGGTAGTTTTCCCTGTTGTTGAAATATAATCTAAAACCTTATCTCTTCTCTGCGATACCATTTCATTGGATGAACGCATGTACATACCCCCTTATAAAGTCCTATTATAAAATTACTATAAAAATATCATAAA
>OFFZ01000972.1_pt1 | contig 16421 bp, 10 predicted proteins | sample 1521631 | NCBI WGS metagenome assembly OFFZ01 (sample SAMEA3504102, study PRJEB24116) | mouse gut metagenome | biome: mouse gut; feature: mouse-associated habitat; material: faeces | place: Denmark | collected 2011 | reverse complement strand
CAGAAACAACTGGTTGCAGCTTAGCTTTACTGAGCTTCGTAGCCTATCAAGTAAAATTTTGTATAATCTGCATCCTGGCGCGGATACTTTGCTTTGAACTTTTCCAGGAGTTCGTCAAAACTGATTTCCTGTTTCCAGGTTTTTGTATGGCTGTCATAGGAAATCAAAGTTTCCATAATGACTGGATTGGGATCATCCATCCCCTCCAGCAGGTCCGGCTGTAAAGTATCAGGATTAAAATTCCCATACCGGATGCTCACGGGTACAGTCTTTACTTCGCTTTCCTGAGGCTGCTTTTTCCATTTCTTTTCAATGATGAACCTGGAAGGAACTGTTCCAGTATCGGCTGCTGTATTTTCTTCTATTGCTTTGCTTTCAGTCACCAGCGTTACATCACCGGAATATATCGTTTCGGTTTCATCCGTAACGGTATTTTCGGAACCCGGCACTTCCAGGTCGCGCAGAGAGACAAGCGGTTTCAGCTTGTAGGCAACCCCTTCAACTGCTGCACTCCCACCAGGCAGCTGTTCCTCTGGAACTTGTGTAATTCCAACACGCCAGCGATAAGTCAGGTTTTCTTCGGACACCAGGATCGTAAGTTTCTGTGAGGTTTCCCCTTCCAGATCTTTCCAGCTCTCTGGATCTGTATTGTCCGTATCGTTGTACTGCCATTGATATTGAAGATTTTCGGTATTTTCAAACCCCTGCGGCAGTGCAGTCAGCGTGATTTCATCGCCCGACTGTACCCGGTTGTCCGCACCTTCGACAACAACAGATTTCTCCTGTTCTCCTGACTCAGAATCCTCCGGATTTTCTTCAGCGGGTCCTGCCGATGAATCTGCTTCCTCCGTTGGCGAACCGGCAGGATTCATCTCATTCACCGGCAATGTGCCAATCATCTGCGTTGCCGTCCGGTCGATCTTCTTCACAGTCTTATCCACATCACCTGCATAGATTCTGGCTTTCTGTGACTTCGCATCATAGCTTTCCAGGATTCCTGACCTTCGCTGGCCTTCATCGTCCTGATAGAAGACAACATGACCGGGTTCTGCCGTTTCATACGCCGTATTCAGATTCTGCGACTGCTCAACCATCCATTGATTGATGTCCTTGTTGAAGCCACCATCGGCCTGCGCATACCTCAGCACAAATCCCGTAAAGGCATTGTTCCAGTCGCCATAGCAGTCACCGGCCCACTCGCCATAGCGGGTGAATCCATCCTCGGTGCCGTCTTCATTGACCCGGAAGTTCTTCTCCGATTCCCTGTACCCCAGCTGGCTTTCTGCCACCTGCAATACACGCTCCCGGACCTCTTCCTTGAGGTCTGTCGGAATGGACTTTTTCCAGTCCTCTTCTGTTTCCACGGCTGCCGGATCGGACTGACACTGGCGGGTGTGGATGTGTTCCTCTTTCCCGCACAGCGGTTCGCTACTCTTGTGACAGTCATCGGTATGGGTATGGCCCTCGGTCCCTGCGGTTTCTTCCTGGCCGCAGATCAGCACCTGCTCTGTCTGGTAGCATGTCGCGTCATGAACATGGAGTTCACTTTCCTCCTGGCCGCAGATCAGGGTTTCCTGTGTCTGCCAGCAGGTTTCATCCTGCACATGTCCCTCTGTGGCTGTCTGTTCTTCCAGGCCGCAGAGCCAGTCTTCGCTTCTGTAGCAGTCTTCTGTGTGAGTGTGTTCTTCCTTGCCGCAATGGGTTTCGCCGGAGAGCGTCACGGCGGGCAGGATCAGGGCGTAGGTCGTGCAGAATACGACAAACGCTGCGAGCGCACCCACCAGCCGTCTGCGGATATGGCGGTGTCGTTTCATCATCAAATTTCCTTTCTACAAAGTCCCTGCTGCATCGAAGGGCCAGAGCCGCCAGATCAGCTTGCCGACGATCTGTTCCTCGGCAATGGGTCCGATGGCTTTGGTTCTGGAGTCCAGGGAAACGCTCCGGTGGTCCCCCATCACAAACCACCGGTCTTCCGGCACCTGGTAGGGGTAGTCGATGTTCGTTTCACCCAGTGCTTTTTCCTCCAGATACGGTTCCTCCAGTTCCTTGCCGTTGACGTACACAGTGCCGTCATCCGCAAGATCCACCCAGTCTCCGGGTCCGGCGATGACGCGCTTGACGAGGAGCTTGTTATTGTAATAGAAGGCAATGACATCCCCCGGCTGGAATTCTGTGGTTTTCACCGTGGCGACAATATTGCCTTCGCTGAGGGTGGGGGTCATGGAGTTTCCGTAGATACGCAGGACCGGGAGCCACAGGGTAGCGGCTAGAATCGCCAGGGCGGCGACGACCACGAGCACCGCAATGGTGCTTTTGAGTGTGTCCCGGAACTTTTTCTGGTACAAAATCCGTTTCTTTTCTTTCTTCCAGTCCGCCGAATCAAACTGACTGGCAGAGAGTCTCTCTTTCTTGTGGCTGCTCATGGAGCGGCCCTTTCTGTCTGTTGTCTGATCTCGTTGAGGTAATCCTCGGCTGCCTGCTGGGCGGCTTCGAACACGCCGTTGAGCTGCAGGGCGGCCTGCGCGATGTTCCCGGCTTTGCGGCACTCGATGCGCCGGTTTTCGAGTTCGTCGCTGAGTTCCTGCACGAGTGTCTTCAGCCGTTCGTTTTCTTCCGTACTTTCAATGAGAAGATCCACGAGCTGGAGACGGGACAGCTTTTTCAATTCCTTTTCTTTCATGCAAAACTTTCTAAGAAGCTCAGGCTTCGTCCAGCTGCCGGCTCCATCGCAGGAATGTCGTATGGGAAACATTGAGCGATTCCCCGGCTTCCCGGCTGTTGAGCTTGCCGCTGCAGTAGTCTTCGTAGACTTCCGCAAAGCGTTCAGGGAGTTCGATCCGCCGGCGGCCCGGACCGCTTCCGTTCTTGTCCCGGATCACCGTGCGATGTTTCGGGTTGCGGAACCGCTTCTGCGAATAACACACATACTGCAGGACTTCGCCGAAGAGCTCCGGCTGGCTGTGTGCCGCGGGACAGTCCAGGATCCAGATGTGGACCTCCTTGTCCTGCAGCTTCTGCCATTTCTCGCACACCTGCGTGAGGTTGTAGCCCAGGTCTGCCAGGGACGGGATGTGAAGACTGTCATCTGGCTGGATCACGGACAGAAGACGGTCGAATTCCGGGAAATCCGTGTCTCCACGGGTGTCGGTAAAGACTGAATGCTTGAGATCCCGCGGGTATTTGTCAGATTCCGCCACGAGCATGTAACTGTATTCCAAACCCTTCCCTCCTTGTCTGCTGAAAAAGTCCGCCAAAGTATACTTTCGCGGACTTGTAAGGAAATGCGTTGCAACATTACAGAATTTGTATCCAGCCATTAGTTTACCGTGCTAAAATGCATTTAGTTGAGAAAGTTATTGAACATCGTTATGTTTTCCAAAGTATACTTTTAAAGACAAGTTCCGAACTGTTTCCAGACAGATTCCGGCACAATGTCCCAAAATCGATTCCAGACAAGACAAAACAGGCCGTCATGCCCCGGATTTTTTATCGGGACTTGACGGCTTTTGTGTATTTTCGGGCAGATCCGGCCAGAGCTTGATGCAGACTCCGGCTGCAGGTTGCTTTGATTTCGCGGAAGTATGTCTTAACCTCCCGGTTTCCGTCCCCTGTCAGCCACCATCGGCCTCACATTCCCCAACGCCAAAAGGAGAGCGGCCCTGTGCGGACTGCTCTCCCTTTGTTTTATTCATTCACTTTTGCAGCTGTCCTTTGACAGCAGGACTGTCATACAGTCCGGGATTTGACCGTCTATTTCCGTTTCCGGGAAACCGGCTTTCTCCGTCTGCGTCCGGCAATGCCCAGACCTGCAGCACCTGTCGCAGCCCCTGCTGCCAGCAGTGTCCAGGTCAGGATACCGGTGTTTGTCGCAGTGGGAGCGCTGGCTCCAGGATGCGGCTTTCCATTGGTGGATGTGGTCGGAACCTTGTTGGGATCCTTCTTCAATTCCACTTCATTGGACGGGGTTTCGTGCTCTGGTCCCTCCGGATCGTTCTGGTATGTCAGCTTGGCAACGTTCTTCCAGCTTCCCGCTGCGTTATCCATGGGTAGTTTCGCCTGGAAGGAAACAAATCTGGATTCTCTGGCTTTCATCGTGCCCAGGTTCCACACAATGGTTCCATCTGCATAGTGGTTGCCGCCCTCGGAAACAGATCCGCTGACAACCGCAAGCGGTGCCTCCGGTGTGCCAATGGGCACCGTATCCTTCACGACCACATTGGGTACATCCACCTTGCTGGGGTTTGTGACTGTCATGCGGTAGGTGATGATGTCACCAGGTCTGGCAGAGAGAAGCACGGTTGTGAAATCTTTCTCTTCGCTGCTGTTGAGTGCCTGTTCCTTGTGGATGGTCAGAGCGGGAACGTCGGTTTCCACTGTGACTTCGTTGGAAGGAACTTCCGGTGTTTCCTTTGTGGGATCCTTTGGATCCTGATGTTTCACCGTCGCCTGGTTGGTCCACTGAGTGGCTGTCTTGACTGTCGGAACCGTAACTGCGAAATGCACATTTGCGCTTTCGCCGGCTTTCAGTTCCGGCAGCGTCCAGGTCAGCGTCTGCGTCTTCCTGTCGAAAACTCCATCGTCATACACCTGCAGGAATTCCAGCTGTGTACCATCGGCAGCTTTCGGAATCACATCAGTGATGATCACATTTTTCGCTGCAGCATCCCCGTCATTGGTTACAGTCAGCCGATAAATCACCTTGCTGCCGGCTTCTGTCAGGACAGGCTGTTCATTCTCGCTGAAGTCAGATGTGGAAACCGCACCCGGCTTGTTCACGGACTGCGCCTTGCGGATGGTCACATGCGGCAGCGCGGGTTCGGTCTCAATGGTCACCTCTTCGGATTCCAGCGGATCATCCGGGTTGTTGGAGTAGTTGGCTGCAGCAATATTGGTCCAGCTTGTTTCGGTTTTCACCTCGGGAACCAGAACAGTCCAGAACACAGTCACTGCATTGCCGGGAGTCACATCCCCGACATGCCAGGTCAGCGTACGGGTCTTCTCATCATAGGAAGCACCGCCCGGATTCACCAGCTTCAGCTGCGCATCCGGATCACCGCCCTGGTTGACAGAAGGAATCACATCGGTAATCACCACATCCCTGGCTGCAGCTGTCGCCGTTTCCGGTGCAGAGACAGTCAGATAATACGTCACAAGATCACCGGCTTTGACAGACTGTTTTTCAGTGGTTCTGTCTCCACCCTGCACACTCTGATCCTTGTGCAGTTCAAGATCCGGTGTACCTTTGTATTCATTGGTGAATGCAAAGGCATCTGCCGGATTGCCTTCTGCATCCGCATAGGCAATATCCGTAACTTTGACACCTGTCACCTGTCCGGACGTGAAGACATTTTCCACAGTAACTGTGGCTGTCCACTGGGCATCCGAATAGGAAACGCCATCCAGGCTGTTGTTTACCTCGGAGATTCTGTAGACGTAGGTGCCGGCACGGGTGAATTCAATCGCTCCAAAGCGGATTTCACCGGCTGCATTGCTGCTGACGGTTGTAACTTCCGGCAGCGGCATTTCGCCAGGTTCCAATGTGATCTGGCTGCGCGCTGCCTTTCTGGGCATCACAACCTGCTCAGCCTCCGGATCCTGTTGCGTCTCTTCATCGGCTGGTTCCGGTTCCATTGATTCAGATTCTTCCTGCCCCGGAGCCGGCTGAGCCTGCCCATCCTCTGCCTGCTCTTCTTCCGGTGTTTCTTCCTTCGATACCGGAACTTTCGGTGTATCTTCCACATCTGCACGTATACCTTCAATACTGAACTGGAACTGGTCCAGCGTCAGATTCGGGTTCATGCCCGTGTTGATCAGGGACTTGTAGCCAAGGATTTCACCCGTATCTGTTCCCATTTTCACATTGGTAAACGATACATCCTGCACGTTGCCGGCACTGATGCTGCCTTCGCCATGCAGCGCTTCCACATTGAACCAGCCTGCTTCCGGCTGTTCATCAATGCTGTAGCTTGTACCCGCAGGCAGTCCATAAATATAAGCTGTCTGTCCGTGACGCAGTTTCAGAGTTCCCTTGCTGGATACTGTCTGGTCATCAGAAACGATGTCGCCTTCCATATTCCGGATCACAGTCTTCCAGGATCCGGCCAGGTCTTTGCCCTGGCTGTCGCGGAAGGACAGTGTAAAGCTGAATTCTCTGGTCAGATCTGCCTCTGTAAGTGTTGTATCCGTACCTGCAGTCACTGTTTTGGAAATGCGCAGGCCGGCATCATTGGTAAACAGGGTACTGTCATCCGTTGCCGGTGTAACTGTAAAGGCACCGGTTTTTTCATCCTGTGCAACAGCTACTGTCCAGGTCACCGTGTGGCCATCATACTCTACAGAGTCATCATTGCCCTTTACCTCCTGAACTTTTACGGTATACGTTCCTGCCCTGGTGAATGTCACCGGATCGAAACGGACCATTCCCTGCGCATCACTGGTGGCAGTGACACTTTCAGGAAGTTCTGCGCCTTCAGCCTCAGTCATCTCCATCCGGAAGGTGTAGCCCTCAGGACTGCCGCCCAGTGTCTGCTTGGATACTTCAGGAGCCCAGTCTGCCGAGGTATTCCATATGTTGGTGATCACCACAGAATTCTGCTGTGTATCCCCTTCATACTGAATGGAGGTTTCCAGATTCTTTTCAGCTGTTTCCGTTACGGTCACCGTGACTGCATGATCGGCTGTGTCATAGGTCATCTGCGGATCGCTGCCCCTGATTTCCCGGACAATGTACTCTTTTACAGCTGCGTCCATAAACTGAATCGGCTCGAAAGATTTCGTGACAGAATTCTTCCCTTCCTCTCCCTGGATGGTAAGCGTCTGCAGTACATCGCTGCTTCCTTTTTCCAGAAGCTCAAACACAAAGGTTTCATCCGGACGCATCTGCCGTCCCTGCAGCGTTTTGGTTACCGGAATGGCAACTTCCGCCTTCCGGTAGATGTTTTTGAAGACAACTCCGGCTGTATCGGCGGCGGAGCCATCCTCTCTGGTGATGGTCAGCTGCGGATCAAGCTGGTCATAGCCGTTACCATCTGTCTTTTTCCCAATCTTGTATGTGGCTTTATAGACTGTCGGGTCTGTTACCATACCAGCGATATTTGCTGTTTCTTTAATGGTATAGGTATAGGATTTCCCCGCATCTTTGTCTGCAAAAGCAATCGGGCCAAACTTTCCTGTATAGACAGTGCTGCCGTCATTCACGATTTCCACGGTGGTTTCTTCCGGCATGGGGGCGCCATCTTCCCCATCAATGGTGAATCTGTAGACATCGCCGATGTTTCCATCACCCTCTATGGTTTTGGTGAATCCAATATCTCCAGACGCTGTCAGCCTGCGGATGTTTTCGAAGCCAATGGCCCCATCTGCATCCCCTGCAGGCTCATAGTCTGCACCATCTTTGGTCCAGGCAACGCTTGTCTTCAGGTTGAAATCATCATCGGTACTTACCGTGATTGCAGCCTGATACACGCTGGCATCGTAATCCAGATCATTGACATGCTGACCGCCATTGACTTCCGTGATGTTGAAGCGATAGGTTTTCAGTTTCAAGTCCTCTTTGGTGAAGTGCATCTCCGGGAACAGACCCTCTGCGTTCTTTTCACCGGCTTTTACTGTGACTTCCGCAAAGAGCGGTTTGTCACCCAGATAGGCTTTCGACTGATCGTCGGCACCTTCCAGCCGGAAGGTGAACTGTTCTCCGCCTGACGCTGCCGGCCGCCCTGTGATGGTCTTGTTCACTTTGAGCTGTGCCGTTGCACTGGGCTGATAGGTATTGGTATAGTTCACCGTCACAAATGGACGGTTGGTATCCGAGATTTCCCCATCCACATCGATGATGCCCTGGGCTGTTGCCGTTGCCAGGAATGTCTGGTTATCCACACCACCAGTCACTTCAATATCAGAAGGCAGGTAGTTGCCGGTTTTCTGTTCTGTGACTGTGTAGGCCGTTTTGAGAGGAATGTTGTACAGCGTTACAGTGTCATACGCTTTTTTATCCGCATCCCACTGCAGCGCAACCAAGTAGCTGCCATCTTCTTCCGGCTGCAGATCTGCTTCTTCCAGGCCATTGCGCAGAACGCCGAGACTGCCGATCGGACCTGTAAATCCTTCCGGTGCTTCCAGCTTCACCTGGAATGTGAAGGGTTCGGTCGTGGACGGTGTGCCTTCCACGGTTTTGTTCAGAGTCAATGTACCCTGCTGCGCCGCATTGATGTACTTGACGTAGTTTTCCTCCACGGTGGACCCGGATACAACAGTACCGGCTGCATAATCCTTCTGAATGTGGGTTGCACCGTCTTTGTCAATCTTTCCACTGACAAACGTTGTGGTTTCCCCGGAATTCAGCTGAATTTCCTCAACTTTGTACAGCGATCCCTGCGGAAGGTCCTTGACGGTAAACAGCTGTCCATCCTTGAGTTTGAATGTTCCATCGTTTGCTATGTACCCGCTGGATACTTCCTTTCCGGTAGCCTTGTCCTTGATGGTATAGGCATACTGATTCACCATAACGGAATTCGACTCATCAAAGGTTGCCGGTCTGGTGACCGGATTGCCCTCCGCATTCAGAACGGGATTTCCGTCGTCATCCAGTTCGGGAACCGTACCGCCGTTTTTGAGCTTCAGCTGGAACGTGTATTCTTTGTCCGCTGCAGTCTCATCCGATTCTGCAGATTTTACTTCTTTTTCCACGTTCAGATCCGCATTGAATGCAATGCTTCCCGGATCATTGGGTTCAAAGGGCACAGTCAGCCGCATAAAGCAGGTTGAGCCTGATTCCCCCCGTTCTGTATAGAACACAGACAGACGATAATGCTGAACCTGACTGGATTTCTCCTGACTATTGGCTGGATATGCGATAGGACCATTCCCGCCATTTACGTATGGCCACAGATTGACATACATACCTACTGAAGAGTGCACTCCACCTACATCCGCCACCAGCTGAGGTTCCGAAACGATTTCGTTGTTCTGCTCATCCGTAGTCACTCTGGACAGGAAGACAAACATGTCATCGTCTCCATAGAAGTAGTAACGGAGCGGACCGGCGTATCCGGGATCCAGGTAGAAATCGGTAGTGAAGCTCATGCCAAAGTTCGAGTTGTGGTTGAAGGAATCATCGGACTTTGGCAGGCTGCCAGTAGCCGAACCGGCACCGACATCGCCACCATTTGCCGTGTTGCCGGCAGGACTGCTTTGACCGCGGAATGCGTTTTTGGTGTTGGTAAGATTGTCCCATTGTCCACTAGTATTTACTTCGCCATAGGTTCCGGGCTTTGAGGTGGCACCGAACTTCAAGTCGTGATCATTCGCCCCATAGGAAGGAGCCGCATCCATGGGCCAGAACTGGTTGGACCAGATCACTTTGTTGCGGTTGGTACTGTTGGGAACCTTCAATCCCTCAAAAGTGGACAGGTCTTTGGCGGATTCAATCACAGATCCACTCTTCAAATCTGTCACACCATCCAGAACATAAGTTCCGCCGGAGCGCTTGAACTGCAGGCCATATTTATTCTGATATACAGATTTGCCGACTGTATCATTCGCTGTTGAAAACAGCTTTGGCGCATCAACCCCATCTGCCCACTGCAGGGTTCCATCAGAATTCAGGCCCTGGACCAGGCCGAACACCGTTCCCTGATCATTGTTGCAGTTGAACTGGTTGATCGCATTGCCATCCCAGATCTCACCGCCCAGGCCTGTACCGGTATTTACGTTACCGAACGCCAGTTTGGCTCCTGTGCCGGAGTAGTTCTTGTCAGAGTTGATTCCCTGCTTGCCAGTATGGGCTGTGGTTGTATTCCCGGCAGCCTGCAGCGCATCCTGCTCGCTGGTTTCATGTTCCACTCCATTAACATAAATCTTTCCATTGGAAATATCGTAGTCGAAGAAGTTCACATCATTTTTGTTATATGTCTCATCCGTCGGATCAAACATGAAGCGGATGGTTGCACCTTCCGACACAACAATGACCCAGTGATCCCCCATCCGTACCGGCTCATCCGCACTGGCTTTGATGGTTACGCCATTGATTGTCTCCGAATAGTTTTCATTGTTGGTGAAAATCACCGGGTATTCAGAATTCAGATCTGCTGTGATATTGGCGATTTTAAAATCCTTCTCATCCACACTTCTGGGGTTCGCAAGAGTTTTCGCAAACCACACAGCTTTCAGTTTATAGTTCTCGTTGTTGGCAAGGCGGTTCATGTACAGCAGCTGAGGCTTGTTTCTGTACTCCACTGTCTCATCATTGAACAGCATCTTTTTGGCTGGATGTGTTTCCATATTGCCCTGCTCATCCAGAATGAGTCCGTATTTGGGAGCCGATCCTGCACCGTTTGTGAGAGTTCCCCTGGCTTCCTTGTTGTAAATTTTGAGAAGGGTACCAGTTGCTGTCCCTTTTTCAGTGTCAGGCAACGTCTGATATTTCTTTTCAAACTCTGACCAGCTGAAGGACTTGTCCCAGTCTGGGGCATTCCTCAAAGGATACACAACGGTTCCTTTGCCTGCTGTGTCAGGCCCGTCTGTGATGAAACCCATGGAAATGGCTTCAAAATTCAAATAATGCTGAATGTTGATCTGTGGATTCACATTCGGATCCCGCTGACCAGCCTGTACAGCCATGGGATTTGCGGTCACCAGTGTGGTCACCACAACAGCGGCAGCCGCCAGAGAACCAATCAGCTTCTTTGGCAGCTTCCGCAGTTTTCCACGTATATGTTCCGTGTACTGCTTCATAATCTTTCCTTTCTTTCCTTTGCGGGCACAACCCGCTGTATTTCACGGAAGAGCTGACAGGATCCCCTGCTTCCTGCCTGAACCATCAGCTCATCCCCTTCCGCAAAACATCATTCTTTTCCCGGAAAGTCTGTGGCTTTCCGGTTTTCTTCACCAGGCGCAGCGTTCTGGCGGCACCTGATTCAGTTTCTGGATATTCCCTTTCAATCCCCTTTTACGTGCAGCAGGCTGCATTCCGGCTTTCTGCGGCTTAACTCCATTTCAGAACAACGGATTCACAGTTTCTCAAACAAAACGGCGTTTGCCAGAGAATTCCGACTTAAAATAAATTTTAGCTTACGTATTTGGCCGTTAGACCCCACTTGCGTGTGATCACAACCCGGCTGTCTGAAAACCGGTCTCAGGCCTGGTTCAGTTCCCGTGTCCACCGCAGAAACGTCGTGTGGGACACATTCAGTGCTTCTCCCGCTTCCCGGCTGTTGAGCTTGCCGCTGCAGTAGTCTTCATAGACTTCCGTGAAGTTGTGCGGCAGCTGCATCGGCTTGCGCCCGGGATTCAGCCCGCCTTTGGATGCAGACGAAGACCGCACCTGCTTCGCGCCGAACTGCTGCTGGGAATAGGAGACATACTTCAGGAATTCCCCGAAGAGATCCGAATGATTCCGCAGCGCCGGACAGTCCAGGATCCACACAGTGACCTGGTGCTCCTGCAGCTCCTGCCATTTGTCGCTGATCTCGGACAGACTGTTGCCCAGGTCCGAGAGCGTCGGGATGTTCAGCCTGTCTCCAGGCTTCACCACGGTGAGAAGACGGCGGAATTCCGGATAGTCCAGATCTCCGCGGGCATCAGCGAATACAGAGTCTTTCAGTTCTGACGGTAATTTGTCTGCTTTCGCTGTCAGCATGTAACTGTATTCCATATGATTTCCTCCTTTTCTAATAATAAAAATCCGCCAATGTATACTTTCAAAAACATATTTTCTACGTGCAGTTTTCTCAAGTAAATGAATTTTATCATACAAAACAATGGAACGATTGCATTTCATTAAGGATTCACCGCAATTCCTTACAAGTCCGCCAAAGTATACTTCGAAAGACACAGTGCGGACCGTCCACGGTCCGTTTTTTCTGTTCCAGCTGGAACGCAATGTGAAAATCCGGGGATTTTCCAGCCTTTGCGCGTATCCCCTGTTCTCCGTTATGCGCTATTTGTTATATTTTTAATATAACTTCATAATTCAAATCTTCTGCAGTTTCCTTCAATCCCTGCAGATATTGTCTTAACCTCCCGGTTTTGGCCCCTGTCTGCCACCATCGGCACCCAGATTCTCTTTCCTCTATATACCTATATACCGGTCTCTGACACTGTCCCGGGGTGTGGCCTGCGGTTTTCTGTTATGATGACGACATGAAAGCAATTTGGCATACAACGGATATCGTTCACGGGGGAACGACTTTGAAGGACCGGCAGGCACCGGAGAACGGAAACATGGCGCTTCATGTCTGTCAGAATCCGGTGGCGGTGCTGGAAAACCGCCGGATACTCGCAGGCCAGACCCTGCCTCTGGACCACTGGGCGCTGCCGTGGCAGAAACACACGGCGAACAGTCACCGGGTGACGGCGGCCGAACGGGGCATGGGGTCAGATGACAGGGACACGAGCATCATGGATGTGGATGCGGTGTGGACCACGGAACCGGATACGCTGATCGGGATCTTCACGGCTGACTGTGTGGGGCTGCTGGTGGCCGATCCGGGGATTCCGCTGGTGGCGTGCATTCATTCAGGGTGGAAGGGCACGGCCCAGGCCATTACACTGAAGACCATGCGGGAACTCATCTCTGTGGGCGGACTGGATCCCGCCCGGGCGCAGGCCTGGTTCTCCCCTTCGATTCTTCAGGACTCCCTGGAGGTGGGGCCGGAGGTCATCGAAGCCATGGAACCATTGAAGGAACTGGGTCTGGATGTGGATGCCTTCTGGAGCCGTTCTGAGGATCCGGACAGTGACCGGCTGTATCTGGACAACCAGGGGCTGAATGTGGCGATGCTGCGCATGGCGGGTCTGCCGGCAGAAAACATCCATGTGTCGGAGTTGGACACCAAAACACATCCCGACTGTTTCAGTTACCGGAACGAAGGACGGAAGACCGGGGAGCATTTCACATTTGGATGGATCGAGTCCTCAGATCCGGGAACGGGAGCGTCATGAGGGCGTCGAAGGAGAAGCGCCTGGGACGGATCCTGGAAATCCTGGAGCGGGAGGAGAAAATGCGGGTGCGCGAACTGGCGGATGAACTGGAAATCACGCCGGAGACCCTGCGCTCAGATCTCGCGGACCTTGTGCGGATGAGTGTGGTGGAGCGTGAACACGGCTATGTGCGGCTGGTGCAGGCGCCGCAGGAAACGCCCATGGCCATCCGCTCGGGGCATCATGTGCAGGAGAAGATCGCGGTGGCCTACGCCGCGCTGTCAACGGTGAAGGACGGCCAGGTGATTTATGTGGATGCCGGCAGCACGGTATTGCTGGGGCTCCAGGCACTGGCGCGGCGCAGGGACCTGCTGGTGGCCACCAATTCGCTGCCCGGAGCGCTGAAACTGGCGCAGATGAACATCCGGACCCTGGTGGTGGGCGGTATGGCCTACAATCCCGGGGAGAGGACCTATGGCAATTTCGCCACCAGTGTGGTGGACCACATTCAGTTTGATGTGGTGTTTCTGGGAACCGACGGGTTTCAGGATGCGCGGGGATTTACGACAGTGCACGACAATGAGCTGGGCCTCAAGCGGCACCTCATTGCCCAGACGGAAAAAGTCGTGGTGGTCTGCGACCGGTCAAAGTTTCATGACAAGGCTCCGTTCATGTTCTGCACCTTCGCGGAGGCAGATCTGCTGGTGACAAACCGGCTGACGGAACAGGAGCGCAACGAGGTGGATGGTGTCAGGGAGATCCTGGAGGTATAGGCCCCGGGGTTTCCTTTTTTGTTTTCGGGCAGCGGGGAAATGCTCGCTGCTGATTTTTGAACGGAAATCTGCAGGATGCGTGCGGGCGTGTTCAAAAGGAAACGGAATCACATTGGCTGTGAAAAAAAACCCGGATGGTTCCCGGGCGGACACTGAATGGAGATAATGGACCCGAAAAGAAAACAGGAGGGGCTGACTATGCAGGCGGACTATCATGTGCATTGTGAATTTTCGGATGACTCGGTGTATCCCATGGAGGATGTGGTGACAGATGCCATCGGGCTGGGGCTGGAGGAGCTGTGTTTCACGGATCATGTGGATTACGGAATCAAGGTGGACTGGGACAGCGGGCAGGAGATTGTCTGGAGAAACGGGGAGCCCATGGCCAATGTGGATTATCCCCGCTATTTTGCGAAAATCGCCGACATGCAGGAGAAATATGGGGACAGGATCCGGATCCGCCGGGGTCTGGAGCTGGGGGTGCAGTCGCACACCATCCCTCAGTTTGAGGCACTGACGAAGAAATATCCCCTGGACTTTGCGATTCTGTCCATTCACCAGGTGGGAGACGAGGAGTTCTGGAACGGGGAGTTCCTGCAGGGACGGACCCGGAGGGAGTTCAATGAAGCATACTACCGGGAGATGCTGCGGGTGGTGCAGAGCTTCAAAAATTACAGTGTGCTGGGACACATGGATCTGATTGCGCGGTATGACCCGGAAGGAGGGTATCCCTTTGACGAGGTGAAGGATCTCATTGAAGAGATTTTGAAGGTCGTCATTGCGGATGGCAAGGGCATCGAGGTGAATACATCTTCGGTGCGCTATGGTCTGTCGGACTGGCAGCCATCGACAAAGATTCTGGAACTCTACCGGGATCTGGGGGGACGGATCATCACGATTGGATCGGACAGTCACAAGCCAGCGCATCTGGCAGCGCATATATCAGCGGCGAAGGAGATGCTGAAGGGACTGGGGTTCCGGGAATTCTGCACGTTTGACAAGGGAGATCCGGTGTTTCATCCGCTGTGAGGGCGAAAAGGAAAGCTGTGGAAGACATACAGAGACTGTCCTGAAGCCGGACGACCGGCAGATCATGGGCATTATGGGAAAGGCCCGAAGTGCTCAACGATGCCGCTTCGGGCCCTGGTTTTGCCAAGCAAGATGGAAGTTTATATGCAGAAGGATGCCCGGATCACCGGGTTCAGACCCAGAAAGGGATAAGTCACATTCGTACGATGCAGTGTGTACTGAACAAAAATGATGAATCAGGCAATTTGTGCTGTCCATACTGGACAAAAACAAAAAATGCGGGAGTTTTGTATTTCCCATTTATCTTTCTCCACAATTTCTAAAGTTTTGGCTTTTTCATTTACTTTTTATCGTGAATTATAGATTTTTGTCTTTCCCGTTTACGTTTTGTATACTGAGTATAGACGAAAGGGGCACTCTATGGCTGAATCTGCAGTAATCCGGGAAGACTATCTGAATAAACTGAAGCGTTTGAAAGATCTGGATGTGATCAAAGTCGTCACAGGCGTACGGCGCAGCGGAAAAAGCACACTGCTGAAACAGTTCCGTGACTGGCTGTATGAGCAGGGTGTATCCGGAAAACAGATCGTTGAAATCAATCTCGAGGATCTACAGTTCGAAGAACTGGAGGATTACCATCTACTGAATCAATACGTCGTGGAGCGTCTGATACCAGGGAATACAACCTATCTGTTCATAGACGAGATTCAGAATACAGAACATTTTGAAAAGGCGATAAATTCTCTGTACCTCAATAAAGACATCGATATCTACATCACGGGATCAAATTCCAGAATCTTATCCGGCGAACTCTCCACACGGCTTTCAGGAAGATATGTGGAGATTCCCATTCTGCCGCTGTCCTTGCATGAGTTCAGTCTGCTTCTGGCACAAACGCCGCACCAGAGCTGGGAACGGTACCGTACGGAAGGAGGATTTCCTTACCTGGCTTACATCCCGCAAAAACCGGAACGCCTGGATTATCTGGAGGGCATCTACAATACCGTACTGGTCAAGGATATTGTGGAACGCAAAAAAATCTCCAATTTAGATCTGTTTAACCGGGTGACTTCGTATCTCATGGACAACATTGGCAATCCGGTCAACTGCACAAACATCTCCAATTACCTCACCAGCAGCAAAGAAAAGACGACCCGGCAGACCATACAGAAGTATCTGGAGGGACTGAAAGAATCTTTTATTTTTTATGAAGTCCGCCGGTTTGACATCAAGGGAAAGGAACTGTTGAAGACAAACGCAAAATACTACCTGTCAGACATTGGCTTTCGCCAGCTGCTGACCAGAAACACCCGTCGGGATGCTGGGCATATTTTTGAGAATCTGGTCTTCCTGGAACTCATGCGCAGAGGGTATACAGTAACCACAGGCATCATCCGAGGAACAGAAATTGATTTTGTCGCAGAAGACAGCGGAACGCGTTTCTATATCCAGGCAGCCTTGACCGTGGAAGACGACCAGACCTTTCAGCGGGAGATCAGCCCCCTTTTATCTGTCCCGGACAATTACCCGAAATTTCTTGTTACGCTGGATGACTGGACTCAGGATGTGGATGGAATCCGGCATATAAACGGGGTAGAGTTTCTGAATGGATTACCGCTTTAATAGGGTAGAGGGAAAGCTTTAAACTTTCACCCCTCCCATTGCACCGTACGTACGGGTCTCGTATACGGCGCTACATCG
>OFFZ01000970.1_pt1 | contig 16438 bp, 20 predicted proteins | sample 1521631 | NCBI WGS metagenome assembly OFFZ01 (sample SAMEA3504102, study PRJEB24116) | mouse gut metagenome | biome: mouse gut; feature: mouse-associated habitat; material: faeces | place: Denmark | collected 2011 | reverse complement strand
AGCTCCATCTACGGCTACGGCATCCCTGCCTATTAAAATAGGGTAAAAGAAAAACAGAGGGGCTTAATCCTCTGTTTCCTCTTTTGCCTTACATAATCCGTTTACAGTTGCTTCTATAACGGAAAGCTCCCTATCGTCCAATCGGTCAAGAGAGGTATCCAAACGTCTGCGGACAGAGCTTTTAGCAGCTCTTTTATCCGTATGTATATATTCGTCAACAGAAATGTCGAACATTGTAATAAGCTGAATAAACAGCTCAATGCTTGGGTATTGCCCCTCGTTTTCGATAGATTGGATGTGTCTGGGGGCATAGCCGATTATCCCAGAAAGCTCCTCTCTTGTCATCCCTCTGGCTTCACGGGCTTTCTTGATAGCCAGTCCTATCGGCGTAAAATCGAAGTCAAAATGATTGTTCCTTGCGTCCATTAGCTCACCACCTATACTCTGAAAATCTTACCCTTATATTTTACAGAGATGTGGCTTCTGATTAAACGCTGTGAAATCTCTTGGTATAAGATATTTAATAGCCTGTATTGAGATATAAAAGTTCGTGTTTACACAGTTGATATTATTCGTTTGACCGTCTATAATAAAGATATGATTTAGGGAGGTCTGTTATGTTTGAATATATGACTGTGCAAGAAGCTGCAAAGGAATGGAGATTATCTGAACGCCGAGTACAGAAACTTTGTGCTGAAAACAGAATTGATGGTGTTGTTCACCTCAGCCGTGTATGGCTTATACCTAAAGGAACTGAAAAACCAATAGATGCACGTCGAAAGAAACGGAGGGATCGCATTGGTACGGATAGCGATATGTGACGACGATAAGGAAGCTGTCAAATATCATGGGGATATTGTGAAAGACTGTCTGCGCTCTTGCGGAATAGGTTATGAGATTGCAACCTATACACAAAGCAGCAATCTTCTTTTTGATATTACAGACGACCATTTTTTCTATGATTTGATTTTGCTTGATATAGAAATGCCCGGAATAACAGGTATGGAATTATCTGAAAAGATCAAACCTCATTTACCAAATGTAAAGATTATTTTTATCACGTCGCATATTGAATATGCGATTGACGCTTTTGAGCTTTCTATTTTCCGTTATGTGCCAAAAAGCGACCTAAGTAATCGTCTGGTGTCCGCTGTGGTAGACGCTGCAAAACTGATTGAATTAGAGGTTGGCAGGGAGTATATCATACAAGCTGCCGGACGCATGGAAAAAATACCGTACAAAGACATTTTCTATATCCAGCGTGACGGTGGAAAAAATTCTATGATATGTTCGCGTTTGGGAATATCGAAAGTTAGAAAAAGTTTGCAGCAGATTTTTGATGAACTGCAAGCACAGGAATTTATTTTCATTGACCGGGGTTATATCGTAAATATCATACAGATTATGAAAATCAGTGACAGCATGGCATATTTCAAAAATGGTGAAACGCTTCCGATCAGCCGTTCCCATTTGCAGGAAGTAAAAAAACAGATAAACAGGTTTTGGGGGGCGCATATATGATGACTTGGTATCAGATACTTTCATTCTTTTTTACAAATGGATTGCGGATATTTTTAGGGCTGTATCTTGTTATAACATTGCAGCAATTAGCTGGAAACAGAAAAAAAGCAAGCGTCATTTCTGTATGTGCAGCAGCCTTTATTACCGTGCTGTCCTGTTTCCCCATTCAACAATTTTATATGACGGGTATAGAAATAATTTTTGTAATACTGATTGCATATTATCTATATGCGGCGCAGCCCAGGATGAGCCTGTTTCTCATTTTCTTTTATGAAGCAACGGTTGCTTTGTGGGAATTTATTCTATCGGCTGGGCTGGGGGATATCTTTCAATCAGACCGTTTTCTTGATATGCGGTCAAATGGATATATAGCGGCAGTTTGGATTGTCCGGCTTTTTATGCTGGGAATTGCCTTTCTTACTGTGAAATCGCATAAAAGAAATGAAAATCTATCACCACGGGTAATAGCCGGAGTTGCAATAGCCGGTTTGCTGGGAGCCGTTCTTTTATCCGGGCAGAATACCATACCCATAAGTGACGATAGGCTGACAACTTGGATTATCTTCTCAATGCTAATCCTTGTAGCAATCTTATTTTTCAACCTTAACCGCCAATATGAAATGGAAAAAAAGATTATGCTGCTTGAAAAAGAAAAAAATGCGTTATTGGAGCATGACTATCAGACCCTTAAAAATGTTTATGCCGCTAACGCAAAATTGTTCCATGACTTCCAAAATCATATTGATGTAGTGTATCACTATCTGTTAAAGAATCATACAACGGAAGCCGCCCATTACATTGAAAATCTGCGTTCTCCAATACAGGAAATTACACAGACAGCATGGGTAGGCGACGAAGCCGTAGACTATCTAATCAACAGCAAGATTGCCCTTGCTGCTTCCCAAAATATACAGGTAGGTACAAACATTGAATTTCCACGCCGCACCAATATACAAAGTGTTGACTTAGTTGCGATTTTAGGTAATCTTTTGGATAATGCCCTTGAAGCGATAGAAAATGAGGAAGATAGATTTCGCTTTGTCAATTTAACAATCCGTCGCATAAATGATATGCTGGTTATCAAGGTGGAAAACGGGTGCAGTGCTGCACCTACCGAAATGAACGGAAGTTTGCAGACTTCCAAAGCAGATAAAACTTTGCATGGCTGGGGACTTCAAAGCGTCCGTGCCGCTGCTGAACACTATAACGGGACTATCGAAACAGAATACAGCGATCAGATATTCCGCGCTGTTGTCACATTATCTTTTGAAGCAGTAAAGGCATAATCAATCTATCGGGAAAGCAGAGCGTCCATGCTGGCGGTCTGTTTTTTCATGGACAAAAACCTACCGATTATGGACAAAGCGGAAGAAATGTCGCTTTTGCAGTATGCTATGACTGTAACAGAAACTTACACACAAAACGAAATGGAGGTTATCTTATGCGTCATTTTTATTTTCGATTGATTTTGGGTATTGTCTGGCTGGCTGTTGCGGTTGTTAGTGCCGTGAAAGCAAATATTTCATTTGCCGCTCTGTATGCCTCGCTGGGTATCGTATTTCTATGGTCTGCTTATTCAATTTGGAAAAAGGAAAAGGACAAAGACAAGCGGGGGTAACATAATGAACAACGGGAAAATGCTTGTCCTTAATGATTTGAATGTGTGGTATACGCCGGGAAAACCTGTTCTTGAAAAATTATCTATGGAGCTGGGAACGAATGAAGTGATAGGACTGATTGGATTGAACGGAGCGGGCAAGACCACTTTTATCAAAACGCTTTCCGGGCTGCTTAACACTTTTCATGTGAAAGCTGCTTGGTGGCAGGGAAAACCGCTTCTATTCCGTGACCGGGAATTTAAGGAAGAACGGTATGTTGTTTTTGCCGAAGATCATTCATTTCAGTTTTTTACGTTCCGCGAGTATGCTTCCTATGTGGCAGCGTCTTACGGCAGGAAGTTATCTGATATTGATGCATTGATACATGGTTTTCACTTTGAAGAATACACTGATGTTTTGCTGAAAGAACTGTCAACGGGCAATCTGAAAAAGGCTTATTTAATTACAGCTTTTGCTTTGAAGCCCAAACTGCTCATACTGGACGAGCCTGTGAATGGACTTGATTTTCAGAGTACCGAATACCTGTACCAGCAGATCGAAAGCTTCCGGCAATACGGAACAATCCTTTTTTCGTCCCATATTCTTGAAAGTATCTGCCTTACGTCTGACCGGGTAGCGGTATTAGAACAGGGGCAGATAAAAAGATGTTTTGCCGGACAGGAAATCAAAGCAGAGAAGATACGGGAGGTATTAAAAGAATGATTATTTTTCAAAACCTCGGGGAACAGCTTTTCGGCGCAAAGTATGAACGTGCTGTAAAAAGCCCTATTGCTTGCATTATCCTGTTTCTTGCTATCCATACCGCAGGAATTGAAATAGAGATTGCACCGTCTATTCTCTTGTTGACAGCTACGGCTTTTTCAATGGGTATCATGTGGCAGACTCTTAATTCTTCGGGAAATGCAGACCGTATGACCGGGCTGTTTATGCTGCCATTTCGGAACAGGGAAATGACGTTTTCACTTGTGCTGGCATTTACAAGCTATACATTGATTACCAAAACATTCCTTGTAATGGCTTTGTTCTTTGCCGTACATGAATGGAGTGTGCTGCAAATTGCTGTATCTTTGATCTGTGCCTGTAATAGCTGTTTTTCGGCTGCTGTATGGTATACCATGAAAAAGAGAAAAATGTTTCTGCCTGTTTTCATTTTATGGGGTGGAGCGATTTTCGCGCCAATATTCCTTGTGCGGGAAACGGTGATTATTTGTTTTATTGCGTTTACAAGTATGCTCATTTCATTTTTAAGGTTACTGAAAGCAGACGCTTACGTTTTCTATCACCCAGTATCAGCAAAACTTCTAATCAAACACACAAAAGGGACAGGAAGCATATTTTTATATTTGCTGCGTTATCTGATAACAAACAAAAACTATCTTTTGAATACTGCCGGATTATGCGTAATCGCTGGTGTTATGCCATTCATATTAGGGCAATTTGAGGGAGTAAATGTTATGCCGCTGGGGTTTGCCGTTCTATGCCTGAATACCCCAATCTGTATATTGCTTTCCTGTGATCCTGGTTTAGAGCAGGCAGTCCGAACACTACCGGGACAGGCAAAACGCTTTTGCACGAATTATTGCTTTTTTATCTTTTCTGTCAATATGGCGGTAAATAGCGTTTATCTGATTAGCTGGCAAATAGGCAAAAGAGGCGTAAATAGTACAGAAATCATTACTGCGCTTATGCAATCAAAGAATTGCAAGAGCATGGTGTTATAGTGAAAATATGCTATGGCTATTTTTGCGATTACCAATCAAAAAATATCAGAATATTGAGAGCACTATCTTATTGTTCTTGAATAAGAATATGTTATTACAAAAATAAACAAATACGCAGGAGGTGATGACATGGAAAAAATAGCAATGCTCGATATATCAGAAAGTGGTCGGCAAATTGGTAAAAAATTGTTTGCTGTTCTTGAATCTAAACAGAAGAAAGAATTAACGCAATATATTTTTGAACGAGATAAACAAAGTGATGTTGATAACCCCGTTGTCATTACCCCTAATCATGATTCATCGGAACATCAGGGATACCCTTTGACGAAGATTTACGAAGGCGATCTGTTTTTTTGTCTGGAACAAAGGATAGTCTGTGTGCAAGATCAGAAAATCGATTTAACTGCAAAAGAGTTTGACCTTCTCGCCCTGTTGATACGCAATCCGGGGCGGGTATTTACATTTGAAATGATTATGGATTTGGTCTGGAATGAGGAAGATTCTTTTTATTCCCGGAAGGTCATTATCAACCATGCCAGTAATCTGCGAAAGAAATTGAGAATTTCTGATGCGGTGCCGGATTATATAAAAAGTATACGTGGCGTAGGTTATAAATTTGACAGTGACTGCCGTGGGACAACATAGACAGACGGTTATAGGTGTGTATCTGTGATTTTAGGTACACACTTTTTTTCTGCTTTAGTATGTCGGGATATGGGAGAATTTGCGGCCATAATGATTGTAGCGAGGCTGTACCGAGGCAAAGGCTTGGTGTTCGTTCTGTATAATATCGCCCAATAAGATAGGAGGCTGTTAACAGGCACGGTTATCGTTCCTCCTGGTTTTGGGAGGATATAGGGATGCTGTCGAAGGGTTCCAGGAGGCGGAAACGCCGCCCTGTATGTGATGTTTTATTTGCCGTAGTCCATATATTGTGGATTACGGCATTTTTTGTTTCGACAGAAAAAGATATTTTCCAACAGTGTCCTTCTGTTTTTCTGAAATATGGCTGTATAGGTGTACCTGCTATTTTAGGGGTACGCCTTTTTATATTATTCTGCGGTACCGGTAAGGGCAATGTCCCAGGATGCCGCTCCCCACCCTCTGATTTCGATTTTGCCAGTCAACTAAAAAATCGAAATTGGAGGAATTACCCATGAAAAAAATCAATCTGCGGGATTATTACCCGCTTTATACGAAGGGCACGATTGTTGAAGTACCGGACGAGGTGGCTGATCTGCTCCGGGAATATAAGTTGGCGGAAGCCGCCTATTTCCTGCGTACATATCGGCACAAAGCATATTTTTCTCTGGATTATGACGTGAACGTTGAGCGGGATGTTCTAATGGCTGCGTTGTCGCCTCTTGATATTTTGGAACAGAAAGAAGAAAATATCCGGCTGTATCGGGCGCTTGCCTCTTTGCCGGAGAAACAGAAAAACCGGATTTATGCACATTATTTTCTTGGCATGAGCAAAGCAGATATTGCAAAAGCGGAAGGCACTCATAAGAGCAGAATCACCCGCTCTATCAACGCTGGTTTGCACAGCCTGGAAAAAATTTTGAAAAAATTTCCTGACAGACGGCAACTTTAACCTCAAAAATGAAATGAATAATAGAGGGACATATTTATCCGGCGGGACAAGCCTGGCGGGTGTGGCCGTACAGCACATGCTCCGGCCCGCCCCAACTGAAAAACTGTCATAACTGCCACGCCCCTCGCTTGCTCCTTGACAACCGAATACACGCTGTTACAGGTACTTCATTCTGTGTTCCGAGCGGCAGATGGGGCGGCGCGGTGACAGGCGGCCTAAGGAGGTGATGAATCCAGGCTGTCCGAGCGGTAAACGCAACCCACGAAACCGGCTGTGGCAGGCCGGACGCGACAACGGCACAGATCATAATGGTACTTCTTCACGGCTCCCTAAAGACTTGGGGAGAGTTCCTGCGGCGTGCGCCTGCTCTGGCAAAGCGGCGGCGTATGCGGGGCTATGATGCGGCGACGCTATCCGCAGCCTGTAACAGCCCCGCCCTGTTCGTTCAGGGCCTGCCGGGGGGCGTGGCAAATACGGCAGCTAATCGAAATCAGATACAATGGGCCGGGTCTGTGACTGTAAGAGCGCAGGCCCGACTTATTCATGTGGTTTCGATAGCCAGAAATTTTCAGGAAGGAGTTGGTATTATGGAAAATACGGTTGTTGCCGGCAGAACCGGCGCACTGGTGGACATCCGGGAGGTTGCCGTTGATAAGGAGCTTTCCCGTGAGGAACGGATCGCCGAATTTGTACGGCAGATCAAAGACCCTTACCGCTTCAAATGCGGGCGGTTCACCGTACAGGCCAGCTTTGCCGCAGGCGGCGCCACCCTGGAAGAATGTATCAAGGGAATCTTACGGTGAGCCGGATTATTTTAGGAAAAGGGCTGACTTTCCCGCAGGGTCGTGGTACAATAGAAATTGGAAAAGGAATTGAATACGGCACAGCCACACTTCTTGGATTGCGGGGATTTTTCTGCGCAACGAAAGGAGTGTTTTTTTATGCAGGTTTACAAAGCCATTAAGTACATCCGTCTTTCTTATACCGATGATAAGACGGTGGAAAGCGACAGCGTCGCCAACCAGCGGCGGCTGATTGATGATTATATTGCCCGGCACCCGGAGATTGAAGTCGTGGCAGAAAAGATTGACGACGGTTACAGCGGGGTTCTCTTTGACCGCCCGGCATTCCAGGAAATGATGCGGATGATCGAGCAGGGTGAGGCCAACTGTGTGATCGTCAAGGACCTCTCCCGCCTGGGGCGTGAGTACATAGAGACCGGCCGCTATATGCGCCGGGTATTTCCGGCCTACGGCGTCCGCTTTATCGCCATCAACGATAACGTGGACACAGAGAATGACGCTGCCGACGATCTCACGGTTTCGGTAAAAAACATTATGAACGAGGCATACAGCCGGGACATTTCCGTTAAGACCCGGAGCGCCCTGGATGTGAAACGGCGCAGCGGTGATTTTGTGGGTGCGTTTCCCATCTACGGATATATAAAAGCCGGTGATAAGCACAAGAGCCTGGAAATTGACGAATACGCCGCTAACGTGGTGCGGGATATTTTCAGAAAGCGGCTGGAGGGGTTCAGCGCTTCCCATATTGCGGACGAACTGAACCGCATGGGCATTCTCTCACCGCTGGCTTATAAGCGCAACAATGGGATGCCCCACGCCAAAGGCGGCTATACGGACCGTAAAGATTGTAAATGGTCTGCCACAACGATCATCCGCATTTTGCAGGATGAAACCTATACCGGAACGCTGGTACAGGGAAAACAGACCACGCCCCACTTCAAGCTGAAAGAACGTGAGGACAGACCTTCCTCTGAATGGGTCCGTGTAGAGGGTACCCATGAGGCGATCATCCAGAAACATGATTTTGACCTGGTGCAGCGCCTCCGCAGGATTGATACCCGGACATCTCCAAAATCGGATAAAGTCTACCTGTTCTCCGGCATTTTGATCTGCGGTTGCTGCGGCTGCCGTATGACGCGCAAGACCAACCGCTATAAGGATAAGGAATACCACTACTACTATTGTCCTACCGGCAAAAAGAACGGGTGTAAATCTTCTGTCATGTTGAAAGAGTCCGACCTGATCGAGTGCGTGCAGGGCAGCCTGAAAGGGCATATTGAAAATGTGGCTTCCCTGGATGCGCTGCTGTCCAGTATCAGCCAGGAGCGGATCAACCGGGAACTGGCCCAGGAATACGCCGGGCAGATCAAAGCAAATGAGAAACGTATGGCGCAGGTTGAGGGTTTCAAGGCAAAACTCTATGAAAACCTGGTGAGCGGGATTCTCACCAAAGAAGAATTCCTCTCCTATAAGCGGAAATACAATGCAGATATTGAACTGCTGCAGAAAGCGGTTGCCGAGTGGAACGAAAAGCTGACGGACGTACTGGAGAACCGCAGCGAGCGGAACCGCTGGATCAACCACTTTATGCAATTCTCCACGATGGAGGAAATTGACCGGAGGGCGGTCATGCAGCTTATCCGCAGCATACGGGTAATGGGGAAAGACGAGCTGCACATTGAATTTAATTACCAGGATGAATACCAGAAAGCGGTTTCCCTGGCGGAACAGATTGCCGTACAGGGCAAAGAAAGGAAGGTGGGCTAAATGGCAAGAAAGAGCAGGAAACAGAGGTTGGCTCCCATGCCGGCGCCGTCCTTATATGTGCATGTGGCGCTCTATATCCGCCTTTCTGTGGAGGATAATAAAAAGCGGGGCTGTTCGGTGGAAAACCAAAAGCTGGTGCTGAATGATTTCCTTGCGGACAAACCGGATTTCGTTGTCTATGATACCTATATCGACAATGGAGCGACAGGTACAAACTTCCACCGCCCCGGTTTCCAACAGATGCTTTCCGATATTGAGGCGGGCCATATTGACTGTGTGATTGTCAAGGACCTCTCCCGGTTGGGGCGGAATTCCATTGATACCGGTTATTATATCGAACAGTATTTCCATACCCACAATGTCCGTTTTATTGCGGTCACGGACCAGTTTGACACGGCAGACCCCGGCAGCCTCCACAGCGGTATTATGCTTCCCCTGAAAAATATGATAAACGAGGCTTACGCATTGGACATTGGCAGGAAGATCAAGGCCCAGGCAAGGCAGGCCATGAAAGACGGCGATTATATCGGCGCACGGGCGCCCTACGGCTACCGCAAAGACCCGGACAACTGCCATAAACTGCTGATCGATGAAGATACCGCCCCTGTTGTGAGGCAGATTTTTGAGTGGGCGCATGGGCATGTGGCGCTGAACCGTATCGTCCGCAACCTGAATGAAATGGGGATCACAGCGCCCAGCCATTACAAAAAATCCACCGGGGAGATCACCAGCCCTGGCCTGATCGGGAGCGGGAAATGGCAGACACGCACCGTAATGAAGATTCTGGAAAGCGAGGTCTACACCGGCGATCTGGTGCAGGGAAAGACAAAGATCGTGGACCATCAGCAGGTTAAGGCCGGGGAGGACAACCTGATTATTGCAAGACGCACCCATGAACCAATCATCAGTTATGAGCTCTTTACAGCGGTGCAGGAATACCGGAAACAAATCTGTGAGGAAAGCCGGGCGGTCCCAAAGCGGCCCTACACCCCAAACATTTTCAAGGGGAAGGTGTTCTGTGCCGACTGCGGCAGGAGCCTCCACCGGCAGCGTGCCGAGCGCAAGAAAGGGCCGGACGTTTACTGGTTCCACTGCCTCACCAACAGCCGTGTGGCAAAGGATAGCTGTAAAGGCGTGATGATGCAGGAAACGGAGCTTATCGCCACGGTCACAGCTATTCTGGAAAAAGAGCTGTCTGTTGCCCTGGGAATGTCCCTCCCCCTCTTTCAGCTGGAGGCAAAACAGAAAAAGGACAAAGACAGGCTGAAAACCCAGATGTCGGCCAGGCGGCAGGAAACCGAAAAGAAACGCCGGCTGATCCGCGGACTGTATGAGAACTTCGTCCAGGGTATCTTAACAAACGAGGAATACTTTGAGCTGAAAGCGGATTATGAGGAATCCATCCGTACACTGTCCGGCGAGATTGAGGCGCTTGAAAAAGATATGGACGCCCTGGACAGCCGGCTTGTGCGCTACCGGGCAATGGAAAAGGATGCGAAATCGCTGACACAAGACCATGCGCTTACGGCAGAACTGATTGACCGGCTGATTGAGCGGATCGAAATCGACCATGAGCGGAATATCCATGTAACTTTCCGCTTCAAGAGTGAATTCCAGGGAAAGGCGGTGGAACCATGCACAAAAAATATGTGATCGCCCTTTATATCCGTCTGTCCGTGGAGGACTTTAAGACCGAGAGTTTGAGTATTCCCAACCAAAAGCTGATCCTCCGGGAAAAGGCCATGTCGCTGCCGGAATGGGATAACGGCGAAGTGCTGGAATTTGTTGATAACGGCCATACGGGTACGAATTTTGAGCGCCCTGCGGTACAGGAGCTTTTGACGATGGTCCAGGCCGGGAAGATCGACTGTATCATCGTAAAAGACCTCTCCCGGTTTGGGCGCAACAGCATTGAGACCGGCTATTTCATTGAGCGGGTGTTCCCGCTCTACCATACCCGGTTTATCTCGGTCAGTGATGATTTTGACACCGCCAATTTCAAAGGAGATACCGGAGGGATTGACGTTGCCTTTAAGTATCTTATCAGCGAATGTTACAGCCGGGATATGTCCATGAAAACGAAAAGCGCCAAATATGCAAAGATGCGCCGGGGCGAGTACCAAAGCGTTATCTGTCCCTATGGCTACCGCAAGAGCGCAGACGGGCGCATGGAGCCGGACGAGGACGTTGCAGGGATTGTACGGCAGATATTTGAATGGGCGGCTGACGGCAATACAGCCGCAGAGATCACGCGGAAACTGTATGCCATGAATATCCCCACCCCTGGGGAATACCGGAGGGATAAAGGGAAAGACCATTATAATGTGTCCAGGACACACGGCGTCTGGAGCAGCTCAACGGTCCTGCGGATGCTGGAGGACCAGCGGTATATCGGCACTTATGTGATCGGCAAGCGTAAGGTACAGGAAATCGGCAGCCGCCGCATGAAGCTAAAGGATGAAAGCGAATGGTTCAAAATACCGGACCACCACCCGGCAATCGTAAGCATGGAGCTGTTTGAGAAAGCCAACGCTTCGATCAGGCGTTTCTCCCTTCCGAATAAAAAACGGCGCGACTACCTTCTCCGCGGGAAAGTATTCTGCGGCTGCTGCGACCATGCTATGTCACTTAGAAATGGAACGTGGTTTTACTGCCGTCACTCCGAAGTGGCAGAAACCCTTCCCTGCCATGGGGTAAGGGTGAAAATGGCTGATCTGGAGCAGGCGGTCCTTGAAACAATCCGGGCACAGATGTGTCCGGCGCTGGGGATTGACAGCAGCAAGGATAAGCTGAATTTGCAGACGGTCCAGCAGGCCGAGCACGAAGAAAAGCTGCGCTCTATCCAGGACAGCAAACGGCAGCTTTATGAACAGTATGCACTTGGAGAGATTGACCTGGAAACCTACCAGGAGCGCAAGGCGGTATATGATGCGGAACTGGTGCAGGCAAGGAATGTCCATGCCGCCATTACCGCACAGACCAGGCAGATACAGAGCGATTATGAAGCAAAGCTGAAACAGCGTGAGATCGTTCAGGAAGTAGGCAGCGCCGACACACTGACGCAAGCCCTGATTGACCGGCTTATCAGTAAGGTCTATATCTTTCCGGGAGACCGGATCGAGATTGAATATGTGACACAGGATTTCTTAGGAATAAGCGAACCAGGAAAGGAGGCGTGAGCCATGAATACCGTATTAAGTAGCTACGGGCAGCTATGCGGCTGCCCGGAAATCCTCAAAAAAAGTTGTAAATTTTTTTGTCGTGGGCTTTACATACGGGTGGCGGATGTCATGAATCCGTATCCGCTTAACGCCTGTTTTCTTACAGCCTCGTTCCATTTCATGAGAGAGAAAGTGCTTGGTAGCTGGGAATAGTCTTTCGTTAGGGTCAAGCATATATCTGGTATTGATAAAGTTTTGCAGCTCCTGACACAGAAAATCGGGAATTGGAATTTTCCGCCTGCTTTTCTTTGTCTTAGGCGGAGTGGTGATATCCTTTCCGTTCAGACGCTGATACGTTTTGTTGATATCAATCTGTTTTGTCATGAGATTGATATCGGCAGCGGTAAGCGCCAGCAATTCTCCTTCTCGCATTCCTGTCCAGTAGAGTACCTGAAAGCAGATATAGGAAAGTGGCTTGTCCTTGATGCCCTCACGAAATGCGGTATACTCATCATAGGTCCAATAATCCATTTCCTCAGCTTTTGCCTGTCCCATGCTTCCAGCCTGACCACAGGGATTCGTATTTAAATCATAGAAGCGTTTTGCGTAGTTGATGATACAGGTAAGCTGATTGTTGATGGTCTTTAGATAAGTTTTGGAATAACCATTTGGGGAATTCATCAGCTGATTCTGCCACCTGCGTACATCCGAAGCCTTAATCTCATTGATTGGCTTGCTGCCAAAGAATGGGAGAATATGTGTTTCGTAAATATGCTTCTTGGTCAGAATGGTTGACTGCTTGAGCCTTGCAGCCATATCTTCTATATAAAGTTCGTAGAGATTCTGAAAAGTCATATCTGGGTTAGCGGACTGTCTTTCAAGAAAATCCCTTTCGTATGCCAGGGCTTCCTTTTTGGTGGCGAAACCCCGTTTCCACTTCTGCCGGTTGTTGCCCTGCCAGTCCGTATAGTAGAACTTGCAGAACCATTTACCAGTCTTATTATCTTTGTAAGCTGGCATAAATATCATCTCCTTTGCTAAAGTGTAGTAATCCTCAGAGTGAAATGCAAAATCACTTATTTGTTGTATTGCTCTGAAGCTGAACCACAAGACTGTGGTGTGTACTGCACCTGTTCAGAAAATTGAGATTTCAGGTGCATTTATCCAAAGGCTATGATATAATCTACTTGTCTAGGGTGATTACAAAGCCTTTTGGGTAAAATCACTTACAAAATTTCGGTATCATTCCTTTTGCAGAAGGACTGATGCCGATTTTTATATATTTTGTTATTCGTTCTTGTTCGATTCTTCCCGAGTGGAAACAATCTGAATGGCTGAATAATCCACTTTCTTTTGCTTTCCCTTTGCTTTTCTGTTTTTGGCTCTCTGGGAGATGAAATCAGAAAAGTAACTGTCAGAATAGTATTCTAAAGTTTCCCTTTTCCATGTTTCAAACTGTTCCTGATTGATGGAGCCGCTTTGCAGGGCTGCAAGTTTATCCATCCAGTTTTCCATAAAGAGGCAGAAGTCTGCATTATAGGTTCCGTTCCCTTTGCCATCAACCATAAGGGCAGAAGTCCAGTCAGGACTTTCCGGCGGTTTGGCACAGGTGAGCTGGAATGCAATATCCTTAATCTCTGTTATGGTAAATAAAGCGTTGATAACATCTGACAGGGTGTGAAAACGACAGGAAGGGAACTCGTTTTCTGAGGATACAATCCCTATCTCATCTGTTTTGGCTTCCAAAAGCTCCTGCCATGGAATTTCCAGTTCATCTGCCACAAGTTTAATGAAATCTATTTTCATGGTGATTTCACCGGATTCGTATTTCTGAATGGTACGCTCTGATTTCCCGAGCCTTTCGGCAAATTCTTTTTGTGTAATCTTCAATTGTCTGCGGCGTTTCTTGATTGCATTACCGATTTCTTCTGCGGTATACATGGCAAAACGCTGGTCATCTGACAAAGCCATAACTTCACCTTCTAATCTCAATGGTCATAACGGTTTATTCGATTCGTGTTTTGCGTAAAAAATCAAAATACGAACTAAAAATCAAAGGATTTATAATGATATGAATACTATAACACATATTAAAACGAATTACAAGTGCGTATTTTTGAAAAATACTATTGACATGAGATAAAAGATATATTATGATTAAACACGAATTAGAAATACGGATATAGAGCGAAAAAATTAACAGAAGCCTTAAATCCGTATCAATAATAGTAGTTTTGCGAGGAGGGGATTTGTGATAAGCACTAAGGAAGCATTTATTGATGCAAAAGAAGTCAGCCGGATTCTGGGTGTTGGTATGACAAAGGCATATGCAGTCATTAAGGCATACAATGCTGAGTTGGATGTGCAGGGGTATTATACCATGCGTGGGAAATGCCCGCGTAAATACTTCGAGCAGAAGATTTACGGATATGCGGATTATTACAATCCGGATGATGACCTGACAAGAAAAGCCGGTATGGCGGCGGAGAAATGCCATTGTCAGGCAAAAGAAAAAGTCCAATCCGGTTAGGAAAGGACCTTGGTTGCAAAGCCAAAGCTTCGCTATGTATCTCGCAAATGCATTATAGCAAAAGGTTTTGGCTCCTGCAATCAAAAAGTAAGGCAGCGAGGTAAAATTCTCTGTCTGCCTGAATGCTTGCATTTTATTAGCAAAATAAGGAGGATTTGTATGTACTTGGAAGAACAGAAACTTTTGTTATGCGGTATTGATCATGGATTTTCCACCATGAAAACCGCTCATTTTGTATTTGAAAACGGTGTAAAAGAACTAGGCGGTGAGGCTTCGCTTTTGACCAACACTATGTTTTTTAATGAGAGGTATTTCAAAGTTGGTGAGGGCAGGCTTCCCCTAAAGGATACCAAGGTTGAAGATGGAGATTATTTCTTATTAACACTGGCAGCCATTGCCAGAGAGATGGATTATCATGGATTAAGTGATACGGAAGTCTGCATTGCAGCCGGATTGCCATTTACAAGGTTCGGGCAGGAAAAGACAGAATTTAAAGAGTACCTGAATCCGGGCGATAGGGAATTTCAGTACAATGGTAAGGAGTATCATATCAAATGCAGTGATGTTTTTCTGTATCCACAATGTTATGCTGCCGTTGCGGACAGACTCGGAAAGCTTCCGGGAGAGCTTCTGATTGTGGATATTGGCAGCAAGACGGTGGATATCATTCATACCAGAAAGCATATCCCTGTGGAAAGTGACTGTATCACCATTCCGTCGGCGCTGATTCAGTGTATGGCAAATATCAATAACGTGATTTATCGAAAAACCAACCGCACCCTTACTGAGGAACAGATACAGCAGGTGATGATGTATGGGAATGCGCCATATTCGGATAAGATGGTGCAGATTGTCAAGGAGGAACTGGAGGTATTTGCAAAGGGAATTGAAGCAGCCTTGAAAGAGCATGGTTTTGACTTGGAGATGACACCTGTTGTATATGTCGGCGGCGGGGCAGGCGTGATGAAGCGTTTCGGTTCTGTTACGGGCAGACATATCATGCACATTGAAGATGTCAAGGCAAATGCCCTGGGATATGAATATCTGGCATACCAGCAATTAAAGCGAAAGTGGCTGTAGGCGTCGGGGAGGAGGCAGTATGGCATATGATGATAGTGTGACAGTCAGCTTCCGTCTGAGCTTTAATAAGGAAGAGGACAAAGAAATTTTAAGATTTTTTTCCAGTGAGACTATGAAAATTTGCTATGGAGATAAGAGCAAGTTTATAAAAAGTGCGTTGATAAGGGCGGTTCAAGATATAAAACGGAACGAACATGACAACCGCCTTATTTGTGAAATGAATACCCAGAGGACTGTGATACAGGAAACGATGACTGGTGAAGCAGACAGGGTTATCAATGCAATAAAGCTGATTGTCAGAGATGAAATGGAAAGGATTATAGAGCTACAGATGCCTAAAGGAAAGCAGGCAGCTTTTAAAATGACGGAGCCTGCTGCGGAAGTAGGCACAGAAGATGCCCCGTGTTTTGGAGAAGTTCCGGAAAGCTCCTGTGAGGATGTGTCAGAGGATGTGATGGCTTTTTTGGCGGATTTGTAGTAAGACAGGTCAGGAGAAGCTAATACGCTTGGTATTACAAAGGACAGAAAAGTAATACCGGATGTTATACAGATTATTATATGGTAATACCGTAAGTATTACAGACAGATGATGGTAGTACATGGAGTATTACAGATACTTGCCCCGAAAGGGGCATATGTAGA
>OFFZ01000962.1_pt1 | contig 16551 bp, 9 predicted proteins | sample 1521631 | NCBI WGS metagenome assembly OFFZ01 (sample SAMEA3504102, study PRJEB24116) | mouse gut metagenome | biome: mouse gut; feature: mouse-associated habitat; material: faeces | place: Denmark | collected 2011 | reverse complement strand
TGGCCCACACCGGTTATGGTGCCGCCTGTGCCCACGCCTGCCACAAAGATATCCACACTGCCCTCCGTGTCCTCCCAGATCTCCGGCCCTGTAGTCGCCTTATGGGCTGCGGGATTGGCCGGATTCACGAACTGGCCCGGAATAAAGCTGTCCGGTATCTCCTTTTTCAGTTCCTCCGCCCTGGCGATGGCGCCCTTCATTCCCTGTGCCCCCTCCGTAAGCACCAGTTCCGCCCCGTAAGCTTTCATCAGCTGACGCCGCTCCTGGCTCATGGTATCCGGCATGACGATAATGACGCGGTATCCCCGGGCCGCCGCCACGGAAGCCAGGCCTATGCCGGTATTGCCGGAAGTCGGCTCAATGATAACGGACCCGGGCTTCAGCAGTCCCCTGGCCTCCCCGTCGTCGATCATTGCTTTGGCCACCCTATCCTTGGCGGAGCCTGCCGGGTTCAGATATTCCAGTTTCGCCAGGATTCGGGCCTTCAGTTTTTCCTCCCGCTGAATGCGCGTCAGCTCCAACAGCGGCGTATTGCCGATCAGCGCATCAACGGATGTATATATTCTGCTCATCTGTTCTCCTTTGCCATAAAATCATATTTACCCCTGCTTCTTCCGCAGTTCCTCCAATGCGTCAAAAGCTCCTGATATCGCCTTCTCCCTGGTTGTGTACACATTCCGGCAGAACACATTATCAACGGCATATTTCCACACGGACGCTCCCTTCATGGTATTCCCCTCCCGGGAATTCTGTGAATCCCGCCCGTTTTTACTACAGCAGTACAATACGACAACATGCCCCTCCGTCTTGAGGTATTCATTTCCCTTTTGGGACTGCTTCCATTTGCGCTGAAGAAAACGAAGCCGCCTGGACTGCGTCTTTTTAAACTCTGCCTCCCGGTGCTTTGCAGCCTCCGCGTTCCCCTCCATTCTGCCTGCGCAGACACATCCCACAGACAGGCGGCCATACTGGGGATGCTCCATCTGATGGGCATAGCGGATGATTTGGCTGCCGCACATCTGGCAGATACCCACAGGAGCGCCCAAATCCTCCACCCCCACACAGGTCCAGCCCGAATGCGGCACATCCTCCCGCTTCCACAGATTGGAAGCCTTTGGCTTCTCCGGCTCCTTACGGGTCAGTCCGCAGGATTCCCCGGGAGGCTCTGTCTCTTCCTTTTTCCCGGTTTCCCCTGTGGGCTGCTCTCCGGAACCCTGCCGCAGATCCACATGCTCCTTTCGGAAATAAGCACTGGAAATGTTTCTGGGAAACTGCAGTTTGTCAAATTTTATGGAATAACTTCCCCGCTTCCCATCGATCCCCAGAATCGTTCCTCTGCCGAAAACATGATGCTCCACGGCATCCCCGACGGCCTTGCTGCCGTCCACAGGCTCAATCTGCATTTCCCGGTTTATTTTTGCCGCATATCCCCTGCTTTCCCGTTTCAGCTCCTCCGAAATCCGCCCGATTCTCACATAATTTTCCTCTCCTATTTCCTCCAGAAAACGGGAGACCAGTTTCTTCATCCCATTGTCGGAGAGGCCTTCGGACTCCATCAAAAACAGATGCCTTTCCGCCCTGGTGATCGCCACATAGCAGAGCCTTCTCTCTTCCTCCAGACCAAGCTTCTTCCTGTCGCCAACGGTTTTTGCAGAGGGAAATACCCCCTCCGTAAAGCCCAGGATAAACACCGCCGGGAACTCAAGTCCCTTGGCGGAATGGATTGTCATCAGTTTGACTGTATTTCTGTCTTCATCACTGTCCTCCTGGGACTGCAGGACAATCTGCTGCAGAAATCCCTCCAGGCTCACATTCTCGCCGAATTCCCGCTCAAACTCATTGGCAAGCCGCTTAAATTCCGCCAGATTGTCCAAACGCTCCTCATCTCCCAGTTCCCGGATATAGCTCTCATAGCCGGTTTCACTGGTTACCTGGTTTACAATATCCGATATCCGCTTCTCCCGATAGCTTCTGCGCATTTGCTGAATAAACCGGACAAAATCTCCCACATCGCTTCCCTGAAACTCCCGCTGCCCAAGCTCCCCGGCAAGCGCCGCAAACAGGGACGCCGTCTCATATGCCTGTCCGTTCTGCTCCCGCAGCCGCTCCAGCAGATTCATCTTCGCCCGCCCGAATCTTCTCCTGGGCGTGTTCACAATCCTGCGGAAAGATGCGTCGTCATCATAGGCAATCAGCTTCAAATACGCCAAGATATCCAGAATTTCCATCCTCTGAAAAAAGCGCACGCCGCCGAATATCTCGTAGGGAATATTCTTCTCCACCAACTTCTTCTCCGCTACGCGGGACAGAAAACCGGAACGGTAGATAATGGCAAAATCGGAATACTGCAGGCCCTCCTTCTCCTGCAGTTTCCTGATGTTGGCAATGACCTGATCCATCTCCTCATAGTCATCCCTGGAATGATAGTGGACCACCGGCGCGCCTGCCGGGTTCTCTGTGAACAGATCTTTTTTCAGCCTCAATTCGTTCTTCTCTATCAGGGTGTTTGCGCACTGCAGAATCTGGGGCGTGGATCTGTAATTCTGGTTCAGTATAATGGTTTTGGTGGGTACATGCTTCTTGTCAAAATCCACCAGAAGCCCCACATCAGATCCTCTCCACTCGTAAATATTCTGGTCCGGGTCCCCTACAATCATCAGGTTCCGGTACATGCCTGACAGGATTTCCACCAACCTCATTTCCACGGAGGAACTGTCCTGAAACTCGTCCACCATAATGTAATTCAGCCTTTCCTGCCACTTCTCACGCACCTCCCTGTCCGTCTCCAACAGATAGATGGCAAACGCGATCAGGTCATGAAAGTCCAGGGAATAGGTGGCCTTCTGTCTCTGAAGAAACTCCTCGACAATCTGGTCATCCCGGTCTTTCATCTCGTCCAGAATCCGGCAGGGGCGCGGATTGCACATTTTTGCCACATAGCGCATATCCTTTTTGGCATATCCCACCTTCCGCAGTATGGACTCAAATGTGGCATGATCCAGTTTCAGCTCCAGTTTCTGGTAGATTTCACCCAAAATTGCCTTCTGCTGTCCCGTATCAATGATCTGAAACTGTCTGTTCAGAAACAGCTTTTCCGGATTCTCCCGCAGAAGCCGGTTGCAGAAGCCGTGATAGGTACAGATCAGACTCACATCATTGTGCTCCCCGATAATCCCCCTGATTCTTTTCTTCATCTCCCCGGCGGCCTTATTGGTAAAAGTAACACATAATATGTTTGCAGAATCGATTCCGTAGTCCTGTACCAGATAGGCATAACGGCTTACCAACAGCTTGGTCTTGCCGCTGCCTGCTCCGGCAATTACCCGCACATAGCCTTCCGTCTCCAAAACCGCCTCCCGCTGCCGCTCATTGAGATTTTCCATAAAATCCGCCATATTCAGCCTCCGCATTCCTTATGCTCGATATGCTTCCATTCTAACATACGAACATATGTCTGTATAGACCGAAATCGCAAATGCCTGCAGCCGCCGGGATTGATTTTTAACTGTCCTCCCGAATCTCCGCGCCCTCCACATACTTCCGCTCCATCTGATGCCGCAGCTTCCGGTTCTCCACCGTGTCGAAAATAATCGAAAAATCGTAATCCTCCGGATACAGCTCTTCCGCCGCCACCTGAAGCTTCACTCTCTTGTGGCTGATCCAGATCTTTTTCCCGGGCAGCTGTACCCGCAGCACGCCTTTATCGTTCACCGGCTCGCAGACAATGCCGATTTTCCTGTCCGGATAGACCATGACGCTGTCGCCCCTGCGGAATGAGGCGGCCTGCTTTTTCGAGGCTCCGGTTCTGGCCCGCTCTATACGGGGAACGAACTCTTTTTTCAGTCCTTCCAGGGAAAACGCACTCTCCGGCTGTTGGCCCTGCGCACATGCCCCGTCCTTTCGTTCCGCTTCCGCTGCCGGGCATTCCTCCCGGCGTTCTCCGTCCCCCAATGTTTTCCCTCTGTCTCTCCCAGTGTCTCCCTGCCGTCTCTCCTTCTGCCCTTCCAAACCACCCTCCCGGCAGCTGTCATCCCCGTAGGCCTCCCTTGCGGCCCGGCGCAGCATGGAAAGGGGCATCCCCAGTCTCTCGGCGATATAGAAGGCGCAGCTCTCCCCGGCCTCCCCGATCACCATCCGGTACAGGGGCTTTAAGTTCTCCCGGTCAAAGGTCATCCTGGCATTGACGATTCCTTCCTCCCGCTCCGCATAGGTTTTCACCTCCGGATAATGGGTGGTTACCAGAAACAGCGCCCCGCTTTTCTTCAGCTCCTCCAGAATGGCCACCGCAATCCCCATGCCTTCCGCAGGGTCCGTGCCGGAGCCAAGCTCATCCATCACCACCAGGCTCTCCGGGGTCACCCTCCGGAGAATATCCAGTACATTCACGATATGGGCCGAGAAGGTGGACAGATTCTCCGACAGATTCTGGCCGTCCCCGATGTCGCAGAGAATATTCCGGTTCATACAGATCTCCGCCTCCTCACAGGCAATGTGAAGCCCGCACTGGGCCATCAGGCAGCTCAACGCCACGGTCTTCAATGCCACGGTCTTGCCCCCCGTATTGGGTCCGGTTATCACAATTCCGTTTACGCCGTCTCCCAGGGAAAACTGCAGCGGCACACAGACCTCCGGGTCCATCAGGGGATGTCTGGCATTCCGCAGAAAAATGCGCCTTTCGCCGATGATTTTCGGTTCCCTGCCGTCGTAGCTTTCCGAAAGCTTCCCCTTGGAAAAAATAAAATCCAACTTCTCCATCATCCGGATGTTCTGTACCATGGCTTCCCCGTTCTCCGCAATCAGCGCGCTTAGCTCATACAGAATCCGCCGAACCTCGTTTTCCTCGTCAATGCGAAGCTCCTGCAGCTCCTCATAAAACTTTCCCGCGGCGGAGGGTTCTATAAACAGGGTATTCCCCGTGGAAGATTTGTCGATGAGAATTCCGCTGATCTTGAATTTATACTCCTTTTTTACCGGAATACACACATGGCCGTTTCGGATGGTGCTGAACTGATCGGACATACATTCCTTATTGGCCCGCATGACAGCCTCCGCCTTCTCCCGCATTCTGTCCTCCGCCCGCAGGATATCTCCCCGGAGGGTTTTCAGCAGTCGGGAGGCATTGTCGGATACCTGCCCGTTCCGGATCTGATACCGCAGCTGCTCCCGCAGTTCCTCCAGAGGCTCCAGGTTCTCCTCGTAATAGGCCAGGGGAATTCCCTGGGATTTTCCCCGCTCCAGATAATCTTTCAGCCGCTTTACCGCCACATAGGCCCCGGCCATCTGCTCCAGTTCCTCCGGCGTCAGGCACATCCCCTTCTCCGCTACAGTCAGGATCTCCTCTATCCCCTCCAGGGAGACCAAAGGCGGCGTACCGCACTTTTCCAACATCTGCCTGCTCTCTGTGGTCTCCCGCAGCCTCCCGGCCAGTTCCGTCTCGGACAGAATCATGCCCGCGTCCTCTATTTTCTTCCCGGCCGCTTCCGTCAGGGCGCATTCCCTCCACTTTGTCTTTATTTTGTCAAATTCCAAACTGATTTCCGTCTGTATCATTTTCGTTTCTCCTTTCGCTTATCAAAAAAATCAAGAACTGGCACTGTTGTAATGGCGCATTCCGTTTCTCCAGACAAATGCCGTAATTGCGCTGAAAACGCACACCACCCCCACGCCGTGGAGCGCCAGACCCGGGCTCATCTCTCCCAACAGTCCCTGCACCGGCAGGGTGGCCATAATCCCGTAAGGCAGGATTCCGTAAAAAATCACCTTGTAAACGCCGTAAAACGCTATTCCGGGCAGATTCATACATAATTCCAGTCCCATTTCCTCCAGCTGCTCCATTCTGGCATTGGACACCAGATAAAAAGCCACGGAACGGATAAGCACTTCCATCTCGTAATAAAGCAGAATCATCAGCGCCAGGAAAAAGAGATATACCAAAACCCTTCCCCACGTCAGCCTGATGCCCGCCGTCCGGACCCCGTAACCGATAATGACTCCGCTCAAAAGCAGCAGCGGCAGAGAACCCGGATTCATGCATTCAAAGGTAAGGCGGAACAGAGGACTCACAGGTTTGGTCAGGTACAGATCCATGACCCCGCTCTTAATCTTTCCCACAATTCCGTTGACCCCGAAAAAGTACACTGCCATATTTACGGCATTGATCAGGGAAAAAGTGCCGATATACAGAATCATCTCCCCCCGTCCCCAACTGCCGATCCGCTCCACATTGGCATAAATCGCGTCAAATATTACCAACTGAATCAAAAACAAACTGCCGTCCACAAAGAACGGTCCCCAGAACCCAAACCGGAACATCATCAGGTTCTGGAACCTGATTTTCAATAATGCTTTAAATACTCTGAAATTTTTCATGCTGCCTCCCTGTAACCATATTCCAACCCTTCTGCCATCTGCCTCTCCGGGGACTGCTTCTTTTCCCGGTCTCTTCGGGGACTGCTTCTTTTCCCGGTCTCTCCAGGGCCTGCTTCTTACCCTGGTCTCTCCGGATCCTGCTTCTTTTCCCGGTCTCTCCCTGGGTCCTGCTTCTTACCCCGGTCTCTCCGGGGACTGCTTCTTACCCCGGTCTCTTCGGGGCCTGCTTCTTACCCCTGCTTCCATAACCGCCTGTGGATTCCTCATGTCCCTACACCGTCATATTTTATACGGTATTTTCTCCATGTAACCCGGATTACGCCCTGCAGCAGCACGCACCAGGCACCCAGAATCACAAGCCCCCTCACCGCCTCGTCCCCGCATCGCCCGGTGAAGAGCATGGAGGGCAGATAGGTCACATAATAAAAGGGCAGCAGCCTCATCCCCGCCACCAAAGCCTCCGGAAACAGCGCCAACGGCACAAGGCTTCCCGTCACCAAAGCTGCCAGATTATCCTTAATCATCAGAAATGTGCTGATCTCCTCGTATTTTAATGTCAGTATTCCCAGAAAATAATTCAGCTGCACCATAAAGAACAGTCCCATCAGGGCCATCACCATCGCACAGATAAAGAGTCCCGGGCTATGGGTAAACGCCAGCTGAATCCGGAAAACAAACACCCAGACCACAGCGGCAGACAGGTCAAAAAATAAGTAAAACAGCACCACTCCCGCTTCCATGGCTGCAAAATACCCTTCCATATTCACAGGCAGAACAAGATAATTGGACAAAGTGCCGTTTCTTATCCTGGCGCTGATTTCCCCGCTGATACCCCGGGACATCTCCAGTTGGTGCAAAAAAGAACTGACAATATAGTAAGACAGCATCCCATGAAAAGTGAAATCCGCCACCGTATCCCTTTCCCGGAAAACCATCCCCCACAACAGCCAGGCAAACAAAACCTTTGACACGGTAAACAGCATACTGAAGGCCACATCCGCCCGCCATGCAAGCTGCGTCTTCAGGTAGACGCGCATCACCTCTCTGTATTTTCTCATTTTTTTCACTCCTTTATATTTTTCCCATATTTTCTCCCACGGTCAGTCTCCCGGGTTATTCCTGTCCCAGGGCGCCCTCGGCATAAATCCGCTCCGCAACCCTTCCGATCTCATCCTCCTCCACAGTAAGATCGCTTGGATGGTATTCCATCAGTCTCTGTAGAAGCTCTCCCGACTGTTCCTTCCGGATGCGAATGACCTTTTTGTAAGGACTCTCCTCCCTGACCGCCGCCCCTTCCGGCAAGACGATCTCCCCCACAGGCTGACGGAAGCTCACGGAAATCTGACGCTCTTTCTGGTATTTTTCAAAAAGCGCCTCCGTGCTGCCGTCATAGATCTTGGTTCCGTGATTAATCACAATGGAGCGGTCACAGAGCGCCCTGATATCCTCCATATAGTGGGAAGTGAGCAGAATGGTAGTGCCCTTCTTCCGGTTGATCTCCCACAGAAATTTACGAATCTGCCTGGAGGCGACGGCGTCCAGACCGATAGTGGGTTCATCCAGAAATAAAATCCTGGGATTGTGAAGCAGCGCAGCCATCAGCTCCATCTTCATCCGCTCTCCCAGAGACAGCGTCCGCACCTGAACGTCCAACAGCTTTTCCACCCCGAACAATTCCGTAAAATACGCCTTTGTCTCCCGAAACTCCCTCTCGCTCAACCCGTAAATCTCCCTGAACAATCCCAGTGTGTCATTCGTCGTCAGTTCAAAGAACAGCTGACTCTTCTGCCCCATAACAATAGCGTACTGACGTTTAAATTCATTCTTTAAATCGTTAGGATAATACCCCATTACGCTGATCTCTCCCCCTGTGGGAGCAATGATCCCGGTAAGCATTTTGGCCAGGGTAGTTTTCCCCGCGCCGTTTGGCCCGATAAGTCCTATAAACTCCCCCTCCTCCACGGTTAAGTCCAGATTCTTTACGGCCTCCCTGCTTTCATACTGCCTTTTAACCAGACTGCGGATACTCCCCCGCAGCCCCTCGCCCCTGACGACTCTGCGGTATGTTTTGGACAATTTTCTCGTCTCTATGATCTTCATACTCTTTCTCCCTCTTAAATTATCGCTGTGCATAAAAAAACCATGGTGTCTGCCTTTCAGGGCACATTCCACCATGGTCATCATCATCTGCGCAGCAAAAGAATATGCCGCATCAAAAGGGACAGCACAAAAATGCCGAAGACCGAAAAAAAACATGGCCTTACAGCCATGCTTTTTCCGCTTCCTCAACAAACACCAGAATACAGATTTATCCTGCTTTCTGCTGTCCCCTATCTATGAATCACTGGAATATGTTAAGCACCTGTTCAGACAGATCTACCGATAGATTCCCGTCCCTCTCAAGACAAACACCAGTCTCCCCAAATTGCACAGAAATGTGTCCGTGGACACCCTGCAATTATTATTTCGCAGCAGGTGCTGTTTGAGTTGTTACAAAAACCTACCACCGGACGCCTACCCGGCTGCCTGTCCCCGCGCACAGTCGGAAACACCCACCTTCGGTATATTCTGTCCGGCAATCTTTATTTTGCCCTGTTCTCCTCTCCCACAATGCTTAACATACAAAACCTCCTCTTTCAAAATTGTACTGCTTAACTGCTGTCACACAGTTACCACGTCCTTATATATAGCACATCCCAATCGAGAAGTCAACCCAAAATCCAATTACTTTTCATAACATTTCATAACTTCTTATAACCGTGACCCTCGCGGCATTCGCCAAATGGATGCCGGCGCATCCCCTCGGCTCATTGCCCGCGGGAATCAACCTGGCCGCCATGTTCTGCTTGCACAAAAGGCGCATTTCCTATATGATAAAAGCAGGATCCGAAAACACAAGGAGGCTCACCATGCAGCAGTTATCCTTTTTTGACACTTCAAATGAATATTCCCCATCCCCGGCCATGGCCCCCCTGGCTGACAGGATGCGTCCCGGCTCCCTGGACGACTATGTGGGGCAGGACCATCTGCTTGGGAAAGGAAAGCTGCTCCGCCAGATGCTGGAAAAAGACCAGGTCTGTTCCATGATCTTCTGGGGACCTCCCGGCGTGGGCAAAACCACACTTGCAAAAATCATCGCCGGACGGACCAAATCGGATTTTCTGAATTTCAGCGCCGTCACCAGCGGCATCAAAGAGATAAAGGAAATCATGAAGCAGGCAGAAGAAAACCGAAATTACGGCATCCGCACCCTTGTTTTTGTGGACGAAATCCACCGCTTCAACAAAGCCCAGCAGGACGCCTTCCTCCCCTATGTGGAAAGAGGCAGCATCACACTTATCGGCGCCACTACGGAAAATCCTTCCTTTGAAATCAACGGCGCCCTTCTGTCCCGCTGCAAGGTATTCGTGCTGAAGGAACTGACCGCGAAAGAACTGACCGAAATGCTGCGCAGGACCATGGCGGACAAACGCGGCTTCGGCAACACTACCGTCCGCATGGAGGAAGACACCCTTCCCGCAATTGCCGCCTTTTCCAACGGTGATGCCCGCAGGGCGCTGAACACACTGGAGATGGCCGTACTCAACGGGGATATTTCCCCCGACGGTTCCATCACCGTAAGCAGGGAAACCCTGGAGCAGTGCCTGGGCAGAAAGGCCTTATTATACGATAAAAAGGGCGAGGAGCATTACAACCTGATCTCCGCCCTCCACAAATCCATGCGCAATTCCGACCCTGACGCCGCCGTATACTGGCTGGCCAGAATGTTGGAGTCCGGAGAAGACCCGCTCTTCATCGCCCGAAGACTCATCCGCTTTGCCAGCGAGGATATCGGGCTTGCGGACAGCCAGGCGCTGCAGATTGCGGTTGCGGCTTATCAGGCCTGCCATTTCAACGGGATGCCGGAATGTAACCTGAACCTGACCCAGGCCGTTATCTACCTCTCCCTGGCGCCCCGCTCCAACGCCCTCTACCGCGCCTACGAAACAGCAAAAGCCGATGCGCTGCTTCAGCTATCGGAGCCTGTTCCCCTGGTAATCCGCAACGCTCCCACACGGCTGATGGATGAACTGCACTATGGGGAGGGATATGTCTATGCCCATGACACCGCGGAAAAAATGGCGCGGATGACCTGCCTTCCGGAAAGCCTGAAAGACCGGCGATATTACCTTCCGACAGAGGAAGGGTTGGAAGGTATCATGAAAGACCGTTTGGAAAAAAGCCGGGCTTACCGCCTGGATGAGGAAAATACAGGGAGTTAAGCGGGGTAGGGCTTCCTCCCCGTCTCACTCCTCCATCCTGTCCGGGGCTTTCTCCCCGTCTTACGCCTCCATCCTGCGCAGAGTCTCCTCCCCGCCTCACTCCTCCATCCTGCGCAGAGCCTCCTCCCTGTCCAGCTCCTCCAGCTTCCGCTTCCCGCAGCCGGGCAGGGAAGCTTCGAAGCCGCACACCTTCCTGTAGGTACAATAAGTACAGGCCTCCTCGCTGCCCTTCTCGTAGGGATTCAGGGAGATGGTGCCGTCCAGAATCTCTCTCCCGATCTCGGCAATCTTACGGCTTACATAGTCGGACACCGTCTTCAGCTCCGGGCCGCTGAGTACCGAGGAACGTGCGGAAAAGCTGCCGTCCTTCTTCCGCTCCACCGGAATGACGGCAGACTTGCTTTCCATTGTATTGTCCAGCATTTCCACTATATGCGGCGCACTGTTCACCACGCCGTTCATCCGCAGCTTCTCCCCAATCTGCTCATTTATCTCCTCGGGAGTCAGCTCCACCGGCGTCTCCACGGACGGATCGTCAATATGGTAATAAAGCATCGCCGCAGGTACAGCCTCCCTGTCCCGGTGGCGCCTGCCCTCTATCTCCATTGCCGCATTCATATACACCACCAGCTGAAGCTGCAGGCCGTAATACAATGCCGCCAGATCAAACCGCTTATTTCCCGATTTATAATCAATGACCTTCACATACAGCCGCTCCTCATCCTCCGCCACATCAATCCTGTCGATCCGCCCCTGAAGATGCATTTTCTCCTGCCCCGAAAGGGCCACGTTGACGCTTTCCAGATGATCCGCATACTGAAAGGAGATCTCAAAGGCATCCGGCCTGAAACGCCCCTTCTGGAGCTGCTTCTGCAGTGTCAGCACCGTCCTGGTCAGTATCCTCCCCATTCTGGTAATCGCATATTCGTTTCTGGCACTGCTGTACAGGACAGTGCTGCCGTAATCTGCCGCCAGACGCTCCAGCGCCCCCCGCACGCATTCCGCCGCAAATTCTTCCGGAAAATCAAACCATGTATACTGATTTTCCGTCAGCTTTTCCGCAAACTGCGCCAATACCGCATGATACACATTACCCATATCCACGCTCTCAAAGGAAAATTCTCCACGCTCCTTCAGCGCAAGCCCGTACTGCAGAAAATGCCGGTAAGCACATGCCGCATAGGTTTCCAGGCGGGTAACGCTGTTCTCCAGCTGTACACCGTACAAAGCCCTTGCAACAGCCTGTGACAATCCTGTATCCCGATATCTCCTGAAAGCCGCGTCCGTCAGAAAATTCCGCTTTTCCCCCAATATACCGTCTCCATACACCCTGTATATCGTATAAAATTCCGCTTCCTTTTCTCCGGACAATCCCCCTTCCGCGTATTCCCGCAATCCTTCCGCCAGGTAGCCCAGTCCCTCCTGACCCGTAACGATCTGCTCCAGAGGGCTGCGCTGCTCCGGATGCCCAACCGTGATATCCGGATAAAGCCTGCGCACCACATCTGCCAGATACGCCGGGCGGACGGACTTCCCGGCACTATTCACCCTGCACCAGGAGAGATACAGCCTGTGGGAAGGCTTCGTCATATTCAGATACAGGTAAAAGCGCTGTATATACATCTGCTGCCTGGGGCTGGGCGCCAGTTCCAGCTCGGACTCCCGCAGGAACTCCCTGTCCATATCCGAGATAATGCCTCCTCCGGAAGCAGCCTTGGGAATATTGCCGTCATTCACTCCCAGGAAAAAGAGTACCTTCACCTGACTGATCCTGGTCCGCTCCATATCCCCCACCAGCACTCTGTCCACATTCTGCGGAATCGTCCCCACCTGTATCTCGCCGAAGCCCGCCTCCAGAATCTCGCCGAACTCCTTAAGCGTAATGCACTCGTCGCCCAGAAGCGCGTAGATCTGATCCAGAAGCTCCATCACCAAACGAAAAATCTGGGCGTATTCCCTGGCGCGCGCCAGTTCCCCCTCCGCTTCAAAACGCGCCTGAAACGCTGTCAGCTTCTGCTGGACCCGGTTCTGTACCAGAAAATCATAGAGGGCCTCCACATAGGTCTTCACCGCCTCCTTTTTCTTCAGATGCAGCATTTCCACCTGCCCCATCATGCGCTCCCGCAGGGCATTCAGCTCAGCCAGCCGTTCCTCCCGCCCCTCCATCTCCGGTGTTTTCCGCGTGAAAAGCCTGCTGTAGCTGCGATAGCCCTTTATCCCTGTCTGCAGGCAGTAATTTTCCAGCCTGTCCACTTCTTCCCACGCCAGGTCCGCCAGGCCGCTGCGCAGATAATGAAATACTGCCTCATAGGAAAAATCCTTTGTATACAATTCCAGCACGCTCTTGATGTACTCAATCATGGGGTTCAGGATGATGCCCCGGGTCCTGTCTATATAGCAGGGAATTTCCATCCGGGCAAATTCCGTCTCCACATAGGGCGCATACCCCGCCAAATCCCCCAAGATCACGGCAATATCCCTGTAATAAAGCCCCTCCTCCCGGACAAAACGGCAGATTTCCAGCCCTGTCTGGTGAACCTCCTCCCTGGGTGTGGTGGTTTCAAACATCCTGATTTCCTCCTGGGGCTGCCCATAGGCCTCCACTCCGTAACGGAACAAATGCCGCTCCAGGTAATTCAGTGCCGGCGCGTTTTGAAAACGGTGGCATGGATTATTCAGGACAAATACATCCTGCGCCCGTTCCACCCCGAGTTCCCTCGCCATCCCGGCCAAATCCGCCGCCGTCTTCTTACTCAGGTAAAACAGCCTCTGCTCCCCGTCCGGCTGATAAGGGTCCTCCTCCGCACCCATGGTCAATGTGACGATCACTTCCCCGCACAGCCTCATCAACTCCCCAATCACCCTTGTCTGAATGGGCGTAAATCCGGTAAATCCGTCAAACACCACCACACTCCCTGGCAAAAGCCTGGATTTGTGCAGCGAACGCCTCAGCACATCCAGCGTCTCCTCCGTGGTGATGAAATTATCCCGGATATATTCCATAAATCCCTGATACAAAGTCTCCAAATCCTGCAGCTTTCGGACCAGCGCCCCCCGTTTCCCCGCATAGGCGATAAGTTTCGATATATCATCCGTGCCGATACCATACTGCATAAATTCAGAGATTGCGCTTTTCACCTCATGAATGTAGCCCTGCCTGTGCAGAAAGCTTCCCAGCGTGGGCAGTTCTTCCTTCAGATTGGCTGCCACCTTCTGGAGCACCAGGCTCTTTCCCGTATCATCCAGCACGGGAATCTCCGCGCCTCCCACTTCCTCAAGGATGCGGTGTCCCAGGCGCCCGAAGCTTAGCACATCAATATTCATAATGCCTCCGCTGCCATTCAGCAGTACCAGCTCCTTCTGCGTCTGCATGGTAAACTGGTCGGGCACGATAATCAGGAAATTCTTCTTTTTCCCGGCTTCCGCCCGCCTGGTAATCTCTTCATAAAGTTTTCTGCTCTTGCCAGCCCCTGAGGGACCGAAATAAAATTGCAGGCTCATACTTATATATCCCTCAAAAATTCCGGCAGCCTCCGGACATCAATTTTGCCCGCTGCCGGATAAAATCAGGGAAAAGCGCCACAGATAATCCGCGGCCTCTTCCGCATAGTCGATTCCAATCCGCTTTCCCGCCTGAATCTGCCTGCTTTCAACGGCAATCCCTTCCGTCACATAGAAAGCAGTACTCTCCACCATGTCCACATCGTTATCCGCTCTGGAAATCCCCATGGCAATACACATTTTGCCCGGGCCGTCCGCCAGGTGCCTTTTCACGGAAGCCGGGCAGCTGTCCTCCGTATAGGGCGCCTTTCCCTTCTTATCCTGCCTTCGGTTCAGCGCTGCCAGGCGGAGCGAAAGCATACGGCGCCTGGAATCTTCATCTGCCGGCACCACGCTCCTGAGCAGCACGGCCTGGGGAATGCCCTCCGTCATGGCCGCAATATTCATGCAGTTGTACATACCGTAAATCAGATAGACATAGGAAGTTCCTCCCACATGGTACATTGGCTCGGTCCGTTCTGTCCGCTTTCCGCCGTACGTATGGGACCCCTTGTCACTTTCGCCCATGTAGCTCTCCACTTCCGTAATAATCCCCCTGACGATGCCCGCGGACGTCTCATGTACCAGAACCTTTCCCAGCAGCGCCTTTGCCACCGTAATCCCGTCTCTTGTAAAAAACGCCCGCCCCAGACGCCTTCCGGGCTGCAGATTCATCACTTCCATCCGTTTCTCCTCATCCGTCTCTCCGTAAAATCCGTTCCCAAATCATCCGAATCATGCATTGCGCTTTCCGGATCCTTCCTCCAGAATCCTGTTCAGGCGCGTAAAAAGCATGGTGGCTGTGACTGACGCCGCGATAATATCACTTACCGGCTCGGCGATGAATACACCGAACACCTTGTCCGCAAATACGAAAGGCAGAACAAAAATCAACGGAATCAAGAGTACCAGTTTTCTCAGGCATGCCATCAGGAGACTGATTTTTGCCTGTCCCAGAGCCATGAAGGTCTGTTGGCATGCGATCTGCACACCTGTGGAAAAAATACCTGCCATGTAAATCCGCATTGCCCATACCGTATATTCCACCAGCGCGGAATCACTGCTGAAAATGCCCGCAAATACCTGAGGAACTATCAGCAGCAGTATCCAGAACAATGCGGCATAGGATGTGCATGCAAAAAACTGGCATTTGAACGCCTGTTTCACCCGCTCTTTGTTCCCCGCCCCGTAATTAAAGCTCATAATCGGCTGTCCTCCCTGACAAATTCCCTGCAGCGGCAGCGTCACGAGCTGGTTACAGGAGGAAATAATTGTCATGGCCCCCACTGCCACATCCCCGCCGAAGCGGGAGAGGCTGCTGTTGAAGCTGATGTTCAGGATGCTCTCCGTGCTGAGCATCACGAAGGTGGAGATGCCCAAGGCCAGGCAGGGCAGGATGACAGGAGCCTCCAGCTTCATGTCGCGCAGCGACAGCTTCAATATCGTCCTGGAGCCTCGCAGGAAGCACAGCACCCACACGGCGCTGACCGCCTGGCTGATTACCGTGGCGATGGCCGCTCCCCGCACGCCCATCCCCAGGCCGAAGATCAGGATGGGATCCAGGATGATATTGCACACAGCGCCCACCACCGTGGTGAGCATGCTGAACTTGGCGAAGCCCTGTGTGGTGATGAAAGGATTCAGCCCCATCACGATCATCACGAAGACGATTCCCAGGATATAGATTCGGGCGTAGGACAGAGCGTAGGGCAGCGTCACGTCGCTGGCTCCGAAAAGCCGGAGCAGCTGCGGCGCAAAGAGATAGAACAATACCGTCAGCATGACGGAGAAGATCATCAGCAGGGAAAAACAGTTCCCCAGAATCTTCCGGGCGCTTTCCAGATCCTTCTTCCCCATGGCGATGGCCGCTCTGGGCGCGCCGCCTGACCCCGCCAGCATGGCGAAGGCGTTGATCATCATCAGGATAGGGAGGAACAGCCCCACGCCTGTCAGCGCCGATGCCCCCGCGTCCGGGATGTGCCCGATGTAGATCCTGTCCACGATATTGTAGAGCATGTTGATCAGCTGCGCCACCACCGCCGGAATCGCCAGATTCAGCATCAGCTTCGGGATGCTGCCGCTTCCCATGTCCTGTTTTGTCCCCTGTGCCGCCATAAAACTACCTCCGATCTTCTTTACTTATCTAAGTCTTCTTTCTTATCTAAGAATTGTAGCAGAATTCCTCTCTTCCTGCAACTCTTACAAGTCTGTTTTTATATAAACCTATTGACATAGTAGGCAAATAGGTGTATTCTGGAAAACGAATTACAGAAGCATGTAAAAGCGCATTCCAAAGGAGGAGACTACAATGAGCCAATACAAATTTGAGACCCTGCAGCTACACGTAGGACAGGAGCGCCCCGATCCGGCCACAGACGCC
>OFFZ01000961.1_pt1 | contig 16552 bp, 15 predicted proteins | sample 1521631 | NCBI WGS metagenome assembly OFFZ01 (sample SAMEA3504102, study PRJEB24116) | mouse gut metagenome | biome: mouse gut; feature: mouse-associated habitat; material: faeces | place: Denmark | collected 2011 | reverse complement strand
TTGTTTCCCGCCCTTTGGGCGGGAAACAGCTATATTGCTCCAACGGGCCGGAGCCCGTCAAATGGCTCATGCGTCCTCAACCTCGGGCGTCTTTGCCGAATCGTTGCCCATATGTGTACACCCATGGGCCCGGCGCTCCAGCTCCAGCAGCCGCTCATACTCCTCCGCCCCAACGATCTCCACCGCCCACTCCCGGGGGATGTGCATCCGCTTGGGCCTGTGCTCGGGGTCCTGGAGGCTGAGCATGTTGTGGTGATGGCACTGGGCCAGTACCCGGGCCTTGTGCATCTCGCAGATGTAGGTCACCCGCCGGTTGGGCGTGCCGGTGCGCTCATAATTATAGGCGGTACACCAGGCGCAGCCACTGGCGATGGAGCAGTCAAGGCATCTCTGCTCACTCTGGGACTGCCGGGTGATGCTTCGCAGCTCCGCCAGCCGCTGGGCGTCGTCCTCACGGACGGCGATGCCGCTGTCCGCGTCCCCGATGCGGTAGCTGGGCTGGCAGTCGATGGCGATGGAGGAGTACCGCATACAGGGCAGCACGACGCCATCAACGTCAAAGGCCAGCATCCGCCCGTCCCCGCCGCACCAGTTCTGGGTGTCAGTGTCGGGCAGGGGCTCCCCGGCCTCCCAGTCCAGGATGGACACCCAGGTGTCCGTCCCGCTCTCCCGGAGCATGTCGGACACCTCCACCAGCTGCCGGTACAGCTCCCGGGCGTGCTCGATGGTCCACCCCTCCTCATAGACGCAGTTGCAGTTCAGGGTATCTAACCCTTCCTCCAGCACTAGGTGGCGCACCGCTCCGGCGAACAGGGCCACATTTCCGGGGGCGATGGTGTACTTGGTGTGCCGCTTGCCCTCCGAGCCTCCGGTCCGACGGAACATCTCAATGGCTCGGTCATAGGAGCCGTTGCCCTCCAGGTCCACCCGGCAGGCGTCGTGGGCCTCCTTGGCCCCGTCGATGGTCACCCCGATGGACAGCCGCCCGGAATATTTCCGCATAAATTGCTCCACCCTGGAGTCGTCCCCCAGGGTGCCGTTGGTGGAGATGTTAATCATGTACTGGGTCGCCCAACGGTGGCCCAATTCAATGGCTCGGCTCAGGAAATACTCCATGGTCCGGTCGATCAGCTCGATCTCCAAAAAGGGCTCCCCGCCGATAAACTCAATGATAAGCCCGTGAGCGTCCACGTCGTTGACCAGCTCGGAATTTCGGGCGTCCTCGGCGAAGAGCAGGTCCACGCACTTCTGCGCCGTCTCCAGGTCCATCCGTTTGTCGCTCTTGTGCCCCTCGTAGCAGTAGCTGCACCTTAAATTGCATTGGTGCGTCACGATAAAGGTCACGGTCTTGACCTTTTTCCCCGGGTACATCTGGGGGTAGATGTTCTGGAACTGCCTGGTGTCACGCCTGCTGTTGCGGCTCAATGTGAAGCACCCCCTCTTGAAAATCCACCCACCAGCGGCAGTTGGGATATTGAGCGTCGAACTGCGCCCACATCTCCTGCTTCGCCAGTTGATACTCGGCGAACCGCTCCTGATACTCCCGCCTGATCTCCAACCGCTTCTCCAGGGGCGTCCCAGCGTTCAGGGCGTGGGTGTGCAGCGCCTGGAGCCCCGCTACCTCATAGTCCAGCCTCTGGAGGTAGTTCACCGTCTCCTCCGGGAGAGGAATTTTTACATCTTTCCGCATCTTGACCTTACCTCCATCAAAAGTCCGGTACAGCGGTCCATCTGGTCAGCTGTATATCCGCTGAGAAATTCCGCCAGGGTCATGATCTCCTCACGCAGGTCCTGCCAGCCGCCGGAACGCACCAAAATGTCCAGCTCCGCTCGGGCCAGCATTCCACGCAGCAACGGGCTGACGCCATCGTTTCGGATCAGGTCAATGACCGCTCCTGCCTGTTGAACATCAATCACCGCCTCCTTGCTTACAACGCCCCGGACCATAAGCAGGGCGTCCCGCTCATCCTCCGGCAATTCCAACACATCGGCAGCGCCTTCCTGGAGCATCGTAGACGCCAGATAAAGCCGCGCATAGCTGGTATCCTCCGCCGCATCAGGCAGATACTTCTCATGGAGCGCTAGAAGCGTCTCCGCGTCCGCTTTCGTCAGCGGCCCCTCCCGCCTGAGCTGAGACAGGGCAGTGAAATAATCATCCGGGTCCTGAATTGACGATATAATTGCTTCCAACATTTTATAATTCCTCCTCATTAGACAGCCCCGCGTTCGCAGTAATCTCTGCAATTTGCGGAGCATCCGTCACTACATGCACCGCCGCACCCGGAGCACCCATCGGGGCACCCGCTTCCGCAGCCAGAGCACCCGCTGGGGCACCCGGACCCGCATCCTGAGCACCCTCCAGAGCAGCCAGACCCACAGCCCGAGCACCCCCCCGAGCACCCCGATCCGCACCCAGAGCACCCGCCGGAACAGCTTCCAGAGCACCCCCCCGAGCACCCGCCTGAGCATCCCGAGCAGGTGGTGGCGCAGCCGGTGTAGCATGTCCCGGTGCAGCCGGACTTGCAGTCGCTGCCGGACCGGTCAGTGATGGACCTGGCCGCCCACACAGCGGCGCGGGTCTCCAGGTTTGCCAGCTCGCTCTCGCTGATGACGCCCTTGGCCGCCGGGATCACATCGCTGTTGACCGCCCGCATGGGCTCGATCAGCTTGTCCCGGTGCTCCTTCCGGACAGTCCGTCCCGCCGCCGGGGCGGTGGTGTAGTCGTAGGCCGCACCCCCGTAAGAGGCCACAGACCCGCTTTGGTTCCGCCGCAGCATCTCAGCCTTGACCTTGGCCTTCAGCGCGGTAAACCGCTCCGCTTTCACAACGCTCATAAGCAATTCCCCCCTTTCATTAAGTATAGGCCACAGGCACCGGCACCCAGGCCGAGCCGTTGTGATATTTCAGCCCCCCGCCGCCGCTGGTGTCAATCCACAGCACCTTAGTGTCGCTGGGGGCGGAGGCTTGGGCAATGAAAAACGTGTGGGTATGCCCTGACGCCGCCGCGCCCACATCCGCCGCCGTCAGGGTAATGTCCGTTGTCAGAGGCTTGCCATTGACCTTCCGGCCCCTGGGTACCGCCCCCACATCATTCGCTTTCAGAACAATGTTCTCGGTCAAGGGCTTGCCATTGATGGCCCTCTCCTTCGGTACCGCGCCCACATCCGCGTGGGTCAGGGTAATATCCTCCGTGAGCGGCCTGCCGTTGATCTTCCGGTCTTTCGGCACCGCCCCCACATCTGTATAGGTCAGCGTAATGTCCGTCGTCAGAGGCTTGCCATTGATGGTCCTGTCCTGGGGCACGCTTTCCGTAAGGGGGGCGGTCTCCTCCCGTTCCTTCCAGACAGTCCCCTCCTCCGTGACCGCAATGCAAATCCACTCCTGCTTGGTCACGGTGTTGATGTAGATCTGCCCAACCTCCGCCACAGTATCCTTTGTGGGGTCGTGATCACCGGGGATCTTCTCCTTACCGCTGATGGTGGATTCCAGGTTCTCCACCCGGGCGGCCATCTCCCCGATCTGCCGCTGGGTCTCCAGATAGCTTGCCCCCGGCGTGTTGATCTCTCCATACGACATATCCCGTCACTCCCTTCTACAGCTCTTCCAGCATCGCGTCCATGTCCGCTTCGCTGGCCGTGTCCACAGAAACGATGCCCTCGTCATCCACCAGCAGCCCTGGGCCGGGGCGCATCAGGCCGGGCGTCTCTTTTGTGGCGACAGGCAGGCCGCCCGTGCCGCCCAGGTGGAGGACCAGCCCTGTGCTGTCCCGCAGCAGTACCAGGCTGGCAGGGATGTCCCGCTCCGGCACACGCACTGCCCAGACCCTGACCCTGCCCTCCTTTGTCTCCGCCCTGGGGCATAGCCCGCATTTCAGGGCGGTCCGCTCCCCTTCGGGCAGGATGGTGACCTGTGGGACCATGCGGTTTGTCACGCCGTCTACAGGCACGTCCAGCCAGTACTGATAGCTCCCCTGCGCCTCCATTACCCACCCATCCCTGGATATCGTCAGGTCGAGCCTGCGGATTGCCAGCAGGTCTACGGCGGCGCTCAGCTCGTCATAGGTGACCAGCCCCGCGTTGGCCTGCATGGACACGCTGATGTCACTGGACAGCACCACCACCAGCGGCAGGTTGAACACGCTGGGCGGATAGGCCGGATGGTAAGGGGGTACGGGCTGCCGGTAGTCTCCCAGCGTGCCGTAAAGAAAATCGGTGTTTTCGCCCGTGTCCGGGTCCTCCACATACACGATAAACTCCGAGAGCATAAAGGCTTTGGTCACATCCTGGTGCTCTACATTCGCATATTGCAAAGTCAGGAACAGCCGGTCGTCCTCGTGCCTCCGGTTCGCCACCGCCCCCGGCGACACATAGCTGATCAGCTCGTGCATGTCTGCCAGCTCGGTCCCCGGCGCGACCTTCCCGCTGCCAAAGGCGACGTTGGTGATGCGCAGGGGCTGTTCCAGGTCCATGCACGCGGCCATAGCGGCCCGCCCGTGGGTGGTGATTTTGTATTCATACATCTGCTCTTCCATATCCTAACCTCCTATTACAATAGATTTACGGTTCAAGGCGCGGCAGCCAGCCGGGCCTTTTTCCGCATCGTTGCCAAAGCTGTTAGAATGGGAGAGCATTGGCCTGACATAATCCTCCAAGGACTAACACGTCCGATAAGAAGTCCGTCAGCCAGCCTCTCATTCGCAGCGTTCGATTTATGCAGGTAGAGCTGCCGCGCCGTCTCGGCCCGGTGCGTCCGTGTCAGCAAATAGATTGAATCGGCAATGATGGAAGGGCTGGTCGCCAATCAAATCTACGATAGGAGTGTTGAACGAATGAACGCAGCAGGAATTGACGTTTCCAAAGGAAAGAGCATGGTATCTGTTCTCCGCCCTTTGGGAGAGGTGGTGGCAAAACCGTTTGCTGTACGTCACACCGGCAGTGAACTCAAGGAGTTGGCAGACTACTTGAAAAGCCTGGACGGTGAGACGCGGGTGATCATGGAACACACCGGGCGGTACTATGAGCCGGTAGCCCAGTTTCTCCATGACGCTGGGTTATACGTCAGTGCAGTGAACCCGAAACTCATCAAGGATTATGGAAATAACTCGCTGCGTAAGGTCAAGACCGACAAGGCTGATTCCAAGAAAATTGCGAAATATGGCCTTGACAACTGGGTCGAACTGCGGCAATATGCTTCCATGGATGTCATTCGTTACCAACTGAAAACGCTGAACCGGCAGCACGCTCTGTACTCTAAGATGAAAACTGCGATGAAGAACAACCTCATCGCTCTTCTGGACCAGACCTATCCCGGTGTCAACACCCTGTTCGACAGCCCTGTCCGTGAGGATGGGACACAGAAATGGGTGGATTTTGTTGTACCCTTTTGGCACGTGGACTGCGTGCGGGGCATGAGCCAGGCATCTTTCACAGAGCGTTACCACAAATGGTGCAGGCGGAACGGTTACAATTTCAGCAGCGATAAAGCTGCTGAGGTCTATGCCGGTGCAAAAGACCAAATCGCCGTGATGCCCAAGGATGACCTGACCAAGCGGCTGATCCGGCAGGCAATCGACTCGCTCAATGCCGTCTCCAAGACCGTAGAGCAGCTTAAAGCTGAGATGCTCCAGCTGGCCGCACAGCTTCCTGAGTACCCTGTTGTCATGGAAATGCACGGCGTTGGGGATTCCCTTGGTCCTCAGCTCATGGCGGAAATTGGGGATGTGACCCGGTTCGCACGCAGAGGGTCTATCACTTCCTTCGCCGGCGTTGATCCAGGCGCCAATCAATCCGGCACCCACGAAGCCCAAAGCGTTCGTACTTCCAAGAGTGGTCCGCCGGAACTGCGCAAGGCATTGTTCCTGGTAATGGACAGTTTGTTGAAAACCATGCCCCAGGACGACCCGGTCTACCGGTTCATGGACAAGAAACGTGCTGAGGGCAAGCCCTACTTAGTTTACATGACCGCTGGAGCGAACAAGTTTCTGCGCATCTATTATGGCAAGGTAAAGGAATATTTAGCTAAACCGGAAGACCCCTCTGAGCCTACAGCCGACAAGTAACACATCTGAGTTTCCCTGCAATTTACTCCCAGATCAGCGCTCCGGCGGTGGTCTTGTTGTTGTGCCTTTTTCGCACCTCCTTATTTCCCTTCATTTTTCTGCAAATCCCCTATTGACTTTTTCTTTGCAGACTTCTTCACCAGCTCCCAATTGATGGAGTCCAGCGCGTTATACAAAAAGTGCGGGCTGATTTGTGATTGAAGGGCCTTCAGTTTTGCATCCCGCTCGCTTATTTGAAGCCGCAGCGTTTTATTAATCAGCTTGTCCAGCTCTATTTTCATCTGGTGAAAGGTATCATTCAGCACTCCGATCTCATCGTCGCCCGCTTCCGGCCGCGAGGTTGTCTGAAAATCTCCCGCCTGAAGCTTTTTCATATCCTCCACCAAGGCACGAATGCCGCAGGATATTTTGTTTGCAATAATACAGGCGGTACAAACGGAGACGATGACCATAATCACCGCCAGCTTGAACACCCCCAGTCCCCCCAGCTCGAACCCGTCAGGAAGGCCTTGATACTGCGCCATATCAGCTTGTATGGAGTGGAACGACAGGCTCAGCACCGCAGTGGGAACAATGCTTATCAGCAGGAAGGACAGCAGCAGCTTATTGCGGAGGTTGTTTCTGATCCGGTACCTCTGATACCACTTGGGCTGGGGGTTCGCCTCCCGCGCCTGTGTAATAACGCCAATCCCGAAGCGGCACATACACAGGGATACAACAGGATTCAACAAATTCAGGATCACGAAGGGGGCATATTCCCTCACCGGAACTCCCAATGTTTCAGATATAAACACTCCAGCCGCCGTCCACGGAATCAGTGGAGCGGACAGCGTGGCACTCTCCTCAATGGTCCGGGACAGCATGGTAAAGGAAAGCCCGTATTTTTTATAAAGCTCCCGGTAGATGCCGCCGTTCAGCACAATGCTCAGGTAGTTGTCGGAAAAAATGCAGTTTCCCAGCACAGAGGTGAGCATAGTCGAAAATATCAGCGCAAAATCGGACTTCAAATACCGCCAGCTGTGGCTGATAATGCTGGAGAGAAATCCTGTTTTCTGCAATGCCCCGCCCAGGCAGACAGCCAGAAGGCACAGATAAAAGCCTTGGACCATAGCGTCAATACCACCCCAGCCTAACAGATTATCCAGCGCGGTGACTCCAGTCTGCGTATTTTCCCCTGACATGAGCGCGCCCATAGCGGCCGAAAAGGGATTGTGTTGAACCAACATGCTGCATACCACGCCGGACCCTATCCCGGACAGCAGCGCCACAAACACGTGGACCTGAAGAAAACACAGCAGCATAAGAAGCAGCGGAGGAAGGAAGGTGAGGAAGCTCAGCTCATACTGGCCAGACAGCCCCAGCTGCATTTGAAGCAGAACCTCCGCATCCATTTCGGCCTCGCTGGACAGTATGCGGTTCAGAACGCCGAACACCAGAAATGTCAGGAGATAGGTCGGCAGGGTGGTGCAGGCCATGGCTCGGATGTGGGGATAGATGCCCACATCCACCACGGTAGTGGTCAGCAGCGTAGAGTCGGAGATGGGGGACATCTTGTCTCCGAACCACGCGCCCGAGACGATGCTCCCCACCACCAGCCCGGCTGGAAGGTCAAGCCCTCCTCCCTCCGCCACCCCCATGATCACAATACCTACAGTACCCACCGTCCCCCAGGAGGTACCGATCATCAGCGCCGTCAGACTGCATATCAGAAAGGAGGTTATCAGGAAGTATCTGGGGTTCAGGATATTCAGCCCGTGATACAGCAATGTGGGGATTGTGCCGCAGTGAATCCACACCCCTATCAGTGCGCCGATCAACGGAAAGAAAAGCAGTCCGGTCAGTGCCTGCGCACAGCTGGCAGACATACCGTCCACCAGATCGTTGACCTGCAGCCCGTCTATCCGGGCCACCATAGCCACATAGATCATATCCAAAAACAGCAGCAGTGTAATATCCAGATGGAGGACAAGCAGCCCGAGGAATAAGATGACAATGGCGCCAAGGGTCCCGATCAAGGACAGCTTTAAGGATGGCTGCCGCATAACAGGTCAACTCCATTCTGTTACTTCTAAAAATAGAAAAGCGCCATTCCCCCCTTTTACCAGGTAAAAGGGGGGATGGTATTGGTAGAGGGTGGTAAAGCCGACCGCTGTCCCAAGATCCAGAGGGGCAGATCCTGGCAGAGGTCCTCGCTTGTTTTACGCCCTGCTTTTCTTTTTCGCGCCATTGACATACAGCAGACCAATTCCGGTCGCGGCGCTCAGCAGGCCCACAACGGGACTGACAAAGTTCAGCACACAGTAGGGGGTATACTGGGCCACAGTCACACCCAGAGTGCCGGTCAGAAATGCGGCGGCAGGGGTCCACGGAATCATGGGAACCGTCATAGTGGCGGTCTCCTCAATGGTCCGGGACAGCATGCTCCGGTCCAGGCCCCGCTGGTCATACAGGTCGCGGTACAGGTTGCCGTTCAGGATCATGCTCAGGTAGTTGTCGGCAAACATCATATTACTCAGCACACAGGACACCATAGTGGTGAACACCAGGGCAACATTACTGCGCAGATATTTGGCCACATTTTCGATGATCACATGTAAAAACTGGGTTTTGGTGAGGGTTCCGCCCATACAGACGGCCACCAGGCACAGGAACATGGAGCTCATCATGCTGTTCATGCCTCCGCGGTTGACCAGGGTATTGACCTCAGCAATGGCGGTTTCCATATGCACACCGTTCATAATGGCGGACATAGTGTCCATCAGAGAGTTGCCCTGCACCGCCACACTGCAGAACGCGCCGGCGGTAATGGCGCCCAGCAGGGAGATGAAGGCGTGGGTCCGCATGACGCAGAGCACGACCAGCACGACCGGGGGCAGGAACACCAGAATGTTAATCTTGAAATTGGCGGCCAGCGTCTCCTGGATGGGATAGATGGCGTCATAGTTCAGGGTGGCGTTGCCGGCGTAGAAGAAATTGATGATGCCAAAGATCACGGTGGAGATCAGGAATGCCGGGATGGTGGTATACGCCATGCCGCGGATGTGGTTATATACGTCAGTCTCCGCAGAAGTGGCGGACAGAACGGTGGAGTCAGAGATGGGGGACATCTTGTCGCCAAACCATGCGCCGGAGATAATGCTGCCGGCCACCACGCCGATGGGGATACTCAGATTGCTGCTTATGGCCACACCCACAATGGCCAGTCCCACTGTGCCCACGGTACCCCAGGAGGTGCCGATGAGCAGAGACAGCATACTGCAGATCAGGAACGAGGTGATGAGGAAAAAGCGGGGGTTCAGCACATTCAGGCCGTAGTACACAAGGGCGGGGATGGTTCCGCCGATGATCCAGCTACCGATGATGGCGCCCACCAGAGGGAAAAACAGCAGACCGACCAGGGCCTCGGACACGCCCTTCTGCATCCCTTCGATCAGCCCGCTCAGGGTCACGCCGTTGAAGCGGCCCAGAATGCCCACATAGACAATGCTGACAGTCAGAGCAATAATCACGTCAATCTTGAAAATCAGAACACAGGACAGAAGAATCGCCAGAACGCCGCAAACTCCAATCAGCGCCAGCTTAAGGGACGGTTTCTTTGTTTCCATACAATACACTCCTTTTTAATTTTCCCTGCGTATATCAAAATACGTCAGGGCAACACCCACACACAGCAAACAAAACCCTAAAATCTGCACCCCAGAACCGGCCCCCTCAAGCACGATTTTCCCGGCAAGCATGCAGCATATAGGCACCGCACTGAACACAACCCCGGATGAAATGGTATCAGACGCTTGAAACTCTTGAAACAGAACAGGCATACTCATCCCCCAAATACAGGCGCCCGCCAGAAAGAGAAGCAGCGCCGTTCCATCCGGGACAGAAAATCCGGTGGGGTCCAGAATGGCAATCGGAAGGGCGATCAGCCCGCCTATAAGGCTCTGCCACCCAAGCAAAAAATCCGCCGGATACTCCCCCATTAAATCCAGGGTTAGAATCACTGATAAAGTCCAGCACAAAAGCAGCCCCAAAAGCAGCGCGCACCAGACCGGAGACGGCCCGCCCAAGGGAGACAGCTGCGCCACACAGACCGCGCCGATTGAAATAACCCCTACGCACAGTATGGTTCTCTGCCGGATATAAAGCTCTTTGACCAGGGAAAATCCGATCAGGCAGGTCAGGCTTTGCAGGGAAAATACAGCCGTCAGCTCCGCCACCCCTACATAGACCGCAAAATAGGAGGCAAAGACAAAGTACAGCGCATAAAAGGCCGCTGCCGCCGCCACTGGAGGCAGGCTCTTCCTGTTCCATTTCACTCCAGGCCTGCGGCGGAGCCTTTGCGCAAGGAGTAGCACGCCGCCGGACGCCAGCATGGACGCCGCAGCAAGCAGCCCCACCGGGGCGGCGGCCGATACAGCCGCCATCCCATAAAAGCTGAAGCACCAGGCCAGCGCGATCACAGCCAGGGGCCAGACACGGCTTCTACGTCTTGACATGGGGCATCATCCACCTTCTTTTTCCAGACGGACCGGGACAGATTTCATAACCGGAAAGCCGCAGATGGGGTCGAAGGTGTCATCCAGCGTGATGTCATTCACATTGATGTCCCGCCAGCCGTGGGTGATCTGAACCACCCCGGGCATGATCTCATCCGCCGTGGTGACATGAACCGGGATCACGATGCTTCCAATCCGGGAGGTGACGCGAATCATATCCCCCTCCCGAACGTCCAGGGCCTGGGCGTCCGTCTCGTGGAGTTCAATTTCCGGAGCTGTCAGCGCCTGAGACAGCGCGGGCAGGTTGTGGCCTCTGGCGTGGCAGTACATCAGCTTTCTGGCCCCGGTCACCAGGGTATAGGGATATTCCGGGTCAGGCGTGTTGGTCCTGGGAGGGACATAGACCGGAAGCTCTGAATACCCATACCCTTTTAAATACTCGGAGGTAAATTCAACCCTCCCACTGGGCGTCCGGAAGGGGCGTTCCCCCTGCTTCAGATACTTTTGATATTCGGGCTGGGCGTATTGATAGCCGGAGGGCGCCTCGCGAAGCTGCTCCAGCGTCAAGCCAGTATCGGCCAGAAGCCAGCGGTTCAGTTCATCCTCGTTGTCCCAGGGGAAGTACTCTCCCGCTCCCAGGCGGTGGGCCAGGTCATGGAAAAACTGGTATTCATCCTGCACTCCTTCAGGGGGCGGCGCTATCCGGTTGGTCAGCGTCACGGTGTGGAACAGGGCGTGTGTCACCAGCTCACTGCGCTCCAGATAGGTGGCCGCCGGGAGCACATAGTCGGCCAGCCGGGCCGTCTCCGTCATAAACAGGTCCCGCACCACCAGAAGCTCCAGAGCACTCAACGCCTTTTTTACCTTGGGCGTATTGGGGCTGGTCATCGCCGGATTGGCAGCTGTCATTACAATGGCCTTAATCGGGTATGGTTCGCCGCTTAAAATAGTATTCATCAGTGTCATCGTGTGGCACTCGTGCCGGAAGTCGTACTGTACCGGAAAGCGGCCGGCCCCCAATGGCTCCAGACTCCGCAGAGATCTCTCCTCATAGAGGGTCAGTCCTCTGAGATTCAGCCCCACAGGGAGATATTTGCCCCCCTTGTGGTCCACCGATCCGATGAGCCCGTCAATGCAGGCCACAGCCCGGATGCTGTTTACGCCGTTCTCGTGGTGCTCAAAGCCATTTCCCACCACAATTCCGGTTTTCGGCATACTATTCCGGATTTCCCGGGCAATGGCGGGGACAACCTGCGCCGCGTCGCAGCCGGTCTCCCGGGCGACATATTCATAGGTAAACTGCCGGGCGTACTCCTTCAGCGCCTCAAAACCCACGGTGTAGGCCTCAATAAATTTGTGATCCAGCCAGTCGTTTGCAATCAGCTCCCGGATAACGCCCAACGCCAGCGCTCCGTCCGTGCCGGGCTGGACCTGTACAAACAGATCAGCCTGCCGGGCGATCTGGGTAAAGCGCACATCGATAACAATCAGCCGTGCCCCCCTGGCCCTGGCCCGGTTGATCTGCTGAGTTACGTTGGGGTGGGAGTTGGGCGGGTTCTGACCCCAGTAGATCAGGCAGTCCGCATTGTCCACATCGGCCTGAAACCCCTGGGGGCCCAATACCAGCCCGTTTCCAATCCATCGGCTGGCAAAGCAGGCGGAGTCGTTGGAGAAGTAATTAGGGGAGCCAATGGCGTGAATCCAACGCCGGGCCAGCTCCTCCTGCTGGGCAAAGCCGACGCCCTCCCCCTTCCACACACCCACGGCCCGGGGACCATATTTTCCCTGGATGGCCTTCAGCTTTTCGGCTATCTCATCCAGCGCCTGCTCCAGTGGAATTTCCACAAATTCATTTCCAACGCGCTTCAGGGGCTTTTTCAGCCGTTCGGGGGAGTTGAACATCTCCTCCCCGTGACTGCCCTTGATGCACAGGCGGCCCCGGTTCCACACATGGGAGCAGTTCCCTTCAATTTTTGTGAGCCGGGAGCCGCTCAGATGGACGTCGATGCCGCATCGGTCGTCGCACATCCTGCAAAGGGTCTTAACAATTCTCTCCTCACACATCCTCCGGCCTCCTCCACCCGGCCTTTATCACCCGGGCCAGTCTGTGGTCAAATGTGTCCCGCTTTCTGTCGATTAAATCGTCGATCTCCTCATAGTTCAGCGCCCCGCTGATGCAGTGCTTCACACATTCCGGATCCCCGCCGCACAGATCGCACTTCCGGCTGATCCCCCTCCCGTGGTCAAAGCGGATATTTCCATAGGGGCAGGCCAGAATACACATCTTGCACCCGGCACAGCGGGCGGGGGAAATGACGACCGCTCCCGTCTCTTCATCCCGAGAAATGGCGTTGGCGGGGCAGACCGCCATACACCAGGCCTGCTCGCAGTGAAAGCAGGTGACCGGCATGACGAATCGTTCAGCGGTGGACACATCCACATGAATATTGGACCATCTCCGGCTGCAGCTGTCGCCGCTCTGCGCAAAGGCGCAGGCCATTTCACAGTCGTGACAGCCCACACACCGCTCCGGCATAATTGTTACCATCTTCAATATATCACATCCCACTCAGCGCCTTTGAAAAGGCCCTCTTATTCACCAGCCGCCCCAGCTCCTCCACTGGACCGGCGAAAGGCTCCCGCCGGGCGATGAGGGGCCGCAGTCTTCCCAGAAGGGGGACTCCCTCGCTGCTGCCCACCAGAGACGCACCGCACAGCCGCCCGTCCCTGACAAAAACACGGCAATGACCATACCCCAGCTCCTCTGGCATGGAATACCACCCATCTGTATCACGGCTGCGAATGTTTCCTATGGAGGCCACCGTGACCTCAAACATCTGGGTCACATTCATATTCAGGCTGCCTGGATAGGGCATGTCCACCCCGGCCATCTGACAGCCTGCGACCCTTCCCATCTCCACCGCCGTGGGCCACAGAGCATGGATCACATGCGCCTCACCAAATACGGAGGGGCCGGCCGCCGCATCTCCTGCCGCATAGATCAGCGGGTCGCTGGTCTGCATCCTCTCATTGACCAGAACGCCCTTCTCCACCGGGATTCCGCTCCCGGTCAGCCATTCCACATTCGGTCTGGTTCCGGCGCCTGCCAAAACCACATCTGCCTCCACAAAGTCCTTCTCATTCCACCACAGCCGCAGGGAGCCGTCGGGCCGGCTCTCAATCCGCCTGGTATCCACCGGGGCCAGAAGCCGCACACCACAGCGCTCAATGGCCCGGGCAACCTGGGCTCCGCCGGCCTCGTCAATGGCGACCGGCATAATCCGGTGACCCAGGATTGTAACATCCAGCCCCCGGTAACGGGCGGCCCAGGCCGCCTGCAACGCCACAAATCCGGAGCCAATAACAGCCACCCGAGGACGGCCCTCCAGAAGGGGGAGCATGTGGTCCAGGTCCTCCCTTGTCCGCATATAACACACCCGGTCATGCTCTATCCCCGGGATATGGGGAACAGAGGCCCTGGCCCCCGAGGCGATCAGAAGCCGGTCATAGGGAACGCAGGCTCCGTCCTCCAGCCAGACCCGGCGCTTTTCCCGCTCCAGGCCGCAGACTGCGCCGCACACCTGTCTGACCCCCAGCCGCTCAAAGAAGCCCTCATCCCGGATCGTCAGGTTCTCATAGGGGACGCTCCCCCGCAGAACATAGGGAAGCAGGACTCTGGAATAGGGCAGTCCCTGATCCTTAGTGATCAACGTGATCCGGCTGTGCGGATCATGCCTTCTGAAGTGTTCTATGGCAGACAGCGCGGCGGCGCTGCTTCCCACTACCACGATCTCCACAGCCGCACCCCTTCTCTACGATCAGAATATTTCTTGCTCACATTGTAGCACAATGCCATTGATCAAGAAAAGCCCTCAGGCTCGATTGGTCAATATACTGGTAATAATGTCTAATATTTATACCCGCTTTGCTCTTTAACACTGTGAAATCCCATGATATAATGAATTGTCCTTGAACTGTATCAGTCTGGAGGTGAACGGTGAGCGTCATATAACATACAGCAAGGCTTCGAGCTGGACCGGCCTAAACGGAGCCGCAGGGCCGCCAGCCGCAGGGCCGCCAGCCGCAGGGGCGCCGCGCGCCACCTGCCGGGGTACAAATGGAAACGTATGTGCCTTCCACATTCGAAAAGGAGTAAACTGAATATGAGACAATGGTCACTGAGAGAGCTCATTTTTTTCGCACTGTGCTGCGATCTGGGTCTGTTCTCTAAAAAAATCATCGCTCCTGCCGCCAACCTTCTGACAGATGCCCTTCACATCCCCGGCGGGATTGGAACCGGTTTTTCCCTGATGTTTCTGGTGGTTGCCGCCGCGGTCTGTCCCCGGCCCGGGTGCGGGCTGGCGATGGGGATCGTGCAGAGCGTCCTGGCACTCAGCTTTGGCATGGTAGGCAGTATGGGGGCACTGTCCCCCATCGGCTATGTGGTCCCCGGACTCGTAATAGACCTTACCCTGGGCTCTACGCAAAGGGCCGGGCTGTCCCTCGCGGAGCGGACCGCCTTGTCCAATGCCCTTGCGTCCGTGTCCGCGTCCCTTGCCGCTAATTGGCTCGTCTTTCAGCTCTGGGGTCCGCCCCTGTGGCTCTATCTGGCTGTGGCCCTGACGACAGGAGCCCTTTGCGGGATGCTGGGCGGGGCGGCGGCAAAGCGGCTTATCCCCATCCTGGGAAGGAATCCCAAGGGAGAGGGGGAACCGGCATGAGCAAGCGGTCAGCTGCGGCAGCCCTCCTCCTCCTCACGCTGACGGCGGGCCTGGCGCTCCTCCACAGTGCCGCCCGGCCGGAGGTCCCGGAGGGCGCTGTCCTGGTCCAGACGTCCGCGGGAGACTCCTGTCTCATGCTAGACGAGCTTCCCACCGCCCCTGTAACGGGCGAGATCATCAACGGCAGGGGCGAGTGCAAACCGATAGACGGAGAGGGAATCGCTTTGAAGGATGTGCTGCTTGCGGCGGGCGCTGCAGACCCCGGCCAGGTCACCGCCGTCGCGGAGGATGAATACAGGGCCGTCATCCAAGGGGACGAGCTGGACGGAGGCCAGGTCTATCTGATGATTGAAGGGAGTGAGAGCCGCCTGGTGGTCTTTGGCGATCCCAACAGCAAGCGCAGTGTGTCCCGCCTGGTCAGGCTGGTTGTGGAATGACCGAGTTTTTCAGCCGGCGGAATCAGGTCTATCCGACCCTCTTCCAGAGGAGGACCGCCGTAAAAAAATGCTTTGACCGGCAGGAGGATTGGCTTCAGGAGCTCAGGCTTTACGGGCTTCTTGACCAGGCGCTTCCACTGCCCCGGGTTCTTTGGAGCTCCCCCCAGGTCTTGATTACGGAGTATCTGCCCTTCCCCCACCTTCTGTCCGTGCTGGAGGGTCAGGCGCGTTCAGGCTTTGACCCCGCCCCCTGGGAGCAGCTGGGACATTGGCTGGAAAGCTGCAAGGCCTTGTGCGGCGAGCTCCCCTCCGACGGGAACCTGCGGAATTTTTTGTGGGACGAGGAGGGGCGGCGGATCGTCGGGCTGGACCTGGAGGGCTACGAGATCCGGTCAATCGGAGACAGCGGGGCGGACCTGGTGTCCAGTCTGCTGGAATATGCCTTGCCTCCCTCCGACGTTCAGGTGCGGATCGCGGAGCTTATGCTCAGGCGGCTCCATATCTCGGTCGGCCAAATCCAACAGGCAAGGGACAGGCTTCTGAGGCGGCGGCACAATATTCATTCCACCCCTGTCACCGGCGTTGTCCTGGCCGGCGGCCAATCCAAGCGAATGGGCTGGAGCAAAGCGGAGCTGCCCCTGATGGGCATGACCCTGCTGGAGCGGCAGGTCAATAAGTTGCAGCGGCTGGGGTGCCGGGAGATACTGATTTCCGGACCGAAAGAGCTTGAACTGCCCGGAACAAGGGCGGCGCCTGATCTCTACCCGCAGCGGGGGCCGCTGGGGGGGCTTCATGCCTGCCTATCTGCCGCCAGCACCTCCCGCTGTCTGGTATTGGCGGGGG
>OFFZ01000942.1_pt1 | contig 16670 bp, 15 predicted proteins | sample 1521631 | NCBI WGS metagenome assembly OFFZ01 (sample SAMEA3504102, study PRJEB24116) | mouse gut metagenome | biome: mouse gut; feature: mouse-associated habitat; material: faeces | place: Denmark | collected 2011 | reverse complement strand
TGCGACCTCCGGGTTATGAGCCCGACGAGCTGCCAACTGCTCTACGCCGCGATATTCAGTTTTCCGCTTCACGGAAGTGCGGCGGTGACTCTAAGAGTTATGAGCCCAACAAATTTTTTGAGGAAAACTTTCAATTTTGAATATTTGACCGCTGATCTTTCAGTAAAAGTGAAAGATTGGCGGTTTTTATATAACAAATTTAGAACAGACTGCTAAAAACAAGTTGCAAGCAGACTGCATAATGGAGGGATATTTATGATAACAGGTAGATTGATTGAAGTCAAGGGGAAATACTACGCAATTCTGAACCTTAAGCATTCAAACGGGAAGCGGTTGCAAAAGCGTTTCGACTTAGAACTGCCAGTACCCAACAACAAGCGGCGGGCTCAGGAAAAGTTGAACGCACTGTGTGAGGAGTATACTCGAAAGCAACAGGTAGAGCAAAATAACCAGAATGTCGTTTTTATGGATTTCCTCCAAAATTGGTTGGAATTGAGAAAACTGGAGATATCACCGTCCACATACCGAAGCTACAAGAATATGGCAGATCATCGTATGCAAATATTTTTCCATGATGAACTGATTCGTGAAATCACATTCTGGCATATTGAGGATTACTATGGTTACCTTCTGCACGATGGGCTTTCCAGCACTACGGCGCAACACCACCACGCCCTCCTAAGAAGTGTATTCCATGAGGCCCATAGGCGGGGAATTATCCTGGAAGATCCCATGGAGTATGTAAAAAAGCCGAAGCGAGAGCAACCGAAGGTGAGCTATTATTCTCTGGAAGAGGCACAGCATCTGATTGATAAAGTGAGGGGAACAAAGCTGGAGCTGCCAGTTACGCTGTCTTTGGCCTATGGCTTCCGCCGCAGTGAGGTGTTGGGATTGCACTGGCAAGATATTGATTTTACGGTTAACCGCATTTCCGTCTGCCGGGCGGTGGTGGAAGGAGTCGATGATGGGAAACGGATATTGGTTGAGAAGGACTCCATGAAAGCGCCAGCGTCTCGCCGTTCTTTGCCATTGTTTGAGCCCATCACTACAATGTTAAAAGAAGAATGGGAGCGGAAGGAGAAGTTGAATCCCACTTTTATCTGTTCCGATAAGAATGGCCAGGGAATGAAACCGGATGTCTTGACCCATGATTTTAAGAAATTCCTTGCTGACCATGAAATGCGGCATATTCGCTATCAAGACTTACGCCATAGCTGTGCCAGTCTCTTGATAGCTGCCCATGTACCGCTCATACAGGTGCAGCATTGGCTGGGGCATAGTACGATGCTGACAACTGCTAATATGTATGCGCATCTTGATACCAGTCTTGTTGATGAGTGTGGAGAGGACATCAAAAAAATTTCGATCAAATAGTTAAGTCGAGAAAAATAGAGATTCTACATATTTTTCTTGACTTAACTTTCACCTATGGGTAAAATATACCTACGAGGTGATGACAATGAAACGAAAAATTGAGGATCGTCTCCTAACATGGAAGGATAAAACCAGCAACCGACTGCCGCTGATCGTCAACGGTGCCCGTCAGGTGGGGAAGACCTATATTCTCCGGAAGTTTGGCGCGGAACAGTTTAAGAACGTGGTCTATATTAATTTGGAGACTAATCTGACGGTCGCCTCCTATTTCAGCGATAATATCACGCCGGAACGTCTACTGCGGTATCTGGAGGCATCCACCGGCGAACGCATTATTCCTGGAGAGACTTTGGTGATATTGGATGAGATCCAGTCCTGTGAGCGGGCGTTGACTTCGTTGAAGTATTTCTGTGAAGAGACTCCCGAGTATCATATTGTGGCTGCGGGAAGCCTGCTGGGTGTGGCAATCAACCGGCAGAGATATTCTTTCCCGGTGGGGAAGGTGGAGACGATTACTCTCTATCCCTTGGATTTCGAGGAATTTCTCTGGGCCAGAGGAAAAGAATTCCTTTGCGAAGAAATTCACGGAGCCTATGGGGTAATGGAACCACTGCCAGAGGCACTTCATCAGGAGGCAATCGAACTGTACCGGGAGTATCTGCTGATTGGTGGTATGCCGGCCTGCCTCAATGCTTTTTTGAGCAGCGGCAGTTTTTTGGATGTTCCCTTGGTTCAAAATGAGATTCTGGACAACTACATTGCAGATATGGCAAAGTATGCCAGTAATACGGACAGTGTGAAGATCCGAGCCTGCTACAATTCCATCCCAGCTCAGCTTGCCAAGGACAATAAGAAGTTCCAGTATAAGGTTGTCCAAAAGGGAGGGAGCGCAGCGTTGTTCGGGGCTTCAATTGAGTGGCTAAACCTGGCCGGAGTTGTGCTGAAATGCCAGCGGATTAGTCAGGCTTATGAACCTATTGCCGTCTATGCGGATCTGTCTGCATTTAAGCTCTACATGGGAGATGTCGGCTTACTGACAATGAAATCTGGTATCTCCCAGCAAACGGTACTCTCTGGGGAAGGAAATACCTTTATGGGCGCTGTTACGGAAAACTATGTGGCACAACAGCTGGTTGCTAAGGGGTATGACCTTTACTATTGGGAAAGTGGCAGTACGGCGGAGCTGGATTTTGTACTGCAGAAGGATAACCAGATTATCGGAATTGAGGTTAAGAAAGGGGAACATGTACGGTCACGGAGCCTGGGTGTATTTGCGAGTAGTTATAAATCAGCTTATGCGGTTCGACTTTCTATAAAGAACTTTGGAGAGAAAGATGGACTGAAAGCAGTTCCACTATATGCTGCATTTTGTGTTTAAAATGAGGTAAAAGACGAATTTCCTGAATGCAGGAATTCGTCTTTTACCATAACCAATAATTAAACAGGATTCATCGGAAAACGAATAATTTTTTATGTCCTTTGAGAACATTTATCAAGTGGAAAGAGTTCATCAAAAAGGCACTCCAGAATCTTAGCACTAGTATATGACGCATATTTTTGATAATCATCTTTCTTTTGTGTATCCCCAAAATCACTTACCGATTTAATAACAATTGGAATTGGTTTAGGATTACAGGCCAAAGTTCCGGAAAGAACAACCCCATAGGCCTCCATATCAAACCCTAGAAGTTTACGGCTATGCTCTAAAATGCCACTCACAACTGTAGGATCAGCTAGCACGGATGCACCGGAGGCAAAAGGGCCAATGTGAAGGCGCAGTGTGCTGTCTGGTTTATTATATGGACATGAATTTTTAATTTGCTGAAGTAATTCAGCTCGACTACTGATACGATTAATGATTTGACACATTTGATCATTTAAGCGAACTTGTCTATAATCTGGCTTAAACCCAGAAACACCATGTTCAAATGTTCGTTTTCCACTACCATAATCAAAACATGGATCCGCAACTATGATATCACCAAATTGCACTTTGTCGCGGCTTACCCCGGCAGCAATTCCTGTCATGATTAAGTAGTTGGGTCTAAATCTTAAAGCTACTTTTGTAGCCAGAATAGATGCCGCCGGCATACCCATTTCATAAGCAGCGGCACATATTAGCTTTTTATTTCTGTATGTTCCAATAAAATAGTCTGTTGAATCGCCTAATACTGCATGAGCGTTCCAGTGAAACGGAAGGGCTAAAACTTCATCTAACTCCGGTGATGAAAGCGCACAAATTATAGCAGCATCATATTCATAGGTTGTAGATTGTTCACTATGAACTCGAGAAATTTGTGATATATATGAGATTAATCGTTTTTTCCAATCGTCGCTAGTAGCATCATATTTAATCCATGAAAGGTGAAACTTGTCTGCATTAGACTGTAAGTTATTGATGGCATCATCATATTCAGATATTGCAAATATATTTTTAGGCATTTTTAGACTTGATCCGTCTTCTGCAATTTCGTAAAGAAGGTCAATACCACCAGATTGAATAGGCTCAGTATCGTCTCGGAGCGGAAGTGCTATATCTAGAAGTAGTATATCGAATTGTGTTGCTATAAGAGCCTTCTTTGCAGCAATTTCCGAACTAGCATAGGTAACATGTTCATCAGAAATTCCAAGATCTGAGAGAATAGACTTAATTGTCTGTACTTTAATTTTGTTGTCATCAACTACCAGTATTGATGTCATCTTGATCTTCCCTTTCTGAGAATAAAGTTTTCAATAATGTACTTAAGTTCTCTTTCCAAGTATCATGTGTAGTGTTATAGTAGACAGAGCCGCAGTACAGTTGTGGAAAATTATTTTGTAAATCGTATTCTAATTCGGATAAAGAAGTTCCCTCAAAGTCCTCATATTGAGTAATAATAATAACTTTTGTTTGGAGATTATTGCGCTTCATTTTGAAGAGAATATCACGGCCTGCTAATGGTAGCGGTCTTCCGCCGGTATCTCGAATAGTTACATCATATATGGGCATACTCATATCTAAAAGAAGGAGATCATAAGATTGTGAGTACAAAGCAGCCATACCACTATGAAAAGACATTTTGCAATCACAGTTTGTACTATGATAATACTGAAGTATAAATTCATGAAGTGCACGTAGTTTATTCGCATCATCCTCAATAATTAGTACATTCATAATAATACACCCCCTAAGTTAGCTTCTATAGATAATGAAAATGTGTCATTTTCTAGAAGGTAGGAAATAGTGCTGGCACACTGCAAATCTACACTCAATATCTTTTTAATCTTGTAAAGCCCGGAGCCTCCTTCGCTATTAATTGTACCACTATTTTCCCAGTTGCTGAGCTGAGAAATAATAGTATCCATTTTTTCAATATCAACGCTATTAGAAGCGATGGGATTATCAACTCGAATAGTAACTTGATTTTGATTACGGAAGGCAAAAATGTTAGCTCGGAGATTATTGGATAATCCAGAGTGCCGTATTACATTATCAAGTAAAATTTTGAAAATATCTACCACGCTAGGAAGAGTGCTTCCTTTAAGCTTGATTTGAGGATCGATATTCGTAATATCGTGCGTGAAAATGTTTGAAAAGCTTTCCATGATGCTACAGGAAATCGATGCAGCTAAGGACAATTGATAATCTTGGAAACTATCAGGCCTTGTTAAGCGGAACCATTCAGCAATCGTTTTTAGTTCATTTGAGATATCAGTTCTTGCAGTTGCAATTTGATCACCTAACCTATGAAGATTGATTTCTGCTGCAAAGCCATTTAAGTCTGTTTGCAATTGGTTTAATGCATCTTGGAAGCCCTCGTTAATTTCGGCTTGCAAAGATGTCCTTATTTTTTCCAAACAATTTTCTGTAATGTCTAAAAAGAAGTCTAGTGCGACCTCCTCAAATTCTTCAAAAGTTGTCCCTAAAGGAAGACGCGCCTTTATGGCAGAGATATCATTCTGGTTAATTGAAAAATCGAATAAACCTTCTGGATTTTTATCCTCGGTTCGTATTTGTATGAGGTTTCTCTTTAGATGAGTAATGGCAGAATCTACTTTTAAAGAAAAGTCTGAAAAAGATTGGTCAATTTGACAATTTCTAGTGGAATCTTGTCCTGATTTATACCAAAATTGATTTGGTTGGTATGTTTCATCTAATGCTTTTGTTGTGATAAGCTTTAGCTTTTCGAAACAGCTTCGCAATTGGCTCTCAAGTGTGCCATGACGGATACGAACACTCAAATATCCATCTAGCCCATATTTGTCATCAGCAACGAATATATCGCGGGCTTGCTTTACAATTTCTTCGAGCATGGTGTCTGGTTCAATATCAATATAATAAATCGGGGGACAAGTTGAATCAGAATCATTCACGGAGTTTAAAATCTGTATAATTTGCTCATTTAGGTCATTTTCTCTAAACAGAGAATACCGCTCATAGGATTCAGAAACCTTTTTTAATAACAAAGTTTTTATTCCGCTAATATCCATGTAAATTTTGCTGGTTTCCACTTCGCGCCTTGTTAATTGAACCATAAGGCGATTAGTAAGTTGATGAATTTCCTCTGTATACTTTTCTTGGTATGATGGATCAAGAGAAACCAGAGCTGTACAAATAACAATGCGCTCCTTTAAGACATCATCTGAACTTGTGAAGGCGAGAGAGCGATCCATAACATTTGGTACACATACTTCAGAGAAATAGTAAATGTGAAATATATCTGCATTGTCTTGAGTGATTCCGGACAGCAGTTCAGATGGTCGGGAAACATTTTTGGATTCTAAAAACTCTTCATAACTTATACTCAACATTACATCGTCGCGGGCATTCTTCTCAGCAAAGTATTTAAAATATATGCTACAAGTAATAGGAGTAAGAATCGATGACTTTACATTACTATCTGCACTTTTTATTGCAGAAAAAATTTTATCAATATGCCCTATATAAATAAAGTTGCTATTTTTGAAATATGTAGGAACAAAATATTCCATAGCATTTTGCAACCTATTACATAACAACTCTGCATCGATAAGCATAGCTGTTATTTCTAGATTATTAGCGATGTTCCCTGGAAAATTATAGATTTCCTTAAGATATTCAAGAGCGTTTTGAGGATCACTTTCAAGCAATAAACTGGCAATATACTTACTTTTTCGAATAGGATCTATCGGAAGTGAATGTATCTTAGTAATATCTTTTTCTCGAATTGCACGGGCAAAAATAGTTGTCAAACTTTTAGAATATAATTCAGGTGTTTGTTGCATATATTTTTCTAAATATTGAAGAGAAAAAGAAAAGATATTACTTGGCAGGGAGATACCAGAATATAAGCTAGCAAACTCAGGAGCTTTAATAGAATAAAGATGACTAGAGTATTTTTCTAAGATTAATAGAAGTTCTTTACTCCAAGTAGTATCTAAATGAGTGTAGAGCATTTTTGTTAAATCTTTTTGAATTTCTAAAATGTCGCCGGATTGCGCATATAATTGCCACAATCTAAGTAAAATGTTACTCAAAAGACAATTTTCAGGAGCAATAAGCACATGTTTTTGGAGGAAAACACAACTTTTAGCAAAAACATCAACTAATGAGAAGTAAACAATATCATTTATTAATAGCTTTGCAACAAAGTCTATACACATTTGATATTCTCCCTGAGAATAAGCATTGAGAGCCAGGCAGATAGTATCGATTCCTTCCGAGTGGAAATAAGGAAACTTATGCTGACCTAAGTGATAGGCGTTTTTCAAAAAAGGATCGGTAATTTTTTCAATTAAAGAAGGAAGATGTGAAATAAATTTACTTTGCAAAAGGGGATTAGCATTTTTAAGAACAGATGATAGAATTGATGTAAAAGAAATATATCTGTCAATCAAAGAATTTTTATCATCTAAACATAAGAAATATGCGAGAGTGGATTCAGTTAAAAAATCAAAATTATCTGAGAATAAGTAACCATTAAGTTTGTATTTTGCGTACTTGCATAGATCTTTATAGGTTCCACTTGTTATAAAACGCCTATAGTCTAACTCAATGCTGCTAAGAAATGTATTAACAGATATATTAGATTCGCACTGTCGACTAAAACTGCTTATAATATAATATTGGACACTGCCAGGTTGCAATTTTGAAAGAACACTTTTTGTTAACTGTTTTTGAGAGTCCAGACCTGATACTTCGCTGGTCAAAGAAATACGATTTAAGATTTCCCATAAAGAGGCTCCGAAATGCTTATGGGATTGATCAAGCAAATTTTGACATAATTCACTCTTCCCAAGTAAAAAAGCATGGTCATATTGTTGCTTTAGATCTAAAAATTTATTGATATGTTTTGCATTTTGTCTTAGTACTAAGACATACCATAGTAAGGCATGATCTAATTCCTTAGAAGCAAAAAGTGGCATGGATCCACAGTGCCCGAGCTGCTGAGTTTTTTGGGGAAACGGAATGCCTGTAATTGCTTGATCAAAAAAAGGCTCTTTGCAAAGTAGACCGATAAATCTTTCTATTGTAGAAATATTATTGAAAGCAAAAAAAGAAGCTAGTCCTTTTGCGGGGTTATGAGTTGAAATAATTAAATGTTTGATTTTACGATATTGTTCCTTAAAAGAAGCCATGTTACAACTCACTTTCTAACTTTCTATTATCTTTAGGAGGTTACTATTTGAGAACGGATATTTGGTGTAGATTTTTTGAAAATAATTCTTTTGAAATAATGAAAGAAAAACTAGAAATTATGAGACCTCTTATTATGCTTTCATCCCAAGAAGATATTACAATTTTTAACTATTGGGCCATGAAAAGCGGTGTCCCCCTAATTAAGTAATTTACCTAATCTATATATTACCAGATATCTACCATATTTTCAATAGATGCTTGAGATTCATACCAAAAAGTAAATAAGTTTAAGTTTACCTGGGAGGTAGCTCTATGAAAAATTTGAATCTGATTCTAATTGAACAACAACTTACTGATAAACTCATATACGATACTATTATTCAGAAAACAGTAATAGTATGGCTTTCTAAAGAGTTACATTCCTCTACAGATGATGCCTGCGCCGAATTATCGGCGCAGGCATTTAAAATAAACTCTTGCCAGACGGCTGCTCATAAGGTATGATGGTCATGAGCAGTTACGCCTTAAAGGAGGTGTAACAAATCCTTTGTGCAATCTATGTACGTCTGAGTAAGGAGGATGAAGAGAAACAGCGGCTCGAATCCGAGAGCATTCAAAACCAAAAGTCTCTTTTAGCCCACTACGCCATCGACCATGGATGGGACATCTACTCCATCTACTGCGATGAAGACTACTCCGGCGCCGACAGCCTCCGTCCGGACTTCAACCGGATGCTGGCTGCGGCGAAGGCGAAGAAGTTCCAGATTGTCCTATGCAAATCCCAGTCCCGTTTCACCCGAGACATGGAACTGGTGGAGAAGTACATCCATGGACTGTTCCCCATATGGGGCATCCGCTTCATCGCGGTAGCTGACAATGCCGATACCGAGATCAAAGGCAACAAGAAAGCCCGCCAGATCAACGGGCTGGTCAATGAGTGGTACTTGGAGGATCTCTCCGAAAACGTCCGTATGGTCTTTGACCTGAAGCGCCGGGAGGGGCAGTACATTGGCGGGTTCCCCATCTATGGCTACAAAAAAGACCCCGCTAACAAGAACCACATCATCATTGATCCTGAGGCAGCCGAGGTAGTCCGTCAAATTTTTCAGTGGTCCCTGGAAGGCCGTGGAAAGCAGAATATTGCGGCTATGCTCAATGATGCAGGCGTTCCGAATCCTACCCGTTACAAAGCGGAAAAAGGCTGGACCTGCAACCACCCCGCGAAAAACGACTTTGGCCTTTGGAACAAAACCACGATCTGGCGCATCCTCCATAACGAGATGTATACTGGTGTCATGATCCAGGGACGGCGGAAGAAGGTCAGCTATAAATCCAAAGTTTTGATCGATGTGCCGAAAGACCAGTGGTATCGGGTAGAAGGAACCCATGAGGCAATTATTGACCGGGAAACCTTCGATACTGTTCAACAGAATCTGGCGTTGCGATCCAAAACCGATGGCAACGGGGAAGTACATCTGCTGTCCGGTCTGGTGAAATGTATGGACTGCGGCAGCACAATGAGCAAAACCACCAACTGCCAGCAGGGGCGGCCCCGTGTCTCCTATCTCCGGTGCAAGCTCTATGCCGACAGCGGCAAATCAAAGCTCTGCACCCGCCACTCCATCCGCCTTGACAAACTGGAGGAGTTGGTATCGGACCGTATCCGCTATTACGTCCAGACCTACTACAAGTTGGATCCGCTGGACATCCAGCCTAGTCGGGACACCCAGGGGGAAGCCCTGGAGCAGGAGCAGAAAGCATTGAAAGCTCAGCTGGAGAAGCGAAGCCAGGCTCTGAAAACCCTATACTTGGATAAAGTTTCCGGCATCCTGACAGACGGCCAATTCACCGATCTGAACCACACTTTCCTGAAGGAAAAAGCCCGCCTGGAACAGCGCCTTTCAAAAATTGAAGCAGAATTCTCCGACCAGGAAAAGCCCCAGCAGCAAGCTGACCTGATGGAGCGGGCAAAAGAACTCCTAAAGCTGGAAACCGTCCCCCGGGAGCTGGTTGCAGCCTTAGTAGAGAAAATCGAGATCGGTGAAAGAAATCCGGATACCGGAGAACAACAGGTTCGCATCACCTGGAACTTCTAAAAAGTGTCCTACCGTTACGGCGCCCCACGTCATCGAGCCCCGATATCCCGCCGCCGTTGGCCGCTATGTGAACCTGGGGCAGTTTTATGACGTTGCCGCCATCAAGTGTTCCCGCAAGGACGTGATCCACTACACCAACGCGGTGTCCGCCGCCTATCAGCGGGCCTACCGCGCCCTGGGCGCGGCGCGGCAGATGTCGGACAGCGCCTCCGCCCTGATGCGGGAGAGGATGGACGCCGAGAAGCTCCTGCGGCGCACCGACGGGATCATCGGGCGGGAGCTGCGGGGGAAGGGGGGAGGCGGCGAGGACAGTCTCCGTTTCCTGGGAAGCCTCACCTGTCAGGGGCCTATCTGGCGCTTTGACTCCGTTCAGACGCTGTGCCCCAGGGTCTACCAGCTCCAGGACTCCTACGGCCTGGCCGCCCTCATGCTCCAGCGCCTCCATGCCGCTGCCGCCGCACGGGGCTTCCGGTCCGTGATCTGTCCCGACCCGGAGCATCCGGATCTGATCCACCATCTGCTGCTGCCGGAGCTGGACCTGGCCTTCGTCACCAGCCGCGAGGGCATGGCCTATTCCGGCTCTGCTTACCGCCGGGTGCGTCTGGACACCATGATCGACCCCGCCTGCGCCAAGCGGTTCAAGGCCCGTATCCGCTTCTCCGCCCGGGTAGCCGCCGTCCTCCGGGAGGAGGGCCTGGACGCACTCCGGGAAGCAAAAGCCGCCCACGACCAGCTGGAGGCGGTCTACCACCCCCACGTAGACTTCAACGGCGTTCAGCAGCTGGCTCGGGAGGAACTGAAGCGGATCGAAACGTATCTCTGACAAACGTCCGTATTTGAGAAAAAGCGGCCCTGTGTTCTCACAGGGCCGCTCCCTCTATTTTTCCCTCAGGAGTTTATCATAGTTGGCGATCTTGTAGTCCAGCCGTTCCAGGGATTGCTGCATTTTCTCCATCCGGCCCAGGAGCAGCGCACGCTGCTCGACCAGGATATCCTTCCGGCGCTCCTCGGTGCCCTCGCCCTGGCGGCACAGCGCGCCGTATTCGATCAGCGCCTCGATCTGCACCCCGGCGGAACGCATACACTTGATCAGCTCGATCCACCGGCAGGACGCTTCGTCAAAATCCCGCACGCCGCCCTTGGTCCGGGGCACCGGGGGAATGAGGCCGATGCGTTCATAATACCGCAGGGTGTCGGCGGTCAGCCCGTATTTTTTGCTGGTTTCCGCAATGGTCATGTGCCCGGCCTCCTTTACGCGCCGAAGAGCGCCGCCGCGCGCTTCATGTTCTCCGTCACGGCCACGCCGAAGGGACACCGCTTCTCGCACGCGCCGCACTGGACGCACTCTCCCGCCTTGTGGGGCAGGGCGGCGTAGTGCTCCCGCACCGTCTCGGGGATATCCCCCTGGGCCTGGCAGAGGTTCAAAAACTTGGTCACGTCGGCTACGCCGATCCCCTGGGGGCAGGGGGCGCAGTGTCCGCAGTACATGCAGTGCCCCGCCCAGTTGATCTTGGGCATGGCGGCGAAGGCGGCGGCGTAGTCCCGCTCCTCCGGGGAGGTGTCCTCGTAGGCGATGCTGGCCCGCAGGTCCTCCATGGACCGGGCCCCGCACATGATGGAGGCCACGCCCGGACGGGTCAGGGCGTAGTGGAGGCATTGCGCCGCCGTCAAGGATACCCCTGCCGGAGACATATCCGCCTTCAGCAGGTCCCCGCCGCCGAAGGCCTTCATGACCGTGATGCCCACCCCCAGCCGCTGGCAGGTCTCATACAGCGCCTGCCGCTGGGGGTCCATATTGACCAGAGGCTTCTCGTAGTTCTTGTCCGCCCACAGCTCCTCCACGTCCTCGCCGGCGGGCTGGAGGTCGTAGCAGGGATTCACGCTGAACATGAGCACGTCGATCTTTCCGGTGTTCACCGCTGTCAGGGCCACCTCCGGATTGTGGCTGCTGAGGCCGACGCTCTTGACGGTCCCCGCCGCCTTCAGCGCCAGGGCGTAGTCCAGGATGCCATTTTCTACCACGGTCTCCCAGTCGCTCATGGCGTCCACGTAGTGGATCATGCCGACGTCCGCGCAGTCCGTTCCCAGGAGCCGGAGGCGCCCCGCAAAATTGGCCTTCGTCTCTTCAAGGTTTCGGGTCCGCTTGTACTGCCCGTCCCGCCAGACGGCGCAGAGGTGATTCTGGAGGACGAACTTCTCCCGCCGACCCTCCAGGGCCCGGCCCAGGTTCTCCAGCAATTCAGGCTCCGGCGTATACAGGTCGATGCAGTTGACCCCGGCGGACTCCATGAGGTCTACCATTTCCCGGACCTGCGCCGCCGTCTTGCCGGAAAAGCCCTCGCAGCCCATGCCGATCTCGCTCACCCGGATGCCGGTGCGGCCTAATGTACGGTATTGCATGTCTGTCTCCCTTCAATATTCTGTTTTATTTCTCCCTGTCTCCCAGCATATCATCTGGAGCCTACTCCAAGTCAAGACTTTTTTGAAAAACCACTTGCATTTTGTTCAGCCGCGTTTCCGGTGGTCCGATATCAGTAAGAGGCCCGTCAGATCTAGCAGAGCGGCTGCCAGATTTACCCATGGCATTTCCCAGCTGTGGCTCGATCCGCCCATCCATCCCGCAAAAGCAAAGAAGCCCTCTCCCAGAAATACAACTGTGCAGGCAAAAATACACAAAATGTACATATTCCGATCAAGGGGAGGTCTTACCCAATTCGCCAGAATGCTGCCTGCAAGGACCAGAAACGGTCCCAGCTGGACGATGCAGATGGCGGCCAGCATTGCGGCGAAGACCGCCAGCATTGCGGGGAACATCCCTAAGGACAAGTCCGCGAGGTTCCAGTCCCATTTGCAATACTCCCGGTATGCCTCAAAATTCCGGACAACGGGTACAAGCCTGTAAACCAGCAGAAAAAGCAGCAGCAGGCTCAGTATGCTCCTGCAAGCCAGTTTCTTTCCCTGCATGTCATGTCTCCTGCCGCTCTCCGGCCAGCTCCCGGGCGATCAGCTCATTGGCGATGGTGAACGCCTCCACCCGCCGCTTGGCCAGGGTGATCTGGGACTTGTACCGCTGGGGCTCCTCCTTGGCCTCGAAGGTCTTGATGGTCTCCCGCAGCTTGTGGAGGGTAGAATCGATCTGGCGTCTGGCCTCCAGCAGCTGCTCCCGTGTGTATTCCATGCGATATCCTCCTCTGCGCAAGCGGCGCGGTATGCCTTGACATACCGCGCCGCGTCATTTTTATTTTGCGGGCTTCACGATCAGGTTCACCAGCTTGTTTTTCACGTGGATGACCTTTACGATCTCCATGCCCTCGATGGCACGGGCCACCTTGTCCACGGCCTTGGCGGCTTCCACCACCGCGGCTTCCTCGCTGTCCGCGGGGACGTTGATGGTGCCCCGGAGCTTGCCCTGGACCTGGACGGCCATCTCCACGGAGGAGGCCGCCGTCTTGCGCTCGTCGTAGACGGGCCAGCTCATCTGGCAGGCCATCTTTCCGCCCTCGGCGGCGAAGCCCATGATTTCCCACAGCTCCTCGCACATGTGGGGCGCGAAGGGGTTCAGCAACAGCAGCAGGGTCTTCATATCGCCCTTGGAGCAGCCGTTGGCGTAGAAGTCGTTCACCAGGGCCATCATGGCGGCGATGGCGGTGTTGAACTTCATGGCCTCGATATCATCGGACACCTTCTTGATGGTCTTGTGGATGCCGGCCTCGTTGGCGGGGGTGTACGTCTCGCCGTCCGTGCAGCTCTCGGAGAGGTTCCACACGCGGTCCAGGAAGCGCTTGCAGCCCTTTACCGCGTTGTCGGACCAGGTGGCGGCCTTCTCAAAGTCGCCAATGAACATGATATACAGCCGCAGGGTGTCCGCGCCGTAGGCCTTCACCACATCGTCGGGATTCACCACGTTGCCCCGGGACTTGGACATCTTGCCGCCCTCGCTCAGGATCATGCCGTGGCTGGTGCGCTTCTGATAGGGCTCCTTGGTGGGGACCACGCCGATGTCATAGAGGAACTTGTGCCAGAACCGCGAATAGAGCAGGTGCAGAGTGGTGTGTTCCATGCCGCCGTTGTACCAGTCCACCGGGGACCAGTATTCCAGCGCCTCCTTGGAGGCCAGTGCCGTGTCGTTATGGGGGTCCATATACCGCAGGAAGTACCAGCTGGATCCGGCCCACTGGGGCATGGTGTCGGTTTCCCGTTTGCCGGGGCCGCCGCAGCAGGGGCAGGTGGTATTGACCCAATCGGTCATCTTGCTGATGGGGCTCTCGCCATCGTCGGTGGGCTCATAGCTCTCCACCTCGGGGAGGAGCAGGGGCAGCTCGCTTTCTGGCAGGGGCTGCCAGCCGCATTTTTCGCAGTACACCATGGGGATGGGCTCGCCCCAGTACCGCTGGCGGGAGAAGACCCAGTCACGGAGCTTATAGTTGACCTTGGCCTCGCCGATGCCCTTTTCCTCCAGCCACTTGGTGACGGCGGGGATGGCGTCCTTGACGGTCAGGCCGTTGAGGAACTCGGAGTTGACCAGAATGCCGGTCTCGTCCTTGGCGGTGAAGGCGGCCTTCTGCACGTCCTCGCCGCCGGAGACCACCTCTATAATTTCGCACCCGAACTTCTTGGCGAACTCCCAGTCGCGGTCGTCGTGGGCGGGGACGGCCATGATGGCCCCGGTGCCGTAGGTGGACAGGACGTAGTCGGAGATAAAGATGGGGATCTCCCGGCCATTCACCGGGTTTATGCCGCGCACGCCGTCCAGGCGCACGCCGGTCTTCTCCTTATTCAGCTCCGTGCGCTCCAGGTCGCTCTTGGAGGCGGCGGCGCGCTGGTAGGCCTGGATGTCATCCGCGTTTTTCAGCAGGGGCATCCACTTCTTTACCAGCTCGTGCTCCGGGGACAGTACCATGTAGGTGGCTCCGAAGAGTGTGTCGGGCCGGGTGGTAAAGACCACGATGTCATCCCCGGTGGTGGCCTTGAAGGTGACCTCCGCGCCGGTGGAGCGGCCAATCCAGTTCTTCTGCTGGGTCTTGACCCGCTCGATGAAGTCCAGATCGTCCAGGTCGTCGATGAGCCGCTGGGCGTACTTGGTGATGCGCAGCATCCACTGGCTCTTCTCCTTCCGGATCACCGCGCTGCCGCAGCGTTCGCAGACGCCCTCCACGACCTCCTCGTTGGCCAGGACGCACTTGCAGGAGGTACACCAGTTCACGGGCATGGTGGCCTTGTAAGCCAGGCCGTTCTTATACAGCTGGAGGAAGATCCACTGGGTCCACTTGTAGTAGCTGGGGTCGGTGGTGTCCACCACCCGGTCCCAGTCGAAACCGTAGCCCAGCATCTTCAGCTGGCGGGTGAAGTTGGCGATATTCTGCTTTGTGACGATGGCGGGATGGACGTGGTTTTTGATGGCGAAGTTCTCCGTGGGCAGGCCGAAGGCGTCAAACCCGATGGGAAACAGCACGTTATAGCCGTCCATCCGCTTTTTGCGGGTGACGATGTCCATGGCGGTGAAGGGACGGGGATGGCCCACGTGGAGCCCCTGCCCGGAGGGGTAGGGGAACTCGATGAGGCCGTAGAACTTGGGCTTCTCGCTGCGGTCGGAGGCGGCAAAGATCTTGCCCTCCTCCCAGCGTTTTTGCCACTTGGGCTCGATGGCCGCGAAATCGTATTTCAAAATCATCACACTCTCTTTGTATGTTGTCCGGGCACGTTCCGGCAAAAATTTCGTACAGGAGGTATTATATCGGATTTTTTGCGGAATTGCAAGGGGTTTTTGCTGCTTTTCCATCCACGGGAGCAGTTCGGTCAACAACCATCTGGCAAGGCTGCCGTCTGCCGCTTGCAGCGCATCATTGTCTGTGGTACAATTAAAGCAACGCGCGGACGTTGGGAGGCGTTTTATATGAAAATAATTGATACCCGCGGCATTACCTATATTGAACCTCTGGATGGGAGCTGCGAATGGTATTGGGGGAGCGATTACGCAGCGGGAGATTTGTATGAAGCCGAGGAATTATACCGGGATCAACATCCCGTAACCTGCAATCGCCTTGTATTTGTTCATTATCCTGATGGCCGTACCGTTGAACCCATAGAGGGAAAAGAAGGGCAGTACTTCGGGCGGCCGATATCATATGATGGAAAAATACAGATATTGCTGGCGAACTTTCCGAAGTCATCGCTCCACATTTTGCAATATGATGATACAGCCGATGAGGTCACCCAGATCGTTTCTCTGCCCCTTGCAGCGGTGGAGGACTGCTATAATCTGCTGCTGCGGCGCGCTCCTTTAATGCTGACCCGGCAGGCCAACAACGGAAAGTTTCAGATCGTCTGGCCGGAAAAAATCGAATTTGATATTGACGAAACAGAGAGCTTCTATGACCGGCAGGGCGGCAAGCTGTTTTTCTGCCGGTGGCATGACGAACCGGAATATCAAGAAGAGATCGTCATTCGAAAATATCCTTCCGGAGAAGTTTTGGAGGTCATTCCGGGCGCTTGGAAGGATATGCCGGATGGTCAGATATGGGTTTTGCAGTAGGCGGCCGGTCATCCCCAATGCCGACCGCATCCCGCAGAAAGTGAAAAGGGCCGCCCGCGCATCGCGCGGA
>OFFZ01000941.1_pt1 | contig 16696 bp, 16 predicted proteins | sample 1521631 | NCBI WGS metagenome assembly OFFZ01 (sample SAMEA3504102, study PRJEB24116) | mouse gut metagenome | biome: mouse gut; feature: mouse-associated habitat; material: faeces | place: Denmark | collected 2011 | reverse complement strand
GTTTGCAATTTTGTTGAGGCGAAGTATCTTCGACGAAGTCAAAGATACGTATAAGCCACAACACAAAAGCAAGCTCGCATGCAATTTGCCGAGCATGAGTATCTTCGGCGAAGCCAATGCAGGAATAGGCCAGAACACAGAACCAGCCCCGCAGCTTTTTGTCCGGACGGGAGTAAACATATGAATTTTTGCGAGGTTTGTATTTTTTTAGTATATTTGCGTGATAAATCAGGTATGCGAGCATACGATGAAGATCAAGGAGCAATACAAGGTACGCGAAATGGCCGGCGAGCATGTTGTCATCATGCAGGGGCAGGCGGGCGGAGAGATGACACGCATCGTCTCTCTGAACAGCACCTCGCTCTATCTCTGGCAGTCGCTCTCGGGCAGGGATTTCGACGCCGGGACTGCGGCACGGCTTCTGGTCGAGCGCTACGACGTCGACGCCCGAAAGGCCTCCGACGACGCGCGACGCTGGATCGATAAGCTCGCCGAGTGCGGCTTGTTGGAGCAGTAACGTTATCGATATGGCAGGATTGAGAAAAATAGCGGCTTCGCTGATGCTCGTCGTCTATATGGCGGCAAGCGGAGGCACTGCGGCCGCATCGCTGCTGTGCGACCACCACTGCCACCACAACCACGCACACCACTCTGCCGACTGCATATGCCACGGGCAGGAGTTCGCCGAGCCGTGCTGCGAGCATGTCCACGCACGTCAGGCCGACATCTATATAGAGCTCTCGACCAAGAGCGACAGCCACAATACGGGAATGCAGCTCATGCAGCCCGCATACGGCACGCCCGACGACAACCGGCAATACAGCATCATGCCGCCTGTCGCGGCAAGACACGTCTACTATCCGGTATCGCCGCCGCCGCTCTTGGCGTCGCACGCATGCCCGGCATCGCTCCGGGCGCCTCCCGCATCGATTTGAGTCGTCGCAGGATGCCCGCATGTGGCCTCCCGCGCATTCTTCGTCCGGCCGCACGCAGAGCCGAACCCGTTCGGGCCGTGCCGAGGCGAAGAAAAGGTCGAAAGAGATTCGACTATTATCTCTTGAATCAATCAGCGGATAACATGAAAACAATAATATCAACCATACTTGCATTATTGCTGTTCCCGCTTGCGGGCATGGCACAAAATATCACAGGCCGCGTCATCGACGCCCAGACGGGCGGCGCACTGCCCGGAGCCTCGATCTCATGGGAGGGCACCACGAGCGGCACGACCAGTCTGGCGGACGGCAGCTTCACGCTCGCACGCAACAGCGCCTCCTCGACGCTTACCATTAAGTTTTTAGGATACACGACGCAGCAGATCGACGTTGCGGCCGACACCGGCGGCCTCACGGTCGAGATGCAGCCCGACGACGAGGTGGCGATCGACGCCGTAATGATCGAAACGCGCCAGCGGGGCAACTACGCCAAGCAGAGCGGCATAACCCGCAACGAGCAGATCTCGTTCGCCGGACTGTGCAAAATGGCCTGCTGCAATCTGGCCGAGTCGTTCGAGAACTCGGCTTCGGTTACGGTCGGTTACAGCGACGCCATATCGGGCGCGCGCCAGATCAAGATGCTCGGTCTGGCCGGCACCTATACGCAGATACTCGACGAGAACCGCCCCATAATGCAGGGCGCGGGCGCCTCTTACGGTCTGAGCTACACGCCGGGCATGTGGCTCAACTCGATACAGGTATCCAAGGGCGTGGCATCGGTAACGGCGGGCCACGAGGCCATAACCGGACATCAACCTCGAACACCGCAAGCCCACCGACGACGAGCGGCTGTTCCTCAACCTCTACTTCGACAGCGAGCTTCGCCCCGAGATCAACCTCTCGACGGCACTGCCCGTCACACGCGACAAGCGTCTGTCGACGGTCATCCTCGCCCACGGCTCGATGGATACGCGCCGCTACGACCACAACGACGACGGCTTCGTCGACATGCCCAAGGCCAACCAGATCAACGTGGCGAACAAATGGCTGTACCAGACCCAGGGCGGCACGCAGATCCGCTGGGGCTGGAAGGTCGTCGACGAGCAGCGTCTGGGCGGACAGATGAACTACCGCGACTCGATGCGCGACCAGATGCTGCCGAGCGCTACCACCGACACGCCCATATACGGCTCGAAGATACACAACCGCGACATAAACGCCTACATGAAGGTCGGCATACCTATCGGCGCCGAGCAGGCATTCGGCGGCGACGAGGCCGACGCCGTGCAGAACAATCTGGCGATGATCCTCGACTACGACAACTACTCGACCGACTCCTATTTCGGTCTGAATACGGCCGACGTCGTAGAGAATGCCGTGTCGTTCAACCTCATGTATGCCCACTACTTCTCGCTGCGATCGTCTCTCAACGTGGGCGCATCGGCGCACGTGCGCATGCTCGACAACGACTACCGCACCTTCCGCGTGGCCGACAAGACGGTCATGCCCGCATGGTCGCTCACGGGCGAGGGGACGATCTCCGAGCCGGGCGTATATGCCGAATACACCTATTCGATCAAGGATAAGTTCTCGCTGGTGGTGGGCATGCGTGCCGACTACTCGGCCGTCGGCGGCGACTACTACATACACAACGCCAAGGACCGCATGCTGCTCACGCCGCGCTCGCATCTGCGTTGGAGCATCACGCCGCGCACGACGCTGCGCGCCTCGGCAGGTATGGGCTACCGCCGCGTAAACCTCATCACGGACAACATCTGGGTCATGACCACCTCGCGCACGATACGGCTTGCCGACAACCTTCTCAACGGCGGCGACGACATGGAGTCGGCCGTGACATTCGGCGGCAGCCTGTCGCAGACGTTCCGTCTGGCCGAGGACGATCAGGCCACGATCAGCTTCGACTACTTCCGTTCGCACTTCTTCAACACGATGATCTTCGATCAGGAGAATGCGTCGAACGAGATACTCGTCTACAACTCCAAAGACAAGTCGTACACGGACAACTATCAGGTCGACTTCAACTGGACGCCCGTGCGCGGACTCGACCTGTTCGCCACGTTCCGCTACACCAACTCGCGCATCACGCTCGACCGCGGCGGCGAGAAGATCGCCGTAGAGCGTCCGCTCACATCGCGCTACAAGGGTCTGCTGAACGTGCAGTATGCCATAGGACGCTGGACCTTCGATGCCACGGCGCAGTACAACGGCCCGATGCGTCTGCCCTCGCTCGACGGCGACCTCTCGCAGGAGCATCTCTCGCCGTCATATCCGATGTTCTATGCGCAGGTAAGCTACCGCGCCAGCAACCTCACGCTCTACGCCGGCTGCGAGAACATCGCCAACTACATGCAGCACGACGCCATACTCGGTGCGTCGGCACCCTACTCTCCCGGCTTCAACTCGTCGGTGGTATGGGGTCCCCTCATGGGGCGTAAATTCTATATAGGTCTGCGCCTCAACATTTATTAACATTCATCATAAAACATATTGTCATGAAAAAAATCATCGTACTCTGCCTCGTGTCCCTGCTGGGCATAGGCATCGCTTCGGCACAGCAGAAAAAGGCCGAGAAAAAGACCGTGACGACGGTATTCGCAACCGACATCGACTGCCCCCACTGCGCAAAGAAGATCGACAACACGATCCCCTACGAGAAGGGCGTCAAAGAGGTCAAGGTCGACGTTCCGACACAGACCGTTACCATTACCTACGATCCCGCCAAGACCGACGACAACGCGCTGGTAAAGGCTCTGGCCAAGCTCAAAATCAAGGCCGAGGTCAAGAAATAGCGTTCCGTACACACCGAATGCAACGGGGAGGCTCCTTCGCTAAGGAACCTCCCCGTTATCTCTTGCGGCCTGCCGCGTCAGGCTATGCGGAAGTCGCGCAGAGCGTCGTTGAGCGACGTCTTCTTGTCGGTCGACTCCTTTCGGCGTCCTATGATAAGAGCGCACTGCACGCCGTATTCGCCGGCAGGGAAGCGGCGCGTGTAGGTGCCGGAAACGACCACCGAGCGCGGCGGCACATAACCCTTGTACTCGACCGGCTCGCTGCCCGTCACGTCGATTATATGCGTCGACCCGGTAATGACCGTGTTCGACCCGAGCACCGCCTCGCGACATACGTGCGCACCCTCGACCACTATCGAGCGCGAGCCGATGAAGCAGTTGTCCTCGATGATTACCGGCGCGGCCTGCACGGGTTCCAACACCCCGCCGATGCCTACGCCGCCGCTCAGATGCACGCCGCAGCCTATCTGTGCGCACGAACCCACCGTAGCCCACGTATCGACCATGGTGCCCGTGCCGACCCATGCGCCGATATTGACATACGAGGGCATGAGTATCGCCCCCGGAGCGATATAGGCGCCGTAGCGCGCCACGGCCTGCGGCACGACGCGCACGCCGAGACGCTCGTAGTCGTGTTTGAGCTCCATTTTGTCGTACCACTCCAACTCGCCGCCGCGCATGGTGCGCATCGGCTGAATCGGGAAATACATGATTATCGCCTTCTTGACCCACTCGTTGACCTGCCACAGGCTGCGCTCGACGTCGACGGGTTCGGCGCATCGCAGCTCTCCCGCATCGACGGCCGCCACGGTGCGGCGTATCGCCTCGCGCACATCCTCGCCGGCAAGCAGTTCGCGCCGCTCCCACGCCTGCTCGATGATCTGTTTCTCCTGTTCGAACATATTATAGTATCGTTTTAGTCCGTTCAAAGGTAGATAAAATTTCGACGCGGCCGGCCGTTTCGAAGATTTTTATTAATTCTGGAAAACTTCTGTTAGTACCTTATACAAAGGACTTTGGGATAATTACCCGTTTTTGAGGTAATGACTTGGCAACGGTACAATCTGCTGCGTTCTACCTTGAATTGCTTTCAAGTAACTCGTTTCTGTGTACAAAAATAATAGAATAGTCCGATGTACACAAGGTACATCAAAGAAAAAGTTCGACTATTTTTTTAGTTTGTTTAATCGCATTACAATCGAAGTTTGACTTCTACCCATTTTGTTTGCAATATATTTGACACTCTTACCTTCATTGTGCAGTTTCAATAAAAATTGGTCTGCACTTCTTGTCCATCTTTTATTGGCGTTAGGGTGCTTTACATAGCTTTCTTCTGACACCTTTTCGGGGTGCAAGAATTCATCCACAAATACAGACGGGAAACGCTTATCGTATAATACAAGCGTTTTTATCTTAGCCCTTGTTATTGCAACATAGAATAATCTTCTTTCTTCTCCGTATGGGAATTGGTCGCTCTTAGTGAGCACATAGTTAAGCACAGGGTCGTCACTCACCTGTGATGGGAAACCGTATGTATCTTTATTGCATTGTAAGAGTATTACATAATTCGCTTCAAGACCTTTTGACTTATGTACGGTTAAAAACTCTATTTTTCGTCCTCCTATCACATAGTAGAATCTATTACCCTCTTTAATTGATTGGTACATAAAAGAGAGGTAGTAATCATCAAAAGAGTAACGCCCCAATAGGAATATTGATTTATCCGATGGAATAGAAGCCACAAGTTGCCCTATCGTATTGCAGTAATCTCGTCTATCATAAGCATAGAATTCCAACTCGGTTCTCATTTCTGAGCTGAACGAATGGATATTCTTTTGTATTTGGGCTTTATTGCGTTGTATAAAGTTCGACGATAAAGAAACCAAAGGCTCTCCAAACCTGTATGTAGTTTCAATCTTGTTTATCTCCGTTGCTCCAAAATATTCGGGGAATTGATTGAATAGAGCCATATCACTTCCCGAAAAACGATAAATAGACTGCCAATCATCACCCACACAATACAACTTTGCAGGAGGATTACCCTCTCGCAATACTTTCAAGAAGTTGTAACGGTCAACAGATATATCTTGAAACTCATCCACTATGATATAATCATATTCAACAGGGTGTGAAGTACGACATATCTCAGTGGCTTGAAGAATAGCATCGGTAAAATCAATTTGGTTACTATCGCTTAACGCATTTATGTAGCGTTCATATACAGGTTGAAATATATTCTTGATGATAAACACACTTCGTTCATCATCTGCATTTTTGGCTTGTTTTAAAACCTCTTTAACTGATTTACAACTTGATTTTACCAATGTAACGAAAGTAACAACAAGTCGTATAAACGCCTTTTCCTGCTTGCTGCCTTTGGGTAGTACTAAATCGTATAACTCCTCATCGGTCTTTTCTTGAATTGGTACACCTGCTTCAGCTAATAGTTTACGGAGTTTATCCCTAATATCAGAATAATGGAAATCTGCACTTGATGTTACTAAAAGTTGTGTGCCAAATTTCTCGTGAGCAGTTTTCTTCCAAGTTATACCATCATTGTATTTCTGATTGGCTTCTTCGTAGGTTATACCCTTATCTTTTGCGAACCAAGCAGGAACAAGCCCGTGTTCATCAACTCCGAAATGTTCAAGATAGATGCGTTTGGTTACTCCTCCTTGCTTAAAATATATTGAGAAGTCGGGACGATATTGTGAGTGCATCTCATCTGCTAATTGATGTTCGTATGGTTCTTCATATCTGAATTTCACTCCCAGCGAGGACAAAGCAAAACATATTTTTTGTTCTTGTTCACTTCTCACATATATGGCTCTGCCGTCCATATCGGGGAACATCGCCTTTAGCTGCACATTCTTTAGTCCTGATAATTGCTCCCGTCTTTCATTCTTGCGTTGTTCCCAATCAGCTTCATTCGTTTGGTAATCAATAAAGTATTCCACTATACTTTTCTTGAAAGACGATTTATCTAACAATTTGTGATATATATCTACAAACAATGAATCTGTATTGTCGCAAATAGATGGTTTTGTACCTGTCGTTTTGCCTATAATATCAATGGCTAACTTATGGAATGTGTAACCTTTCAATCCATTGGTCGCCATTCTTTCGGTTAGTTCGGCTGCTGCTTTGTTGGTATAACTGATAAGTAAAATTCTTTCAGGTGCTATACCCTTGATTTCGGTGAGATATTTAACCTTACCGACAATTGAAGAGGTTTTACCACTACCTGCACTGCTGACTACTAAACAATTATCCTCTTCTGAAACAATTGAGCGTCTTTGTTGCTTGTCTAATGGGTATTTTAGGCAATGGTCGAAAAAGTCCCTGTGCGTGTCAAGTAGAAAGGTTATAACACCATCATTATGTTGTTTTACAAGTTTGTTGATTCTTCCAAAGTCGTTAATGAATTTGGATATGGTTTCTGATGGAGTGATGTTAAAGGCTTTAAGTTTCTTCAGAAGTGAATATGCCTCTTGGAAATGTACCTTATAATGATTGATGAAATCTTTTTCTTGCGTTGCGGAGATTACCCTGCCATAAAAGCCATTATTTAAGTCTGAGGGAATATCTATAAACGCCCCCTCCTTAAGAGCCGATAATCTCTCTTTTGCTTGCTCATAATTTGATTTCTCGCTATATGCAGATATATGGTTTAGCTTTTCTGCAAGCTCTTTGGATTTGTTTTTTAGGCGTGTTCGTACCATCGCTATTACAATAACCGAAATAGCAATTATACAAATTACCCAAATGAACAATGGCTGCATATTGGAAGTAATATTTATCTGAATCTTTCAATCCATCTATAATCATCCCCCTTAGTACTCCACTGAAATTTCCACATATCACCTGTATTATCGTTTATAAGATAGTATTGATACATACTTGTCAGTGGCTGAATAGAGAATATACACCTTTCGTTATTTTCTACTAATTCGTATTTATTTATAGGAATACAAAATAGGTTGTCTAAATCTTGTGTACTATATTGAACTTGCCATAGTCGTCCATTATATGAGTCCAACAATATAAATGTCCACATGTTGTCAGTGGCAAACATCTGAAATCTATTAGTCCAATTTGACGACTTCTCAGGATATGCAAGAGAAAATATGTTGATTGGTGCAGCAAACATGTAATCCTCACCCTTGACACTAAACTGGACTTGCCAATTCTTACCTGTATATGTATCAAGCATTATGAATGTCCACATATTCTGTGTTTCATAAAGGCGAAATCGTCCTTCTTTATCTCCTAAAATTTCTCTCGCACTACAAATTTCCCAAGACTGACCATCATCTTGAATTTGTTGTACTTCGCCTGTCATTGTATTTAAGCGAAGTTGATTATGATAGTTCCGAGTCTTATACATTTTATAGACTTGAGCATATGATGTAAAAGCTATAACCATTAAAGCGAATAATACGAAAAGCTTTTTCATAATTCTGTTATGTTATTATTTGACAATTAACGGATTGTATTTCTTATTCATGTACCAGATACATTTTGAATAAGTCGCATACATTGGATACTAAATATCCTCTAAATCTTTTTGAATTTTAGTTTCTACATTTTGAGAATCACGATAACGAATCATTACCATACCCTCATAAATACCAGAAGTTTTTTCTATCGATAATTCAATGTTTCCTCCTGTTACCTCCCAAGCACTACCCCAAACAACAGTTCCTTGATGAACTTCTGCCATTAAAGCTGTATTGGAATCCGAATGGGCAGGGTTCTTCTCTTTTGAAATAGTCGGATTGCCATATTTTCGGGTGTATAAATCTTTATAATAGTTATAAGTATTAACAAGCGTATTCCATTCACCACTTGGGTCAAACAACACAGCTACGGCAAATACACTTTTCCCATCATCTGTAGCTGTTACACCTATAGTTGCATTACGACCTGTAAAGTCTCCCATAAACAATGCAAGATTGTTTTCACTGCCAATAGAAGTGAATCCTTTAGCTTTTAACTTCTGACAAAATTCAGTCATACTTCCCTCAATGGGAATTCCCTTAAAGGTAAGGTGTTCGGAACTACTTTGAGCATACGATGTCAAAGCAATTAAAACAAATGCGAATGATACAATCAACTTCTTCATAATTTGTTGTATTATATTTAATAAACATTTTAGTCCAACCTACGAAAAAGCGTGAACTACAAAGCCACACTCTTACTTGAAGGTCGTAGGAAACCATAGATGCAGATGTAACAATAGTAGCCCACGCTATATGCGTGAGAACCACTATGCTATCCTTGCATCTAATTGAAAATTTCCTACGTTTTCAAGTACAAGATAAGCATAACGCTTCTTCTTAATTCTAATATGTTTTGGAAAGAGTAGCCTCAATCCAATACAAAAGTATGAAAAATCCGTGATATACCATTCTACTATCACGGATTTTTTTGATTTACAGTTTCATACTTCTATTCTGTCTTGGCTTCGGTATTCCGATGGCTTCTCTAAACTCATTCATCTTCTTTCTGAACCAGTTCACGTGAGAAACCCCGTCTATCTTGAAATCGAATTTACCGTTTTCATCCTGTTTGATAGAGCAGACGGAGTGTCGGGTATCAAAACTTCGGTTAAATTCGGAAGAATAGAGTTCGCCTTTTATCCCGACCTCCTTGAACTCGCACAGTCTTCTGATTATTCCGTCATTGAACTTCAATCGGTCACGCAGGAAGTTTATTATAGGCATCAGCTTCTCCACATATGGAAAGTAGCGTCTGACAAAATCCGCAAACTCCGACAGCTTGCGGTGCTGTTGCTCGTAAGCGTTTCTTATCTCCTGTATCTGCTTGGCTTGTTGCCGTTCCCGTTGTCGGGCTTCGTTTTCAAGTTCAAGGATGCGGTCTTGCAAATCCTCGTTCCTGCGCTCCAACGATTTCATCTTTCCACTTCCGAAAAGAGAGCCCACACTGCTTGCAAGGGCGGTTGCCGTATCGGTGGCTGCGTTTTTGAGCTTGTCGGTACGGATTTCCGCTTTCACCTGCTTCAGTTCCTCCTGCGCCTCGGCTTTCTTCTCCTGCAACAGTCTGGTTTCAGTTTCGAGGACTTCATTCTTCTTTTTCAAGTCCCTATAATACTGCATGGTGGTGGTGTGCCGTGCTTCCGAACCCCGTACCCCACGCTGCAATCCGTATTTCGCCATCACCCTTGCGTAATTGTCGTGGTAGGCGACCAAGGTCTGGCGGTTGAACAGGTCATCGGCACACAAGCGGACGGAATTTGTTTTCTTGCGGTACTTGCGCTTACCGTCCGTTTGCTCTTTCTTGGCTTTGCGCCTTTCACCCGTCACGATGGGAACAACGGCTGCGTGGATGTGCGGAGTCTTCTCGTCCATGTGCAGATGTGCGGCAACCACATTGTCTTTGCCGAATGTGGCTTGCAGCCATTGGATGCTGTCGTTGCACCATTCATCGAGTTCTCCTTTTTCCTGTATGTTCATCATGTCCTCGTGCGTACCCGACAAAACCACCCGAACGACACGGACTTGGTCGTGTGTGATTTTCCGTCTGATGCCTGCCGTGTTCAGTCTGTGGGCAATCGCTTCATCCCTGCCGTGAACGCCATCGGGGTATTCGACAAGCACCCTGTTCAGATGTGTCCTTGTCGGGTCTGCGTTTTTAGGTATTATCTTTCTCTCTATATGGTCGGACTGAGTGGTGTCCGATGTACCCTTTGCTTTCTTAATGTCCAATGAAAAATATCCCATTTTATTTCTATTTTGCGGTTATCGTTATGTTTCTTCTCTCTGCCTGTGGCATCGGCTCACAGGGTTTATTATGCAAATGAACCCTTGCTGCACTCGGCATAATCCAAACGAGTTTGGCTTCTGCTCTCGTTTGCACAGGGTTTCCAAAGGGATTTCCCTTTGGCTCGATAGGGTGTTTTTAGCGTTACGGAGTAATGCGTGAAGAAAACGCCCTGTTGAGCTATGGTATTTCTGTCTAAATACCTTTCGGAAAGCAGACGAGCACATTACAGATGAAATCCCCCTTTCTTTTTCGGTGGCTGCATCATCCGCCTTGCGGATTGGACTTGCTTCTTCTCCTTTATCGGCTCTGCCGATTGGGACAAGGGCTTACCGCACAGGTAGTCGTTCAAGTCCTTATACTCACGATAGTACATTGACTTGTCAAGCAGCCGTTCCCCAAACTTCTCTTTCAGCTTCTTGCAAGTGTTCCGTCCTGCCGTGTCGTTGTCAAGGAAACAGCCGACTTGGGTGTAGGTCTCCAATATGCTTTCCGCTTTTGCAAGATTGGAAACGGAGTTCAATATGATATAGTCCTGTGTGTCCAATCGCGGGTGTTGCGGATTGTTTTCTACTCGGATGGTAAGGAATGAAAGGTAATCCATGAACCCCTCGAACAGGTAACACATACATCGTTGTCCGCCCTGCTGTCGGATATGGGTGATATCTTTCGGGGCGACACATCCCTTGAAGTATCTGTTGCGCACTTCATATCCTCCTGCCATGTTCGGAAAGCCGATGGCAAAATAGGGTTTGTCGGCATTCATAAACCGAAGCTCCCTGCATTCTCTTTTGGCAAGTCCGATGTTTATTCCCCTTTCTTGCAGATAGGCTATAAGAGCAGGGGAGGACAATTCTCCAACCTTTAATCCCTGATAAGTACGATTGTCGGAATGCTGTCTGCCAAAAGAGAACGATGCAGGGCGGATGTATGCTGTCCGCTCCTCTATGCGTCTCAACAGATAGGCTACATCTTCCGAACGGTAGAGTTCCGCTGCCAATGCGAGGATGTTTCCGCCTTTGCCGATGCCGAAGTCATACCATTTTTCAAGCTCGGTGTTTACCTTGAACGATGCGTCCGTTTCTTCCCGTAACGGTGATTTGTACCACAGATTCCTGCCTTGTTGCTTTACAGGCGTATAGCCCAGACTTTGCAGATAGTCTGCCAGTTTGATTTGCTTTACATCTTGGATTGTCATATTACATACGGTTTTGAAGTTGATGAAAATTTGTTGATTTGATGAATTGTCAATGTAATATGTTTATATACAGCCTCGTAACCTCTCAACATCTTCTCAACAAACCGCTCGCCAAAAGAGAAATCCACAAACGGGTGTCGGTGGTCTCTCAACTTCTCTTTTGGCTTGTTGAGATTTTGTTGAGAATGTATATCGTTTATTGTCAGTGTATTTATACCCATATTCAACAATTCAACAGAAAAATGATAGTATTACAGGGATTCGAGTTGCTTCCTTGTGACGGTGTAGAAGCGTCCCACCCTCTTTATCGGCTCATAGTGACAACTTCTGTTGTAATTGCCCTGATAGGTGGTGTAGGTAAGCCCGTTTGGTGCAGGTGTCAGTTTCCAGCACTCCTGCACCACCTTACGCACTTGGTGCTTTTCCGCCTTTACCTGCGAGTGCACCAGCAGTACGACAAGGTCGTTAAGGCAGAATGAAACGCTATCCACATCCATTGCAACCATAATGTCAAGCAGCAGTTCCGACATCTCTATCTCCAGCCGATTGCGGTTGCTACGGATAATCTTCTGCAAGGCTTCTGTATGCAGCAATGTGGGGTTGAACCACATCCGGCTTTCCTTTTCGGTGGACAGTTTTCTGTGTTGCAGGAAATGGAGAAAGGCGGGTATCTCCGCTTTCAGCTTTTGCAGGAAGTCGGTATCATCGGACTGCAAGCGGTCTATCTTGCGCACCCAATAGCGTGTTTCCCCTGCGTCTATGATTACGGGCAGATGCTCGTTGTTGGAACACAGCACGAATTTGGCGAAGAACGCAATCTCATCACGGTCTTTGCCTTTGGCTTCCACCTTATAGGAAAGTGTGGTGCTGAGGTTCTTCAACCGCTCGCTATCCTCCCTGCGGTTGAGCAGCACCTCATCCACCACGATAAGGAGCTTGCCAGCCCAGTCGGAATTGAACTGGCTGCGGAAATCCTCGTTGGTGTTGAAAGTCACATTGTTCTGAAAAAGGGCTTTCAGAAAGTTCAGGAAGGTGCTTTTGCCCGTGTTGCGTTCTTCCGACACCAACAGCAGGATAGGCAACTTCTGAATTGGTTGCAGGTAGAGCAGTTGCAGATAGTCCATCCCCAACTCGTACTGTTCCCCGAAGATGTGCCGTACCAAAGATTGGATATGCGATAAATCGCCCTCCTGCGGTCGGTGGTCTATCGGTTCGTAGAGGTTAAGGAACTTGCCGACCACGGAACGGTAGCCGATGTGTTCGGGTACTGTGCAGAAGCCGTCATACTTGGGAACTCTGCCGATGTAATCCTTGCCGTAATCCTGTCGCAGGGTCTCGTTGTTCCATGCGATGCGTTTCCTTATATACCCTCCGTTCAGTTTGGGCTGCTCCACAATCTTATAGAGCGTTGTCCCCACTCGGATAAACTCTTCCTTTGCCATGCCGCCATCCGATGGCGGTCTGTGGCTGTCCTGTTGTTCGATAGCTGACATAATCAAATGGTTTTAAGTTTGAAAATTACCAGCTGCAAAAATATAATCAATTATCGGATAGGTTGTTATGCAAAACACGGCAGAATGGTGACAAATAGCCCCCGAAACAAAAACTTTCAATGGTTTGGGACAGGAAACGGGTTGTGCAAACGGAAAACTCCCGAAAAGCGAATGTCGGATTACGCTTTTCGGGAGAAAAAATCAGAGCGTCTGTCGTACTGACTTAATGAATTACTGACTTACCGAGTGAATTATGTCAGGCATTCAGCTACGAGAAGTATTCGGATTTGGATATACCGTTGGTATTCAGCGAGAAGAAGATGCTTGTTTTCTCTTTTCGCAGGTACAGTATTTCAAGAACGGCATTGCGTACCCGTTCCGCTCCGAATGTGCCGATATGGAAAGCGAGGGTAACTATCGCTTCAAGGTTGTAAACCTCCATACAGCAATTATCGGATACCCGTATGCTTCGCCTTATCCCGTATTCCCTTAAAACTCCGCTCTTGCAAAGAGCCTTCAGCCCTGCACGGAATGTCGGGGCGGTTACTCCGAACAGGTCGCAAAGTTCCCATTCGCTCATGGCGGTTGCGCTAATGTCGGTCGGCATGATGATGTTACCGTCTGTTGTTATGATGCTTCGTTTCATGGCTATGCTTGGTTATGGGGTTACACTTCCGAACGATGCGTTCAGCTTGTTGCCGAACATCGTCAGGTCATTGTCAAGTTTCTGCGTGGTTATCTTCGCATAGATTTGAGTCGTGACAATGTTCGTGTGTCCCAGAACACGGCTCACGCTTTCAATGGGCATCCCCTTGCTAAGAGCCAGTGTTCCAAACGTATGACGAGCGCAATGGTAGGAGATTTGCTTCTCTATTCCGCATTCCGCCATTACCTTTTTCAGCTGTTTGCACATCGTCCAATAGTTGATTTTCCCGAAAACCAGCTTGTCTTCCGACAGATACTTGTACCGTTCGATTATCTGCAAGGGAATATCCAGCAGCTTCACTTGGAACGGGACATTTGTCTTGTGCCGTTTCGACAATATCCATTTCTCACCATTCACCTCCACTATTTCATCCGTTGTGAGTTCTTTCATATCCACGAAAGACAAGGCGGTGAAACAGGCGAAAATAAACAGATCCCGCACCAATGCGAGGGTGGGGTTGTCAAACTCGTGCGCCATGATTCTTTTGATTTCGTCCTCTGTCAGATACTCCCGTTCCTTAACATTCGGGCTGATATGGAACTGCGCAAACGGATTTCTCGGTATCAGTCCGTTATAGTGCGCACGCATGACCACCCCTTTCAGCCACATGCAGTTCAGCCAGATGGTGGCGTTTTTCAGTCCCCGTTCAGCCGTAAGATAAGCCGCAAACTCCTTGATGAAGTCGGGTGTAAGTTCCAGCATGGACATGTCCGTCCGTCTGTAGAATGACTTGATAAAGGCTGCGACATAGTTCCTTGCCCTTACCATGACCTTGTACGTGCCGATGCTGCGGTCTTTACCGACACGTTTCAGGAAGTTGGCGCAATCCTTGTCAAAAGCCTTTATCAGTGTCTCATACTCGCTTCCTACCCCTTGGTAGGCATTGCGCACCATTTCAGCCGTTACGTATGCCTCTCGGTCGGATATGCGCTGATAGTGCTTGATGATTTGCGCCTTGATGTTGTCCAATGCCAGATTGACGTTCCGTGCTTCGGCACTCTTGCCTTTGGCTCGGTTGCCTTTCGCATCCCAAAGGGTTTTCGGGATGGTCTGCTTGCAGCTGAACTGCGCCACAGTACCGTTGATTGTCACTCGTCCCATGATGGGGACAATACCGTCTTTCTCCTTGCTGCCGTTCACGTAGAACAGCACTTTGAATGTACTTCTTGCCATACTCGTTTTTTTTGTTTGCAAAGTTAAATATCAACGAGTTAGACCTTGATATGCAAATCGGTGACAAACGGTGCAATAGCATCTCCCATATGTTAAATCTTACTCTTTCACGGGTAATGATTTGCAAACCATTCTTCTTCTTAAATCCGCTTTTCTTTGCGTTTTCCGCTTTTTCGGCTTGTCATCATTTGACACCGTAACAACTCTGATATTAAGTCGTTTAGCGTCATTTCACCCGTTTTTCGAGGTTATTCCAGAGATTTTTTGTAAATTTGTCAGACTATAATACCATTCGAATGAAAGTCTATAAATTCGGCGGCGCCTCGGTCAAGGACGCCGACGGCGTAAGAAACCTGCTCGACATAGTACGCCCCGAGAGCGAGCTGTTCATCATCGTATCGGCCATGGGCAAGACTACGAACGCCTTGGAGCGCGTCTTCGAGGCCATGCAGCGGCACGAGCCCGATACGGCGCTCGAACGCGTGGCCGGGATAAGGGATTATCACAAGCGCATAATCGACGATCTGTACGGCGCGCCGACCAGGATCATGCGTGTCGAGCTGCTCTTCGAACAGCTGTGCAACACCGTGCGCAATACGATCTACCGCACGGCCGACGCCGAGTTGTGGTACGACACGATAGTGGCTTTCGGCGAGCTGATATCCACCACTATCGTCTCGGAGTATCTCGCCCGCGAGGGGGTCGAGAACTGCTGGATCGACATGCGGCAGACGTTCCTTACGGCGCAGCGCCACAAGGATGCCGACGTCAACCTCGAAGCCACGGCCTACCGCCTCACGCGCGCCATGAAGCAGAGCGAGAAGCGGCTGTTCGTCGGTCAGGGCTTCATCGGCGGCGCACCCGACGGCACCACCGCTACGCTCGGGCGCGAGGGCTCGGACTACTCGGCGGCCGTCGTGGCCTCGGTCATAGATGCCGAGTCGATGACCGTATGGAAGGATGTCGACGGCATCCTCAACGCCGACCCGAAGATATTCCCCGACTCGCGCAAGATCGACCGGCTGAACTATATCGACACGATAGAGCTGGCTTACAGCGGCGCCCAGATAATCCACCCCAAGACCATAAAGCCGTTGCAGAACAAAAACATACCGCTCTACGTGAGGCCATTCCTCGACAAGAGCCGCGCCGGCTCGGTAATCTGCGTCGACGCTCCGCGCGTGGAGGAGCCGATCCTGATCCTCAAACGCGATCAGGTGCTGCTCCGCCTACACTCGCGCGACCTGTCGTTCGTACTGGAAGAGAAGTTCGCCACCGTATTCTCGACATTCGAGAATTACCGCATAAAGACCAACCTGATACACAATTCGGCTATCAACCTCTATATGTGCGTCGATTCGTCGTGGCATATCGACGAGGCTGTCGGCGAGCTGCGCGGCGAGGGCTTCGACGTAGACAAGACCGAGGGCATCGAGCTGTTGACCATACGCTCCTACACCGACGAGCTATACCGCCGCTACGCCTTCTCGGACGACATACTCATCAAACAGACCACACCCCACTCGCTGCGTCTTGTAAGAAAGTCGCGCTGACCGCCCGCGGCGAACACGAACGTCGGACTTGCAAGACGCCCGGCC
>OFFZ01000932.1_pt1 | contig 16827 bp, 17 predicted proteins | sample 1521631 | NCBI WGS metagenome assembly OFFZ01 (sample SAMEA3504102, study PRJEB24116) | mouse gut metagenome | biome: mouse gut; feature: mouse-associated habitat; material: faeces | place: Denmark | collected 2011 | reverse complement strand
AGCAATAAAAGATTGAAAACGTGTGATGAATTATTTGCCTTATGAGGGAACTTTTATGGAAAAAGATAAAAGAATAACATCAAGGCCTTTTAGTGTATTGGCGGATTGCGGTAAGGTGTATCAGTTTTTAATAGATATATACGAAAAAGACTGGAGAAATGGAGTGCCAGCCCCGTTTTTTGAGTACGCTTATTCGTCGTTCTCTTACTGGATGGATATATCGTATTCCTATAAAAATCGGATATGGGAGAGCGATGGGCGTATTGTAGCCTTCTGCTTCTATGAGAATCCTCTATCAGATATTTACTTTTGCCTGCGGCCGGGATATGGGGAACTGGCACAAGAGATGATACAATATGCCGCTAAGAATATGCCAGACGAAGGAGAGGGCATACGTTTAGTCCTTTTTGGTGGCCAGGATGAACTAATGGAAGGCGCAAAGCGGTTGGGATATAGGCAGGAATCAGAAAGCTGGAATATGCAGTTTGATTTTGCAAACAAGCTGGATTATCCATTGCCAGAAGGCTTTCACTTTGTAAGACCGCGGGAATTAGATACATCAAAAGTTGGAGAATGCTGCTGGAAAGGATTTGACCACGAGAAAGAGGAAGGGGCATGGAATCACCAATATCAGCAAAATTTCTATTTGCTGGAGGTGGCTCCCCACGCTACGAAGAATCTGTCCGTAGCAGTTGCGAATGAAGAAGGGGCATATGTTTGCTGGGCAGGGATGTGGTGGACGCCGGAAAATAAACTAGCGTATTTGGAACCTCTTTGTACAATTCCGGAGTATCGGCGCAAAGGGCTTGCGGCGGCAGCACTGTCTGAATTGTATCGAAAAACGAAAGCATTAGGCGCCACACATATGTCAGGAGGGGAGAGCGAGTTTTATAGAAAAATAGGATATATCCCTGCGGTTAAGTGGACCTTTTGGAAAAAGGAAACGGAGTATGAAGTATATAACAATCCATGGAATGAAATTACCCTGACTGATTATGAAAGTCATATGTCCCTTGCTTCGATTATGCAATTACAGGCTCTGAATAAATTGATTAAAGGACAGCTTAAAGCTTGGCCTGTATCCAGCACCATGATTTTAGGGATTGCTGGTGGGAACGGCCTTGAGCATATTAGGGACAGTGGAATCAAAAAAGTATATGGAGTAGATATCAACGCCGCCTATTTGTCGGAGACATCCGTAAGATATCAGGACTTGGGCAACATACTGGAACTGCTGTGCATCGATTTGCATAAGTGCTCAGGCAAACTGCCCAGGGCAGAGCTGCTAATTGCGAATTTGCTGGTTGAATATATCGGTTGCGGGTGTTTTCAGCAGGTGGTTCAGCAAGTGGAGCCGAAATATGTTTCCTGTGTCATCCAAGTCAATACTGGAGTCAGCTGGGTTTCTGATTCTCCGTATCTGCATGTTTTTGATGGACTGAAGCAGGTTTATCATCAGATAGATGCAGATATGCTCCGCGAAAGCATGCCTGGTATCGGGTATCGCTATATAGGTGCCTTGGAATATCCTCTGCCGAATGGGAAAAAACTTGTTCGACTGGATTTCAAAAAAGGGAGTATGGATATGCTGCTGCCTGACAGTACGGCCGGATAAATCAACTTGGAGCAAAAAACTCGGAAAAACAGATATAGAGAAGCGAAGGGGAGATTGCAATGAACATTGAACGATTTGAAAAGGCAGCCTTTGCGGTCATTGGGAAAAAGGGATCAACCTTAGATGGGGCTGGATTCATTCCGAGATTATGGGATGATGCAAACTCTCATTTTGGAGAAGTTCAGCATTTAGCTAAAAGGGATGAAAAGGGAGAGCTTATTGGAATCTGGGGAGCAATGTCTGACTTTTCCGGATCCTTTCTTCCATGGGAAGACTTCCGCAATGGGCTTTACCTAGCGGGGGTGGAGTGCGAGACTGACGCTGAGGCCCCGGAAGGGTGGACCAAGTGGGTTGTCCCTGGATATGAATATCTCTGTGTAGAGCGTGAGGCAGATGATACGTTTTCCCAGGCAATCAAATATCTGGGGGAACATCATATCCCGTTGGTTGGTGCGGTTCATGATTTTACCGATCCAAAGACTGGAAAAAGTTATATGTATTTTCCGGTAAAGCGGCTGTAAAAGTTGAGTCGCAATCGAGGACGTGCTCCCGATTTTACCTTAGCAGTAGTTTTTGGAACAATCACAAAGTTCTGCAACAGAAATATAAAAGGTAGGAGAGAAATTATGATGCGAGATGCAGAAAAGACGATTGGAAATTTGATAGACAAGCAGAGGGTGTCCTTTATCGCTTCCATTTCAGAGGATGGCTTTCCCAATATGAAAGCGATGCTTCCGCCACGCAAACGGGTGGGTATTTGTGAGTTCTACTTCACTACGAATACTTCCTCCATGCGGGTTGCCCAGTATCGGAAGAACCCAAACGCCAGTATTTATTTCTGTGATAAGCGTTTTTTCAGAGGCGTTATGCTGGTTGGACATATGGAGGTTTTAGAGGATCCCGCCAGCAAGGAGATGATTTGGCAGGAGGGCGATACGATGTATTACCCCAAAGGTGTTACCGACCCGGATTATTGTGTACTGAAATTTGTCGCCCAGAGCGGGCGGTACTATGCCAACTTCCATTCGGAGACGTTTGAAATCAGTCAAGGAGAAACCAACTGATGAACATACAGCAATTTTGGGAATCCGTTCTCGCCCAGGACGAGCAGAAGATCAGAACCTACTTTCATCCGAAGGCCTATGTAAACTGGCACTGTACCAACGAGCACTTCAGTGTGGAGGAATTTATCCAAGCGAACTGCGAGTATCCTGGAGAATGGGGTGGAGAGGTGGAACGGGTCGTGGAGACAGACGGGCTGACCATTACCGTGACACATGTTTACACCACAGATTATACCCTGTCGTTCCATGTTACATCTTTTATCAGGCTGCAGGAGGATAAGATCATCTCAATGGATGAATATTGGGCTGATGATGGCGATGTGCCCCAATGGCGGAAGGATAAAAAAATCGGGCAGCCTATTGTGGAGAGAAGACAGGATGGATTATAGCAAGAAAATTTCGGAACGCCTTTGGAACTTACCAGACAAGGGCGAACTTGAAAGCCGCCGAGAGCAGACCTACATTGATGACATCGTGCAAAAAAGCCATATTGAACGAGAACTGCTTTCCAGCTTGGACGGCATCAAAACCGTGTTCGATGGTGGAGCAGGATGCGGCAGGTTTTCCATCCTGCTTGCAAAACGTGGCTGCAAGGTCACGCACTTTGATATTTCCCGCCCCATGATCAGCAAAGCAAAAGAGTTGGCAGAGCAGGAGGGGGTTCTGGAGAGGATAACCTTTGTAGAAGGTGCGTTAGAAGATCTGAGTGCGTTTGGCAATAAGGCATATGATTTGGTGATCTCATTTGATGCTCCTGTCTCATATACCTATCCAAAGCAAGAGCAAGTCATCAGCGAGTTGGTGCGCATTTGCAGAAAAAGGATCATATTAAGTGTATCCAGCCGGCTGGGGTATCTGCCTTACCTGTCCAACCCTATCCAGAAAAACCAGTTTATCCTGAATCAAGACTGTGATGATCCTTTTGTGAAATGGTGTATCAGCAACAAAGCGGATGCGGTTAAAAACTTTCGATTGGATCGAACAGAAATTGAAAAGCTATGGGCAGATGGACTGATGGGCGGTGAGGATGAGATCGCTGAGTACGAACAGGGCGGTGCTCCCTGGTGTATCACCTACACGTTTATGCCGGACGAACTGAAAGGGATATTGGAACGGCTTGGCGTGCGGGACATCAAACTGGCAGGTCCGGGCGCGTACGCTCGAACCATCCCCAATGAACTATTGGTTAAGATTATGAACGATCCAAAGCAGCGTTCCGATTTTCTTGATGTTTGCTATCGGTTTGACTCCAATCCATTCGTATGCGGTATGGGAAAGGACAATCTGCTGGCAAAGGGTGAAATCAACCATCGTGGTTCTGAGAACGGAAGGAGATTTCCATGATAAACGATCAAATACGGATTCCCATCAATGGAGTGCGGCAGTATATCTCCATCCGTTCCGAGCAGGAAAGGGCGCCGTTACTGCTCTACCTCCACGGCGGACCAGGGGATACCGCCCTTCCGCTGGTTCTGAAGTATAATCGTGAGTTAGAACGCTCATTTACAGTTGCAGTCTGGGAGCAGCGGGGGGCGGGAAAATCTTATTATCCTTTTCGGCCTGACGAGGCAATCACCATTGATACTTTTCTGCAGGACTTGTTGGAATTGACACAATACCTTCTGGATCATTTCCATCAGAAAAAACTTTATTTGGTCGGACACTCTTGGGGAAGTGTGTTGGGACTGCGATTTATTCAACATAATCCAGAGTATGTTTATTCCTACATCGGCTGTGGTCAGGTGGTAAACATGAAAAAGTCTTGGCAGATAGCCAGAAACTTCGCTATAAAACAAGCGAATGGCAAGGAAAAGGAGAAGCTGAAACAAATCGATCCTGTGTTTACAGGGGAAAAGTGGCTGGAGGATCTGCTGTTTCTTACCAAGCAGATTACAAAGTTCGGTGGTTCCCTGTACGGCAAAACAAATCAAAACAGTCTCATACCGCCGTTTCTGCTCTCAAAATACTATAGTCTTCCGGATCTAATCCGGCGTCAAAAGGGCAGTGTCCAATCCCTCCGGCACCTTTGGGGAGAGCTGATGGAGGTGAACTTCGAGCCTATTCTGAGTTACGAAGTTCCAGTGATTTTTGCTGAAGGACATCATGATTATCATGTGTCCTTCGATTTGGTAAAACGCTATTACGATACTCTCCAGTCGGAAAAGCGTTTTATCTGGTTTGAACAGTCTGGCCACTTTCCACAGTGGAGCGAGGCGAACAAGTTTAACCAGCTGGTTACAGAACTTGTTAAGGGCAAGTTGGAGTCCTGAACAACTTTGGAATCTACCCATATAAAATTTTGCATTATCACAAATCGTCTCATTGCATAGGAGGAAAGGGCCTGATATACTTGACCCGGAGGTGACAGCTATGGCAAACGAGAGCAAAAAGGATTTCAACGCGATGCTGCATGACAGCAAGGATATGCCGAAAATCCAGACGGTTATAGACCCGAAGACGATTGAAAAATACGGCGGCACACGAATGTATTTTGCGCCGCCGATTGACTATGATAAAATCATGCGGCAGGTTCCGTACGGTAAAGTGGTCACGATAGGCAGCATCCGCGAGCACTTTGCGAAATGCAACGGCGCGGATTTTACAGAGCCCATTACCGCAGGGATTTTTGTGTCCATTGCGGCATGGGCCAGTTACCAGCGGGATCATGCGCCAACACCCTATTGGCGGACGCTGAAGGCGAACGGCGAACTGAACGCGAAATTTCCGGGCGGCGTTGAGGCGCAGAAAAGGCTGCTGGAGGAGGAAGGCCATACCGTCATAGAGAGGGGAAGAACCAATATCAGGTACTTTGTGAAGGACTATGAGCAGGCGCTCTTTGTGTTGGAATAGCATGCAAAGAAAGGGGGAACTGCCTGTTGCGTGAAAAATTGCTGATCGTGGACGATGAACCGGGGATTGTAGAAATGATGGCCAGCTATTTCGCACCGCAATACCAGGTCCTGACCGCCCGCAGCGGTGCGGAAGCCCTGGAAAAAGCCGGGGAAATCAAAGGTCTGACACAAAACCTCCCCACAACATTTCCATACAGAGCCTCCAATAGACTATCCTGCATGGATTTTACCTCCGTTACATTCCCTTCCCTGTCTGCCACTAAACGCATTTATTCCCCTTCCCCTTTCTCTGCTTTTGTCCCCGCGCACCCGCCTGGGACTGATTTCCAGCTTTTCTCTGTCAGTGCATGTGGACCAGATCCCACCAGCTCCTCCAGGCAAATACAATCACACCCACCGCAAGCGACACCAGGACCACAATCAAAAACACCTGTTTTACAGAGGGCTTGCGGAGTTTAAAATCAAAAACAAACAAAAACCCTACCAGGGCAACCAGAATATGCAGCGCAACGGGAAACGCCTGACGGCTTGGAAACAGAGGGGAAACCACGAACAGGAGAGGCAGGGCAACCGCCATGGAAGTAATTGGAAGACCCTGGTAATACTTCCTGGCTTCCTCTGTCTGAGCCTGGCGTTTGGCCTCCATCACATTGAAATAACCCAGCCGGATCATCCCTGCCAGACCATACAGCACCAGAATTGCCATGCTGTAGATATGGTTCATGCCCAGCTCATAGCAGATTACAATGGGCAGGGCCCCAAAGCACACAATATCACTGAGGGAGTCAATCTGAATGCCAAAGCTTTTCTCGTCCTCGGTCCGGTTCTTCTTTGTTCTGGCAATCTTGCCGTCAAACATGTCGCAGAGCCCTGAAAATGCCAGACAGAAGATAGCCCACCGTGGATGTGACGAGACCGCACAGAACATTCCTATGACAGCCGAAGCAAAGCTGACATAAGTAAGTATTACCGTATAATCATAGAATCCTATCACAAAAACCCCTCCTCATCTCATATCCCCATTCCCATTTTCTGAGCTGTCAGCCCTGCCGCCTCAGGCTGTAATAAAGCTGCGCCGCCACCGTAAAAAACGCACTGATCAAAAGCTGACTGTAATATCCCAGTCCTCTGGAAAAAACCATGGCGGGCAGCAGCACTGACCGGAAAACGGGCGCAAATATCTTTAAAAACAGAGCCTCGCTGATCCCCATCCCTCCGGGAAGCGGAAGCATATCCACCGATACGGACACCACGGCCTGCAGGAGCACCACATCCCATATGGGTGTCCCCTCCATGCCAAATCCCAGATAAACCATCCATGTCACGGCAAACAGCGCAAAACGCTGTACAAAAGTAATCAGCACCACATGAACAATCACCTTTTTATGTTCCTTAAGGTATCCCGCCGTCTCCCGGTAGACCTGCATGGCATCCTCCAGCTTTTTCACCCTCTCCTCCCTGTGCCGGAGAAAGTGAAGCCGCTCAAGCCATTTCATACCTATTTTAAGAATCTGTTCTGCCAGAGCCGGGTGGAACACCAGCACCGTCATCAAGCCCACACAAAACACATTCAACAGCACTCCCAGATAAAATACCGGAAGAATTTCCTCCAGATAACGGTGCAGAAAACCTCTTCCGAAAATCAACACCCCCAGTCCAATAACCACCAGCACCAGCTTATATGTGATCGTCACCACCATCAATATCACCGTGGCAACAGGAATGGGTATCTTTTCCTTCTTCATAAAATATATCTGCATGGGCTGGCCGCCTGTGGCGGAAGGAGTAATGCAGCTGAAAAAGAAACCCACAGAGGAGAAAAGAAAGCAGATTCTCTTTCTCAGGCGGATCCCATAGGAAGTGAGCATATACCACAGAATAATAGACTCTCCCCCTATGAAGAACACCACAAGAAAAACACCGGGGATCATCCATCTGGCATCCACTTTCCTTATGGCCTCCCCCATGGCCTCCAGATCTTCCCCATGAAAAACGCCGTAAATGGTGAGCACAAACACCGACAGCACAAATATCCCATTCCAGAAAACCTTCTTTTTCGTCTTCATCCCCTGTTTCCCCCTCTCAGAATCGGAAACAGGCCATTGACCTTGTCAAGAAGTTTCTCATACAGCTTCCAGATGCCTGTGTTCTTCCCTATATAAAAGCAGGCCTCCGCCAGCCCAATTCCCCCGAACACATCCACCACCACATGCTGTTTTGTGGTCAGCGTAGACACACAGATGAGCAGCGCCATCAGGCAGGAGAATCCTCTGTACCACGCAGGTATATTCTTTTTCCCCCTGATCCCAATATAGCAGAACCAGCTCACAAGGCAGTGGATGGAGGGGAAAAGATTGTCAGCCGCATCCGTCTGGTACAGCCCCAGCACCACCTGATTCCAGAATCCATCCGCCTCCACCAGAGGTCTGGTGTTGGTGGTGGGCAGCAGCAGGTAAAACCCAAGGCAGACAATCCTGGAGAGAATATCTCCTGCAAAAAACTGGCATACTTCCCTCTTTCCCTGCCTGGCAATGAGGACATAATTTATCGCCCAGAACAGGTAACAGCCCAGATAGACCGCCACCGACGGAGCCCAGAACGGAATCAGTTCATCCAAGGGACTCTCAATATTATAATGATGCCATTCCCCCGCCACCGTCCTGGAGCCGAAATACACCAGCAAATTGACGGTCAGCGCAAATATAGGAGGAAAGATCCCATTTTCAGGTATTATTTTTTTCAGTATCTCTCTTGTTCTGCCCATATTTCTCCTGTCATATCCCGCCAAAAATCTCCACCCTGTCTGGAGATTTCCGGGAAACTTCACCTGTTTACAACAGTACAAAGTATAACAAGCTTTTTAACGGGCTTCAAGATGATTTTTCTTATCTTTAATAAATCTTTAGATAATTTTTAACAATGGACAACGCTTGACAAAACTGCCCTGCCTCCTTATGATGGGATATGATAACATCCGGCGGTATCCCGCAGGATAAAACATTATCTGCCAAAAGAAAAGAGGAACACCATATGAACCTACATAAGACCAAGCCCTCCCCTGCTTCCCACACTGTGGACATGACTGTGGGAAACCCCTATTCACTGATGATAGGCTTCGCATTTCCCATTCTGCTGAGTCAGATTTTCCAGCAGCTCTACAACACGGCGGATGCCCTGATTGTGGGCAACTTCCTGGACACCAACGCCCTGGCCGCCGTCACCTCCTCCGGCACACTGATCTTCCTGCTGATCAGTTTTTTTATGGGAATCGCCATGGGCGCCGGGGTGGTAATTTCCCGATATTTCGGCGCAGGCGACATGGAGCAGGTGTCCAAAGCCATACACACCATCATGGCATTCGGTCTGGCCAGCGGCATTCTCCTCACGGTGGTGGGTGTCTTTTTCACTCCAACCTTCCTCCAGTGGATGCAGACAGATCCGGAAGTCATGCCCGATGCGGTGGAATACTTCCGCTTCTACTTTTTAGGCTCCCTGGCACTGGTACTGTACAATCTCTGCCGAAGCATTATGAACGCCCTGGGCGACAGCCGCAGGCCCCTGTACTATCTGATCTTTTCCTCCGTGCTGAATGTGGCGCTTGACCTGCTCTTTATCGCCGTATGGAAGAAAGGTGTGTGGGCCGCCGCACTGGCCACCGTCATTTCCCAGGCGGCAAGCGTGGTTCTGTGTATGATCCACCTTCTGCAGAAAGGCAATGTCTTCACGGTGGAGCTGTCCAAGATCCGTTTCCACCGGGACATGCTTCTGGAGATCATCCACTATGGCCTGCCCTCCGGCATACAGAATTCCATGATCGGTCTGGCAAATGTCATTGTGCAGTCCCAGATCAACTCTTTCGGTAAACCGGCCATGGCTGCCTACGGGGCCCACGCCAAGATTGAAGGCTTTGCCTTCCTGCCCATCACCAGCTTTAACATGGCCAGCACCACCTTCATCAGCCAGAACCTGGGGGCCGGACAGCACGACAGGGCTAAGAAAGGTTCCCGTTTTGCCATCCTGGCGGCGGTGCTGCTGGCGGAGGCCATCGGGGTATTCTGCTTCATCTTCTCCCCTACGCTGATCGGCTTTTTCGACCAGACACCCCTGGTGATTGAGCTCGGCGTAAAACAGGCACGGACGGCCGCTCTGTTCTACTGTCTCCTGGCCTTCTCTCACTCCGTGGCGGCAGTCTGCAGGGGTGCGGGAAAAGCCTTTGTACCCATGCTGGTAATGATGTCAATCTGGGGCGGCGTGAGGGTATGCTATATCGCCGCGGTAATGCACTTCACCAATGATATCGGCTTTATCTACTGGGCCTATCCCCTTACCTGGGGCATAAGTTCCGTGATCTATCTCATCTATTATCTGTGCAGCGACTGGGTTCACGGATTTGACAAAGCCTGATATACAAAGAGCAGTAAATGTGAGACAGCCTGGGCTGAATGGCCCAGGCTGTCTCAATCTATATCTCCTTCACGCCGCTTCTTTTCGTCACTGGTCCACGCTGTAGTTAGGTGCTTCCTTCGTGATATGGATATCGTGAGGATGGCTCTCCTTCAGGGAAGCGGCAGAAATCTTCACAAACCTGCCGTTTTCCTTCAGCTGCTGAATGTTCATGGCTCCGCAGTAGCCCATACCGGAACGCAGCCCTCCCAACAGCTGGTAAACCGTGTCTTCCACATCCCCCTTGTATGCCACTCGTCCTTCCACGCCCTCCGGAACAAGCTTTCTTGCATTCTCCTGGAAATAGCGATCCTTGCTGCCGTTCTCCATGGCGGCAATGGAGCCCATGCCCCTGTACACCTTGTACTTCCTCCCCTGGAACAGCTCATATTCCCCAGGGCTCTCTTCACATCCCGCGAACATACTTCCCATCATGCACACGTCCCCGCCGGCAGCAATGGCCTTTGTGATGTCGCCGGAATACTTTATGCCCCCGTCTGCGATAATGGGCACATTATGCTCTCTGGCTGCCTCATAGCAGTCCATGATGGCCGTAACCTGAGGCACACCGATGCCCGCCACCACGCGGGTGGTACAGATAGAACCGGGGCCTATGCCCACTTTCACCGCATCCGCGCCGCTCTCAATAAGGTCTTTTGCCCCCTGGGCCGTTGCCACATTGCCTGCAATCACCTGCAGATCCGGGTATTTCTCCTTGATCATCCTGAGACAGTTGAGCACATTCTGGGAATGCCCGTGGGCGCTGTCCAGAACTACCACATCCACCTTGGCATCCACCAGAGCCGCCACGCGCTCCAGAACATTGGCCGTGATCCCCACACCTGCGCCGCACAGCAGCCTGCCCTGCTCATCCTTTGCCGCAAGGGGATACTTAATCGCCTTCTCAATGTCCTTAATGGTGATAAGGCCTTTCAGGTTAAAGTCCTTGTCCACTATGGGAAGCTTTTCCTTCCTGGCCTTTGCCAGAATCTCCTTGGCCTCGTCCAGGGTAATGCCCTCCGGGGCGGTGATCAGCCCTTCGCTGGTCATGGAATCTTTGATCTTTTTGGTGAAATCTGTCTCGAATTTTAAGTCCCGGTTGGTGATGATGCCCACCAGCCTGCGGCCCTCGGTGACGGGAACTCCGGATATGCGGAACTTTCCCATCAGTGAGTCCGCATCAGCCAGTGTATGCTCAGGAGTCAGAGAAAAAGGATCTGTGATAACGCCGTTCTCAGAACGCTTGACTTTGTCCACCTCTTCGGCCTGGGCCTCAATGGACATATTTTTATGGATAATGCCGATGCCGCCCTGCCTGGCCATGGCAATGGCCATACGGTGCTCCGTCACAGTATCCATTCCTGCGCTCATCATAGGAATGTTCAGTCTGATCTTCTTTGTCAGCCAGGTTGTCAGATCCACCTGGTTTGGCACCACCTGCGAAAACGCAGGCACTAACAGCACATCGTCGAAAGTAATGCCTTCACCGATTATCTGTCCCATTTTCCATCCTCCTGTGTGATTTGGTTTAGTGAGTAGATTATAATGTTCATGAGTTTACCAAAATTTTACACTGATGTCAATGAAAACTTCTCCTGTATTTCTGCCCGTATTTCTTCCGTTCTCTCCCCTGTCCTCACTGCTCTAATCGGTAAACACCTTCCTGGGAGCCACATTCTTCATGGCCTTGACCAGCTCCTCCGAGGGGCTCAGAAGAATTTTTTCGTTTCCTTCATAATACATGGCATAGCGCCTGTCGGGTTTAAGTTCCAGGCCGATGCTGTAATCTTTCTGTTTGGCACTGCGATTCCTGAAACTGTCCAGCTGGTGGCTCTTCACCGGCGCCAGGATCTCCATCTTGTCCAGCTGATAGACGGCCATACGCTTCCTTTTTGTCTTAGCCATAATCTTGTCCACTGTCAGTTCCTTGTCCAGGTAGAGATACTCATATTCCAGATCTGTAAACAGGTTCACAAAATAAGCTCCCACACCTGTGAGGATAGCGCCGATCAGAGCCAGTGTCATCACTGGCGGCATGACAAACATTGCCAGTATGAACACCACCGTCATGGCCATCAACAGACTCTTAAAAATTTTACCCAACAAGGATGTCCTTGCCTTTACAAGGCATTCCACATACGTGTCACTCATCTCACACACCTGTCCTTTTTCGTATTTTTTATTCCATCTCACCCATCATATACTATCCGGCTCCAACTTTCAAGAAAACTTTCCAAAGTGCCCCTCTTTTTATCCTTTTTTTAGAATCTGTCCAGAATCGCGTTCTTGACATTGTTCCTGCAGGCTCGTATGATTGACTTGTCAATAAACAGGAAAGGTGGAACTGTCATGCCGCTGATGGATGAATTCAGGGAAGAACGGGAAGCATTAAAGCACAAGCCTCTCAGGGAGAGACTGTCTTATTTTTTCTATTACTACAAATGGCATCTGGCCGCCGTGGCTGCCGGAGCTTTTCTGATCCTGTCGCTGGTCGGCCAGCTGGCAGGACGTAAGGATACCGCCCTTTACGCGGTCCTGGTAAACGGAACGGAGCTTGCGCCCGGGGGCCAGTACAGCCAGGGCTTTGCAGACTATCTGGGCCTGGATTTACAGGAAAGCCAGGTTATCTTTGACGCCTCCCTGCGCATCAATCCGGGCGGGCACGACCAGATCACTGTGGCCTCGGGCAAAAAGCTAATGGTCTATGTAGCTTCCAACGAAGCAGATATCTTTATCTCCGATCCAGCCACCATGGAGCTCTATGCGGTCAATGGTATCTTCTACGATCTGAGAGATTTCCTGACGGAAGAACAGACTGCGGCGTACAGCCCCTGTTTCTACTATGTGGACCAAGGGGTGATGGATGCCATGAAAGACAACCTTGACTACTCCTATAACCCCGACGGTCAGGATCCCAGAGATCCCCTCACCATGGAGGACCCTGTGCCCGTGGGGATCTTCCTCGACAATGCCGCCGCCCTGAAAGAAAGCTACTCCTTCTCCGGCGGCCAGGCAGTCATAGCAGTGGTGGCAAACACCCAAAGACCGGAAGCTGCCCGCAGCTGCCTGGACTATATACTGCAGCAGCACCTTACAGCAGCTCCTTGAGCTGCTCCTTCACCTGTACCGGATCCGCTTTTCCTTTCAGGGCTTTCATGACCTGCCCCACCAGGTACCCCAGCGCCCGATCCTTTCCGCCCCGGTAATCCTCCGCGGATTTATGGTTGGAGGCAATCACTTCCTCCGCCACTCTGCGCAGGATTACCTGGTTTCCGGCTGTCTTCAGTTCATTTTTTTCCACATATTCCACCGGATCCATGTCTTCCTCAAATAAAACCGCAAAGACTTCCTTGGCCACAGTGGTGCTGATGACCCTGTTCTCCACAAGAGCTATCAGTTTCGCCAGATTTTCAGGGGAAAAACGGATTTCCTCCGAATCCTGTCCCTTTTCCTTCAGCAAACGCAGCGTCTCCCCCATGAGCCAGTTTGACACCTTTTTGGGTGGACTTCCCAGGACAACGGCGGCCTCAAAAATGTCTGACATCCTCCTGGAAGCCGTAATGATTCGTATATCATATTCCGGGATCGGATACTCTTCCAGAAAGCGCTGTCTCTTCTCCCAGGCCATCTCCGGCTGTGCCGCCCTGATTCTCTCCAGATAATCCTCCCCAATCACCACAGGTACCAGGTCTGGCTCCGGAAAATAGCGGTAGTCCCGGGCTTCCTCCTTGGAGCGCATGGGATGAGAGATCCCCTTTTCCTCATCCCACCGCCTTGTCTCCTGGATCACCGCTCCCCCGGACTCCAGTATGGCTGTCTGGCGGTTACGCTCTGATTCTATGGCCATCTCAATCCCATGGAAGGAGCCAAGATTTTTCATCTCCGTGCGGGTCCCCATCTCCCGGGCTCCCCTGGGACGAACGGACAGATTCACATCCACTCTCATGGAGCCCTCCTGGAGCCTGCAGTCACCGGCCCCCAGATAGCGGATGATCAGGCGCAGCTTCTCCAAAAAAGCCACCACCTCCCGGGCGCTGCCCATATCCGGCTGAGTGACAATTTCTATCAGCGGTACACCGGCACGATTGTAGTCAACCAGAGTGCATCCCCCCTGCTCATCATGGGTCAGTTTTCCTGCATCCTCCTCCATGTGAATCTCATGGATCCGGATTCTCTTTTGGGCGCTATTCCAGGACTTTTCCGCCGGAAATGTTTCTTCTGCAGAGTCTGACTCTCCCCCGGATGGAAGTTCTCTCTCCAGCTCTATCTCAATATACCCATCCCGGCAGATAGGAAGGTAGAGCTGGGATATCTGATAGCTCTGGGGGTTATCCGGATAGAAATAATTTTTTCTGTCAAACCTGGAAAATCTTGTAATGGTACAGTTGGCTGCCAGTCCCACCGCCACCGCGTATTCCAGCACCTTCCTGTTCAGCACAGGCAAAGCCCCGGGCATACCTGTACACACCGGGCAGGTATGGGCATTGGGCCTGCCTCCGAAGGCCGTGGAACATCCGCAGAATATTTTTGTTCTGGTGGCAAGTTCCACATGGACTTCCAACCCGATTACCGCTTCATATCCCTCCACCGCTTTCTCTGCCGCCTTAGAGCCTTCATTTCCCTCACACACTTTCCCACCCTCCCTTCAGGCCTTCTTTTCCCCTGGGTACTTTCCTGCTCCCCTCAGGAGTTCCTTTCCCCTGGGCACTTTCCTGCTCCCTTCAGGGGTTCTTTTCCTCTGGGCACTTTCCTGCCCCTTTCAGGCATTCATAGGCATATGCCGACCGCAGCAGCTTTTTCTCCTGAAAACATGCTGCCACCAGCTGCAGGCCCACAGGCAGGCCGCAGCCACCTGTACCGCAGGGAACACAGATCCCAGGCAGACCTGCCAGATTGGCCGAAACAGTGTAGATGTCCCCCAGGTACATCCTCACCGGGTCGGACAGGCCCTCCCCCACCCTGGGCGCGGCAGTGGGAGCAGCAGGTCCCAGAATGCAGTCATATCTCTCAAAAGCCCGGTCAAAAGCAGTTTTTATCATGGCTCTGGCCCGGAGAGCTTTCAGATAGCAGGCATCGTAATACCCCGCGCTGAGCACAAAACTCCCCAGCAGAATACGGCGTTTCACCTCTGTCCCAAACCCCCAAGAACGGGTCTGCCTGTACATCTGCTGCAGATCCCGGGCCTGTTCCGCCCGAAAGCCATACTTGACACCGTCAAATCTTCCCAGATTGGAACTGGCCTCCGCCGAGGCAATGACATAGTAAGCCGGAACCGCATACTCTGTAAACCCTAAGTCGAACTCCTCCACCAGAGCGCCCTTCCCGCGAAGAAGCTCCGCCGCCGCCATGACGCTGTGCCGCACATCCTCCGAAAGCCCGGGGCCGAAATAGTCCCTGGGGATGCCGATCCGCATGCCCGCCACATCCTTTTTCAGGGCGGAGGTGAAGTCGGTGTCCTTTCTATAGAGATAGGTGGAGTCCCTTCTGTCCGGCACGATGCCTTCGGGGCTCCCTCCGCCCTCCCCGGACATATCCCGGGAAGCGGCTTCCCCTTGCGCCGCGCGCGGTTCCGCCCCGGCAAGTATCTCCAGCGCGGCAGCGCAGTCCTCCACCGTCCGGCCCAGTGGCCCTATCTGATCCAGGGAGGAGCCGTAGGCCACCAGGCCAAAACGGGACACGGTGCCGTAGGTGGGCTTCATGCCTACCACGCCGCAGTGGGAGGCGGGCTGCCTGATGGAGCCGCCCGTGTCGGAGCCCAGTGCGAAGAAGCACTCTCCCGCCGCCACCGCCGCCGCGGAACCGCCGGAGGAGCCTCCGGGCACATGCTCCGTATTCCGTGGGTTGCGTGTGGCGCCGTAGGCCGAGGTCTCCGTGGTGGAGCCCATGGCGAATTCGTCCATGTTGGTCTTGCCGATGACCACCGCCCCGGCCCGCTCCAGGTTCCGGAGCGCCTCCGCCGTATAGGTGGGGACGAAATTCCCCAGCATCCGGGAGGCGCAGGTGGTCGGCATCCCCGCCGTGCACAGATTGTCCTTGACGGCCACGGGGACTCCCGCCAGGGGGCCTGCCAGCTCTCCCGCCTGGATGCGCCGCTGGGCTTCCACAGCCCGCTCCAGGGCCTTTTCCTTATCGATCGTAATGTAGCAGTGCAGCGCGTCCTCCTTCTCCTCTATCCGGCGAAGGACCGCCTCCATGGCCTCCGGAGCCGTGGCTCTTCCCGCCCGGATGGCGGCTCCCAGCTCCACTGCTGAAAGAGATAAAAGTTCCATATTCCACCTCGCTTTCCCGGTTTTCCGTCAATGGGACATGACATTGGGCACCGCGAACATGTCGCCCTTCCTGGCGGGGGCATTGCGCAGCATGTCTTCGCTGCCGTCGCCTCCTGTGACCTCGTCCTCCCGGAACACGTTCTCCACCGGGAATGCATGGGACATGGGCTCCACCCCTGTGGTGTCCAGTTCGTTGAGCTTGTCGATATAGTCCAGCATCCTGCCCATGTCCTTCCTGGCCTGTTCCCGCTCCTCCTCCGAGAGCGAGAGCTTCGCCAGGATCCCCACGTATTCTATCGTCTCATCACTGATGATATTTGCCATAAAACCTCCCTTTCTGAACAATATCCTCTCGGAATCTTCAGGCTGCATATCACGCGGCTTTCCGAAGCTCCTCTGAGCCGATTCCCCCGCTTTTCCAGGCGTTGTCCGATTCCCATGCCGGATTCCGGCTCCAAAGATTCCGAGAGTCTATGGCTTTGATTTATATTGCGCACCGGTTAAAGCTGCAGTACACCCCGACTGCAGACCGCCGGCCAGGTGCTTTCACGGGGACACCACTGTAAATCCTGGCGGTCTGCAGT
>OFFZ01000928.1_pt1 | contig 16861 bp, 17 predicted proteins | sample 1521631 | NCBI WGS metagenome assembly OFFZ01 (sample SAMEA3504102, study PRJEB24116) | mouse gut metagenome | biome: mouse gut; feature: mouse-associated habitat; material: faeces | place: Denmark | collected 2011 | reverse complement strand
GACGAGAAAAATCCTCGTCCATCCGGCATCCCCCGGTTATGAATACAGGTTCTTATACGCTCCGGCAGTCTGCCAGCCCCACGGGCCGGAAACCGCCCTTCGCCAGCACCCACGTTTCGCGGAAGCCTGCGGCTTCCGCCAACGCTGCCGCCTGGGGGAAGGCGTGGACGATAGTGTCCGCGCTGTGGCTGTCGCTGGTGATGCACACCCGCCCGCCCTTTTGCCGGATGGCCTCCAGCAGGAAGAGGGCGGGGTAAGGGGCGGCACGATAGCCCCGGGAGATGGCGCCGGTGTTGATCTCAAAGATCACGTCCCGTTCCAGCAGGGCCGCCAGCGCCTCCAGGGCGGCGGCGCGGTATTGGGGGCCGCTCTCGTCGAAGCGGCAGCCGTTCTCGTTGAACTTGGTGATAAGATCGAAATGACCTACGATGTCACAGTTGGTTTTCTGGGCGATCTCCGCCGCAAGGCGGTAGTAGGCGCGGATGAAGCCCAGGCAGTCCCCGCCGAAATGCTCCCGCACCGAGCGGCCGAAGGAATCCGCGCTCTCGTCCGCCGGGAGATAGCAGCCATCGGCCCATACGCCGTGGACGGAGCCGATCAGGTAGTCCCAGTCCCCCTGGGGCGGCGGAGATTCAACGTCCTGCTCCAGGCCCAGAAAGATGTCCAGCTTTCCGGCGTAAGCTTCCCGGAGGCGGAGGATTTCGCTCCGATAGGCGTGGACCTTTTCCGGCTTCATGGACCAGCCGTCCGGGTCGGCGGAGAGGGGCATGGGGCTGTGGTCGGAGAAGCCCAGGGAAGCACAGCCTGACCGGAGGGCGCCCAGGGCCATCTCCTCCGGGGTGCTTTTGCCATCGCTGAAGACGGTATGGGTGTGGAGGTTTTGCGGGAAGCTCATTTGATCTTCCGCCCCTCCACATAGTAGCGCTTGTCCTCCGCGTGACCCATGGAGAAGGTCTTCCGGGGCAGGACGCCGTCGGCGATCACGGTCTTGAAGAGCTGGTCCTTGCCCATGGCGGGGAGCTTGAAGCCGATGTTTCCCGGCTTCCGCCCCAGCTCGTCGGTGACGGCCTCGCCGTGGATATAGTCCACTTCGCCGCCGTGCTCCTTGAGGTAGGCGTCCAGGAAGTTTTGCAGCGTCCCCACAGGCAGCTGCACCCGGGGATTGGGGACGGTGAGGCAGGCTGTGCCTCCGGCATGGGTGTAGGCGATGGTGTGGCCCACGCCGGGGCCCTCGTGGGCATTGGGGTAGAATTCCAGGAAGGCTGCAATCAGCTTCTCCGGGTCCACGCCGAACACCACGCGGTGGATGGCCTCGAATTTCAGGGCGTCGTCATGAAGGTTCTCGATCTCCACCAGGGCGTACCGGGCAGGGAGGGCGGCCCACTGGTCCTCGGGGGTGATCTTTTTCAGGTCTTCGTAGCAGGTCTTGGCGGTGGCCAGGCTGTGGTTTCCATCGCCCACGGCGAACAGCAGGGGAGCCACGCCGCCCAGGCCATACTTGATCTCCATAGCCTCGCTGCTGGCCAGGCGGCTCAGGGCCGACGCCAGGGCGTCCACCTGTTCCGCGGACAGCTTCCAGCCCCGGAGGTGTCCGCCGCCCAGCATCAGCTTGAAGTCGTAGAGCTTCTCCATGGAATCCTTGGCGGCAGTGACGGGCTCTACGCAGATCTTTTTGGGGTCGTCGATGAGCAGCATCACGTGGGGGAGCTCGATGGGCGCGTCCCGGCGCACCCGGACCCGGGGCGGGATGCGCTCCAGGACGGTGCCCTCCGTGGCCCGGATGAGGGAGCCAGAGCCGGGAGTGTAGTCGTACTTTTCAAGGTCCACCGCCGCCACCAGTCCCGGGCGCACCGTGCCGTCGGACTGGGTGCGCTCAATGTAAATGATGGACTCGGGGTGGGTGGTGAAAATGTCCCGGGCCAGGTAGTCCGCCATAGCGCGGTTGATGGCCTGGATGTGCTCGTCCACGTTATCGTCGTTCAGCTTGCTCTCCGGAAGGATCAGCCGCAGGGCGGAGGGGGCGTCCCCCGCGATCCGGTCCGCGTCCTCCCAGTACTCCGGCTGGCTGGTGAACTGATCGCAGGCCACCACTGCCCACCGGGTCATATCCGTGCTGGCTCCGGGCAGCAGGATGTCCGCCGGGCGAACGCCCAGCTCCTCAAAACGCTTGTCCATAGTTGGTCCTCCTTCAAGTAGTTGTTGTTTCAATGTACTGCCAGGGAGTGGAGTTCTACTGCGCTTTTTCCAATTTTGACAGACGGTCAGCCAGAGAACTGACCACGGTTTTCATAAAGACCATGTCGTTTTCCAAATTGTCTACCCGGTCTTTTGGAGCCAGAGTTTCCGCAAGATGGGCATGTCCTTCGGCAAGGGCGCTCAAACACGGGAGGACGATGTTCTCCTGGGTAACTGCCACTCGTGTCAGCGTTTCCCTCATGCTTGCGGAGTCTTCCTTCAGTTGATCGACGTCTGTCCGAAGTTCAGAAACTTCCTTTTTCAGTCCGGAAACGTCTTCTTTCAGCCCGGAGACATCTTTGGTGAGCTGATTTAAAAGCTCTCCATGCTTTTCAAGTATTTGCAGGATTTTTTCTTCGTTGCTCATAAAAGCTCCTTTCACATCGATTTATTTTGAAATGATCACAGCATTTTCTTCTCAAACAGTATATCCAGAAGGCCGCAGCCCTCCTTCACGAAGGGGCCCCGCTCTCCGGCGGGTTCGTCGTAGACGCCGCCCCGGCCCGTATCCCGGCGGCTGTCGTAGAGCAGGAAGGGGACCGGGTCCGCGCCGTGGCCGCGAGTGGCAGTTAAAGTCTTATGGTCGCTGAGGAGCAGGACACGATGGTCCAGCCCCGCCGCCTCCAGGCGGGAGACCAGCGGCCCCGTCAGGCGGCTGTCCAGCCATTCGATGGCCTGCAGCTTACCCGGCAGGTCCCCGTTATGGGTGCATTCGTCAGGAGCTTCCAGGTGGAGGCAGACGAAGTCGTACTGCTGGAGCTTGGCCCAGGCCGCTTCCAGCTTGCCCTCGAAGTTGGTGTCCAGTTCGCCGGTAGCGCCCTCCACCTCCACCATTTCCAGGCCCCGGAGGGCCCCGATGCCGTGGCACAGTGGCACGGCGCTCACCACCGCGCCCTCCAGGCCGTACTGCTCCCGGAAGGAGGGCAGCGCCGCCGCCGTGCCCTCCGCCCAGAACCAGATGCCGTTGGCGGGGAGCAGGCCCGCCGCGCGGCGCTTCTCCGTCACCGGATGGCGGTCCAGTATCTCGTGGGCCAGAGCCATGAGGTTTGCAAAGACCTCCGCCCGGCCGTTCCCGGCGGGGAACAGGGGGCCGCAGGGCTCGCCCAGGTGATCGTGGGGCGGGGTGAAGCGAATACCGGAGATGTCGCTGTTATGCTGAACTGCCAGTTGCCGGAAAGCGGGGAAGGGGTGAATCTCCACCCGGGCCTCTTTCAGCGCCCGGGCGAAGCGGGGATCGTTCAGCAGGACGCCTACGGTCTCCAGGGCCGAGGGGCCGTCGATGGAACCGGCGGAGTGGGAGAGGACGCGCTTTTCAGCCAGAGGCATGTCCCCGTCCTCCAGCGCGACCAGGTTGCACCGGAAGGCGGCGTCTCCGGGGGCCATGGCGATGCCCGCTGCGGCGGCCTCCATGGGGGAACGTCCGGTGAAGTAGCGCAGGGGATCGCATCCAAAAATGGACAGGATAGCGGTCTCGCTGCCCGCGGGCAGGGGAGGGGGGCAGTTGATCACGCTGCCTACCACGCCGCGTGCGGCCATGCGGTCGATAGCGGGGGTGGGCGCGGTCTGCAGGGGTGTTTTATTGCCCAGACTGGGCACGGGGTCGTCGGCCATGCCGTCCCCGATGATCAGCAGGTATTTCGTAAACAAGACCTCCCTAAAGGGTATTGCCTATATTATAGCCTATTACAAAAGGGTTTTCAACGTTTTTATTGGTCCCAGAGGCCTTCGGAGGCATTTTTTCTTCCGCAGCCGGAGGCGGCTCCCTCTTTTCCTGAAAAAATTTACAATTACTACTTTTCAAATGCCCGAAAATATATTAGAATAGACACCAGTGCAAAACCGAAGATTCCCAACCGAAGAAGAAAGTAGAGGAAAACGCCTATGGAGGAACTGAAATATAAGAGGATCCTGCTGAAGATCAGCGGCGAGGCTCTGGCGGGGGAGCGCCGCAGCGGCCTGGACTTCGAGGTAGTGGGCCAGGTCTGCGATGCCATCAAGGAGGCCGTGGCCATGGGCGTCCAGGTGGGCGTGGTCATCGGCGCGGGCAACTTCTGGCGGGGCGCCAAGGACGGCGGGGGCCGCATGGAGCGCACCCGGGCCGACCACATGGGGATGCTGGGCACCGCCATGAACTGTCTGGCCGTAGCGGATGTGCTGGAGCAGAAGGGCGTACCCGCCCGGGTCCAGACCGCCCTGGAGATCCGCTCCGTGGCCGAGCCCTATGTCCGCGGCAGGGCCATCCATCATCTGGAGAAGGGCAGGGTAGTGGTCTTCGGCTGCGGCACCGGCAACCCCTTCTTCTCCACGGATACCGCCGCCGTGCTGCGGGCCGCCGAGATCGGTGCGGACGTGATCCTGCTGGCCAAGAACGTGGACGGCGTCTACAGCGCCGACCCGGTGAAGGACCCTGCCGCCGTGAAGTACGACGTCATCACCTATGACGAGGTCCTGGCCCAGCACCTGGCGGTCATGGATTCCACCGCCTCCAGTCTGGCCATGGACAACCATATCCCTGTGCTGCTGTTCGCGTTGAAGGACCCCATGAACATCATCCGCGCCCTGAGGGGCGAGAAGATAGGAACGATCGTGAAGGAGGATACAACCAAATGAAAGCCGAATATAAAGCATATGAAGAGCGTATGAAGAAGTCTGTGGCTTCCGTGGCGGCGGACTTTGCCGCCGTCCGCGCGGGCCGCGCCAATGCGTCCGTGCTGGACCGGATCATGGTGGATTACTACGGCACCCCCACCCCCATCCACCAGATCGCGTCCATCGGATCTCCGGATCCCCGGACCCTGACCATCCAGCCCTGGGACGCCGGCGCGGTGAAGCTCATCTGCAAGGCCATCCAGGAGTCCGACCTAGGCATCAACCCTCAGAATGACGGCAAGGTCATCCGTCTGGCTTTCCCACAGCTCACGGAGGAGCGGCGTAAGGACCTGGTCAAGCAAATCGCCAAGTACGCCGAGGGCGGCAAGGTGGCCGTGCGCAACATCCGCCGGGACGCCGTGGAGGACTTCAAGGCCCAGAAGAAGGCCAGCGAGATCACCGAGGATGACATGAAGATCGCCGAGAAGGAGATCCAGAAGCTCACCGACGACATGTGCAAGGAGATCGACGAGCTGCTGGCCAAGAAGGAGAAGGAACTGCTGGCGGTGTGATCTTTCCCCGACCGCTTCGGTCACGAAAATGATTTCCAGGCGAGGAAGCTTATGATCTTTTCTTTTGGTAAAAAGAAAGCGGATACGGCGGGGCAGGTGGATTTCAGCCGTCTGCCCCGCCATATCGCCATTATACTGGACGGCAACGGCCGCTGGGCCAAGCGCAGGGGACTGCCCCGCACCGCCGGACACAAGGTGGGGGCGGAGACCTTCCGCACCATCGCTACCTATTGCCGGGACATCGGTATCGACTACCTGACGGTCTACGCCTTCTCCACCGAGAACTGGAAGCGGCCGCAGGAGGAGGTGGACACCATCATGGCGCTGCTGAAGCGGTATCTGCTGGAGGCCATCGAGACCATGGAGCGGGACAACGTGCGCCTGCGCTTCATGGGGGACATGACGCCCCTCAGCGGCGAGCTGAAAGCCCTGGTGGACCGGTGCAACGCCATCTCTGACCGGCTGACGGGATGCCTTTGCAGCATCTGTATCAACTACGGAGGGCGGGCGGAGCTGGTCCATGCCGCTTCGCGCTTCGCGGAGGACTGCCGCGTAGGACTTGTAAAGCCGGATGACTTGACAGAGGATATGCTGGCGGGCTACCTCTATTCCGCGGGGATACCGGACCCGGATCTGCTGATCCGGCCCGGCGGGGAGCTGCGGCTGAGCAATTTCCTGCTGTGGCAGTGCGCGTACAGCGAATTTTACACGACGGACGTACTGTGGCCCGAATTTACCAAAGAGGAACTGCATCGGGCCATTGCGTCCTATCAGCGTCGCAGCCGCCGGTACGGCGGACTGAGGGAGGGGACGACATGAGATCGAGACTTTTGGTGGCTGCGGTGGGCGTGCCCGCCCTGCTGTATGTGGTGCTGTGGGGACCACCCCTGCTGATGCTGGCGGCGCTGGCGCTGCTGGCGGGCATCGGAGGCGGGGAGCTGTATCACTGCGCAGGCGGTGAACGGGACCCCTTTCTGGCGGTCGCCGCCGTGTTCATCCCCTGCATGACGGTGGGGTGGTACTACAGCAGGCCCCAGTATGTGGGCGTCTGGTTCATCCTGTCCACCCTTGCCGTCTTCACCTACGCGATCTGCAGGGGGGGCGCGGTGCGCTTTCAGCAGATCGCCGCCGTGCTGTTCGGAGGCATCGCCATCGGATACGCATTTTCTTCGTTCATACAGATCTATAACTCCGGCGTCAGCCGGGGATACCTGTTGCTGCCCTTTATCCTGAGCTTCGGATGCGACACCTTCGCCTACTTCACCGGCCTTGCCATGGGACGGCATAAGCTGGCGCCCAAGGTCAGCCCGAAAAAGACGGTGGAGGGTTCCATCGGCGGCCTGGCGGGCAACGTGCTGTGCGGCCTGGTTTTCGCCTGGGTCATGAACCGCTGGTTCAGCGGGAACGTGCCCTATGGCGCGATGGCGGTGCTGGCCCTGTTCTGCGGCGCGGTGGCCCAGGTGGGCGATCTCAGCTTCTCCCTTATCAAGCGGGAATTTGGGGTGAAGGATTACGGGAAGATATTCTTCGCCCATGGCGGGGTCCTGGACCGGTTCGACAGCGTGCTGTTCGTGGCGCCTGCTCTGGCGGCGCTGATGCAGTTTTTGAACGTGACATGAAGGAGAGGCGGAAGGGAATAAATATCAGGGAGTCCATGCTGGACGAGCGGACTGCGGAAACGCTGATAGCTTTGTCTGTAGACTGGGAGGCGGAGAACAGTTCCCACGGCTACCGAAGGAACGGGATCGAGGACCTGGAGGGAAACCGCGTTTTTCTTGTGGAGGAAAACGGAGAGATCATCGGCTACCTCTTCGGCAAGTTGGAAAAAGCGAAAACCGCAAGCTCCGTCATGCCGGAGGGGACCGCCTGCTTCGAGGTGGAGGAGCTCTACGTGAAGCCCGCGTACCGTTCCCAGGGCGTGGGTTCCGCGCTGTTCCGGTACGCGGAGGAGGCCGTCCGCGGGGAGGCGGAGTTTGTCACGCTGGGCACGGCCACGAAAAATTTCCAAGCGATCCTCCACTTCTACATCAGCGAGTTGGGCATGGAGTTCTGGAGCGCGCGGCTTTTTAAGAAACTTTGACCGGTAAGGAGAACATATGGTACAGACGATCTCTCTTCTGGGTTCCACCGGCTCCATCGGGCGGCAGACGCTGGACGTCTGCCGGGAGCAGGGCATCCGGGTTGCCGCTTTGACGGCAAGAAGCAGTCTTGATCTGCTGGAGGAGCAGGCCCGGGCGTTCCGCCCCCGGCTGGTGGCGGTGACGGACCTGGAGCCCGCCCTGGAGCTGGCCCGGCGGCTGGCGGGGTTGGACATCGAGGTGGCCTACGGGCTGGACGGCCTGCGGCGGGCGGCGTCCCTGCCGGAGAGCGAGGCGGTGGTCACCGCCGTAGTGGGCATGGCGGCGCTGTGGCCCACCATGGCCGCTATCGAAGCGGGCAAGCGGGTGGCCTTCGCCAACAAGGAGACGCTGGTCTGCGCCGGCGAGCTGGTGATGGAGGCCGCAAGGCGCTATGGGGCGGAGATCGTCCCCGTGGACAGCGAGCACTCCGCCATCTTCCAGTGCCTCCGGGGCGGCAGGGGCCGTGAGGAGATCAAGCGGCTGATCCTGACCTGTTCCGGGGGACCGTTTTTCGGTTTGAGCCGGGAGGAGGTCGCCGGGAAGACCAAGGCCGACGCCCTCCGCCACCCCAACTGGAGCATGGGGGAGAAGATCACCATCGACTGCGCCACCCTGATGAACAAGGGGCTTGAATTTATCGAAGCCATGCGGCTGTTCCGGGTGACGCCGGACCAGGTAGACGTGGTGATCCACCGGCAGAGCATCGTCCACTCCATGGTGGAGTTCCGGGACGGCGCGGTCCTCGCCCAGATGGGGACCCCGGATATGCGCCTGCCGATCCGGTACGCGCTGACCTACCCGGACCGGATGCAGTCGGAGCTGCCGGGGCTTGACCTGCTCACCTGCCCGCCTCTGACCTTCGCGCCGCCGGACCTGGAGGCGTTCCCCTGTCTGAAAATGGCCATGGAGTGCGCCCGGACCGGCGGGACCAGCTGCGCGGTGCTCAACGGGTCCAACGAGGCGGCGGTGGAGCTGTTCCGGCAGGAGCGGATATCTCTGGGACAGATCCCGGAGCTGGTGGCAAGGGCGCTGGACGCGATCCCCAGCCTCAGTCATCCGGCGATGGAAGACATTCTGGAGGCGGACCGAAAGGCCCGGGAGTGCGTGGAAAGGGCGGTTTCATAATGGACTTTGGAATGCCCACATTGATCGAGCTCCCGGCGCTGGAGGACTGCGCGAAGCTGTGCCGGGAATTGGGACTGCAATTTGTAGAGCTGAATATGAATCTGCCCCAGTATCAGCCGGACCAGATCGACAGGGACCGCCTGAGAAAGATTCGCGAGGAGTATGGCATATATTTTACCATCCATCTGGATGAAAACCTGAATCCGGCGGATTTTAACCCCTATATCTCCCAGGCATACCTTCGGACGGTGGAGGACGCCATTGCCCTTGCAAAGCGGGAGGATATCCCGGTGCTGAATATGCACTTGTCCCGGGGCGTATACTTTACCATGCCGGAGAAAAAGATTTTTCTCTTCGACACATATCAGGAGCAGTATCTGACGGCAATGAGAGGCTTCCGGGACCGCTGCGAGGCGGCCATCGGACCGGCGGATGTGAAGATCTGCGTGGAAAACAGCGATGGTTTCACGGATTTTCACGTGAAAGCCCTGGACCTGCTGCTGGAGAGCCCGGCGTTCGCGCTGACCTTCGATATCGGTCACAACCACGGTATCGGGGGCCGGGACGAGGGGATCATCCTGCAGCGGTGGGAGCGGCTGCGCCACTTCCATTTTCACGACGGGGTGGGGAAGAAGAACCATCTCCCGCTGGGCGCGGGGGAGATCGATCTGGAGAAATACTTCGCGCTGGCGGAGGCCCGGGAGGGCCGGATCGTTCTGGAGACCAAAACAGTAGCTGGGCTGAAGGAATCGGTCAAGTGGGTCCGGCGGATGCAATCCGCATAGATTTCCCGGCGCGTTTTTCCTGCCTTTGGCTCACGCCAAAAGCGGGCTCCGGACTGTCAAAAAGAAGCATATCCCGCGGCCCGGGGGGCCGCAGAAGAACTACCCGGCAAAGAGGTAAGACCATGTATATTCTATTAGCCATTCTCCTTTTCGGAATTTTGATCGCCGCCCACGAGTGGGGCCATTTCATCGCCGCGCGGCTGTGCGGCGTCACCGTCCACGAGTTCGCCATCGGCATGGGGCCTGTTATCTGGAAAAGCAAGCCCAAGGAGGCGGATTCCTGGGACAAATGGAAGCAGACCCAATTTTCCCTCCGCGCCCTCCCCATCGGAGGCTTCTGCTCCATGGAGGGGGAGGAGGAGGACTCCGACGACCCCCACAGCCTTTCAAAACAGGGTTTTTGGAAAAAGGTCCTGGTCTTCGCCGCCGGGGCCGTCATGAACCTGCTGGTGGGGATGCTGATCATTTTGATCCTCAACTTCCAGGCGGCGGCCTTCGCGGTGCCCACCGTGGCGGGTTGCGCCCCGGAGTTCGAGCAGGTGAACGGCGGGGCCCTGCTGGAGGGGGACGTATTTTACGCCATCAACGGCTCCCGTGTGTATCTGCCCAGCGATATCGACCTTCTGCTGATGGTGGCCAACCGGGGACCCATCGACCTGGTGGTGCTGCGGGACGGGGAGAAGGTGTCCTTCACCGATTTGAAGGTGGGGACCTTCAGCGACAGCGAGGGCGGGACCTACGAGGGCTACGGCTTCTACCGCACCGCGAAGGTGAAGGAGGCCACCCTCGGCACGCGGCTCCAGTACACGTGGTACAATACGGTGGACTTCGTCCGCACCGTCTGGTTCAGCCTGCAGATGCTGGTGAACGGCAGCGCGGGCGTGTCGGACCTGAACGGCCCTGTTGGCATCGTGTCCACCATCAATGACGTGGGCAACCAGAGCGCCAGCATCGCCGATGCGCTGTTGAACATCGTCTATTTCGGCGCGTTCATCTCCGTCAACCTGGCGGTGATGAACCTGCTGCCCATCCCCGCTCTGGACGGCGGGCACATCCTGTTCCTGGTGGTGTCCACCGTTTCTGAGAAGCTGTTCAGGAAAAAGATCCCCATGAAGTACGAGGCGGCCATCAACATGGTATTCCTCTTCCTGCTCATGGGCCTGATGCTCTTCGTCACCTTCAACGATGTGATGAAGCTGTTTGGGAGAGGGGGCGCGCCCTCGTGACAAAGCAGATCATGGTAGGCGGCGTCCCGGTAGGCGGCGGCGCGCCGGTCTCCATCCAGTCTATGTGCAGTACCAAGACCCACGATGTTCCTGCCACCGTGGACCAGATCCACCGTCTGGAGGCGGCGGGGTGCGAGATCGTCCGTGTGGCGGTGCCGGATATGGCGGCGGCCAAGGCCATCGGGGCCATCAAGAGCCAGATCCATATCCCTCTGGTGGCGGACATCCACTTCGACTACAGGCTGGCCCTGGAGTGCGCCGCCCAGGGGATCGACAAGATTCGGATCAACCCCGGCAACATCGGCGGGGAGGACCGGGTGAAGGCCGTGGCGGACGCCTGCCGGGAGGGGCACATTCCCATCCGCATCGGCGTCAACGGCGGCTCGCTGGAAAAGGAGCTTCTGAAAAAGCACGGCGGCGCCACGCCGGAGGCCCTGACGGAGAGCGCCCTGGGCCACGCGGCCCTGCTGGAGAAGTTCGACTTCACGGATATCTGCATCTCCGTCAAATGCTCCTCCGTCCCGGTGACCATGGGGGCCTACCGGCTGCTCAGTAAGAAGTGCCCCTATCCTCTGCACTTAGGGGTCACTGAGGCGGGAACGCCGGACATGGGCATGGTGAAGTCCGCCATGGGTATCGGCGGCCTGCTGTGCCTTGGAGTGGGGGATACCCTCCGGGTGACCCTGACGGCGGACCCGGTGGAGGAGGTCTATGCCGCGAAAAAGATCCTCCTGGCCGCCGGACTGCGGCAGGAGGGGCCCAATATTATCGCCTGCCCCACCTGCGGGCGGACCAATATCGACCTCATCCCCATCGCCCAGGAGGTGGAGCGCTGTCTGGCGGGCTGCACCAAGCCCATTACCGTGGCGGTGATGGGCTGCGCGGTGAACGGCCCCGGAGAGGCGTCCGCCGCCGACGTAGGCATTGCCGGCGGAATGGGAGAGGGGCTCCTGTTCCGCAAGGGGGAGATACTTCGGAAGGTGCCCCAGGACGGGCTGGTGGACGCCCTGCTGGAGGAGATTGCCAAATTGTAATTGAAAGTTTTTTCAGATCCGGGGAACAATTTCATTATCCGTCCGTCTAACAGGCAGTCCGCTTGACGGATAAATGAAAAAACCTATGGAGGTACACATGAAAAAACTGACGAGTATTTTGCTGAGCATGACCCTGATCCTGACCCTGGCTGCCTGCGGCGGCGGAGGGAACGGCGGGCAGAATAAGGAAGCCCCCGATCTGAACAAGTATTATGAGGACTTCATGGCGTCCCTGGGCGCGGACAATCAGCCCGCCATGGGAGACGTAGAGGGGGAGCAGCTCGCCGCTGTTTATCCCGGCCTGGAGAACTACGCTGCGAAGCAGTCTGTGCTGAAGATGGCGATGATCTCCGCCGTAGCCTTTGAGTTTGCCCTGGTGGAGCTGGAGAACGAGGCCGACGCGAAAGCGGTGGCGGACATCTTCCAGGCCCGGATTGACTACCAGATCGAGAACGGGGCCTTCTATCCCATGACGCTGGAGGGCTGGGAGCAGGCCGAGATCGTTACCCAGGGGAACGTGGTCGCCCTTATCGTCGCCCAAGGGAGTCAGGACCAGGCGGTGGACGCATTCAACGCGCTGTTTGCGTAAAGAATAATGGGGGCATACACGCGGGAGCGCGTGTATGCCCTTTTTTACAGGAGAGAGAAGCATCATGATCTTTTCCAGTCTGCCTTTTTTGTTTTTCTATCTCGTGGCCGTGCTGGCCGTCTACAAGCTCTCGCCATTGAAGCTGCGCAATCTCATCCTGCTGGTGGTGAGCCTCTTTTTCTACGGCTGGGGGGAGCCGGTCTACATCCTCATCATGCTTCTGTCCATTGTGGTGGACTACGTCCACGGGATGCTGGTGGAGCGCTGGCGGGAGGATGACCGGAAGGCCCGGCGGGCGGTGGCGTCCTCGGTGTTCTTCAATCTGGCGATCCTGGTGTTTTTCAAATACTGGGACTTCCTGGCGGGGAACCTCAACGCCCTGACGGGACTGCAGCTGCCGGTGCTGGGCTTGCCCCTGCCCATCGGAATCAGCTTCTACACCTTCCAGACTATGAGCTACACCATCGACGTCTACCGTCAGGACGCGCCGGTGCAGAAGGACCCCATCGCCTTTGGCGCGTATGTGACGCTGTTCCCCCAGCTCATCGCTGGTCCCATCGTCCGCTATAAATCCGTGGCGGATCAGCTGGAGGAGCGGAGGGAGGACCTGGACAAATTCGTCTCCGGCATCCGGCGCTTTACCGTGGGCGCGGCGAAGAAGGTCCTTCTAGCCAACGCCATCGGCCAGCTGTGGGATCAGTCCCTGGCGGCGGAGGGCCTGACGGCCGCCGGCGCGTGGCTGGGGCTGGCGGCCTACGCCTTCCAGATATACTTTGATTTCTCCGGCTACAGCGACATGGCCATAGGAATAGCGTTGTTGCTTGGCTACCGATTCAAAGCCAATTTCAATGCCCCTTTCAAGTCTCAAAATCCGACAGAGTTCTGGCGCCGCTGGCATATATCGCTGAGTTCGTGGTTGCGTGACTATATATACATACCGCTTGGAGGTAACCGACATGGAAAAAATCGCCAACGTGTCAACCTGATGGCCACGATGCTGATAGGCGGCATCTGGCATGGAGCATCCTGGATGTACCTGCTTTGGGGTGCCTATCATGGCTTGCTTCTTGTGCTGCATAAGGCAGTAAGCCGCATTTGGCATGCTCCGGCAATGCTGCAAGGCACATTTATGCTAAAGAGCATAAATGTCTCTATTACTTTGGCTTTGGTGGTTGTCGGTTTTACTTTTTTCCGTGCATCCGGACCGGATGCGCTTGGAGACATGGCTTTTCAGATATTGAATGACTTCCGCCCGGGTATCGCGCCGCAATTTGTTGAAGCGTATATGCTCATAGTTGCCGCTGTCTTTACAGGATACGTAATGCACTTCATGCCTCGTGACTGGACAACTGGAGCTACACGTACATATACCGCCATGCCCATTCTTCTGCAAGCCATATTGCTCACTATGGTTCTGTTCATGGTAATACAGACACGCCAGACGGACCTTGTGCCATTTATTTATCTTCAATACTGATGAGATTATCCGAATTAAATACGGGAGATATTGCCGTGGTCGTAAAAATACTCGGTCACGGAGCATTCCGCAAACGCGTAATGGAGATGGGCTTTGTAAAGGGACGTCCTGTGCGCGTGCTGCTTCATGCACCGCTGCGCGACCCCATTAAATACGGAGTGATGAATTATGAGGTGAGCCTGCGGACAGCCGAAGCCCATATGATTGAAGTTGTGAAAGTAGACGACCCGGAACAAATCGAACGCCTCGAAAGTGCCGGCACTCTTGAAGCGCACGATGAGACCGAACTTATAGTGCATGATGAGCACCGCAGTATCAATGTCGCATTAATCGGCAACCCCAATTGCGGGAAAACCACATTGTTCAACAAATTGTCAGGAGCGACGGAGCATGTGGGAAACTATTCCGGAGTGACAGTAGACGCTAAAAAACGCGTTTTCCGCCATGCCGGTTATACGTTCAATATTGTGGACCTGCCCGGAACATATTCTCTCTCGACATATTCGCCGGAGGAACTGTATGTGCGTAAATACCTGCACGACAGCACTCCCGATGTGATAGTGAATGTTGTAGACAGCAGCAACCTTGAGCGAAATCTGTATCTTACCACAGAACTTATCGATATGGACCGCAGTATGGTAATTGCTCTGAACATGTACGATGAGTTGATAAGCGGAGGTGGAGAACTCGACTACAATGCACTTGGCGGGATGATAGGGGTGCCCATGGTGCCTGTGGTGGGCCGGACGGGTGAAGGTATGGAGCGTCTGCTCGAAACCATAATAGAAGTGTACAATGATGTGCAACCGAATGTGCGCCATGTGCATGTGAGTCTTGGTGCAGATATGGAAACCTCTGTGCGCCGTTTGATAGATGAACTTAAGCAAGCCCCTGGCATAGAACGACGTTTCTCGCCGCGCTATGTGGCCATAAAACTGCTCGAGGGCGACAAGGAGGCGGAACGACAGATTGCAGGCAGCGATTCGCGTGACGAGATATTGAATCTTCGCGATAATCTTCGCGAAGAACTTACCGCTTTGCATGATGAGGATGTCCCGTCTCAGGTGGCATCGTCAAAATACGGATTCATTGCGGGTGCTTTAGCTGAAACCATGCAGAGAACACCCGTTGATAACAGAGAGGCTACACGTTTGGTAGATAGTATTGTAACCAACAAATTGCTCGGATTTCCGATATTCTTCGCCATAATGTTCTTTATCTTTTGGGCCACATTCTTACTTGGAGAGTTCCCGATGGAATGGATAGAAAACACGGTTGACATATTAAGCAATATCGTAAACGACATTTTGCCGGAAGGACCGCTGCAGGATTTGCTTGCCGACGGAATCATAGGCGGAGTAGGGGGAGTGATAGTATTCCTTCCTAATATACTTATCCTGTATTTTTGTATATCTTTCATGGAAGATTCCGGCTATATGGCGAGGGCTGCTTTCATTATGGATAAAGTTATGCATCGCATAGGTCTACATGGCAAATCTTTCATCCCGCTTATCATGGGATTCGGTTGCAACGTGCCTGCTATTATGGCATCCCGGGCAATAGAGAGCCGCTCAAGCCGTCTGATTACTATTTTAATAAACCCGTTTATGTCATGCTCTGCACGTGTGCCTATTTATGTGCTGTTGATAGGGACTTTTTTTCCGGCACATGCGGCATTGGTATTTATGGGCGTGTATATGACCGGAATTTTGGTAGCGGTGTTGACGGCCCGTATGCTCCGGCGGTCGCTTTTCCGTAAGGAGGAGACGCCTTTTGTAATGGAGTTGCCGCCTTACCGTATTCCCACCCTGCGTTCCAGTCTGCGTCATACATGGGGAAAAGGAAAGGAATATCTGAAAAAAATGGGTGGTATCATTTTGGTGGCCAGCATTGTGGTGTGGGCTCTTAATTATTTTCCTATACACGATGATTCGGACATACATCAGGACAGCTATCTTGAAAGTATAGGTAAAGCTGTTAATCCTGTGATGGAACCGCTTGGTTTTGGATGGCGTAGTACCGTAGCCGCATTGGCCGGCGTTCCGGCTAAAGAAATAGTAGTGTCGACGCTTGGTGTGCTATATACAGATGACGAGGCAGTTTCACAGGCAAAACTCGGAGAGCGTCTGCAAAGTGTGAATCCGTCTACCGGTCAACCGGATTTCGGAGCGGCTGAGGCTCTTAGTTTTATGGTGTTCATACTGCTCTATTGCCCATGCATCGCAACCGTGACAGCCATCGCCCGCGAAACTGGTTCGTGGAAATGGGCATTGTTCAGTATCGTGTACAACACATTGGTAGCATGGCTTGTGGCATGGGGTGTGTATAGGCTTGCTCTGTTATTCTGAACGTTTTGTCTTTCTGCGAATAATTCTTAACTTTGCAAAACAATATTCTACGCATGGGCCAGCAAAATGAAAAACAGCACCTGCTTGACTGCCGCTATCTGCGCATGGCTGCGATATGGGCGGAAAACTCCTATTGTGTGCGACGCAAAGTGGGAGCCATCATTGTAAAAGACCGCATGATAATATCGGATGGCTACAACGGCACACCTACAGGCTTTGAGAATGTATGCGAAGACAATGACGGTTTGACTAAGCCATATGTGTTGCATGCCGAGGCAAATGCCATTACCAAAGTGGCACGCAGCAATAACAGCAGCGACGGGGCCACTTTATATGTGACGGCATCACCTTGTATGGAATGTGCCAAACTTATAATACAGGCAGGAATCCGCCGAGTGGTTTTCAACGAACTATACCGCATATGCGACGGCATTGACTTGCTGCGGCATTCCGGAGTGGAATGCGTACATATACCTGAAATCCTACAACAGAATGGCAAGTAATAAAACTGACGGGCGTTTCTTGCCGCTGGCTGGTGCAATTATACTTGCTGCAGGCGTGTGGCTTGGTTATTGTTTGGCCGACGGCGACAAGACTACCGAAACGCAACGCAAGTTGGCAAAAGTGCTTGAAATAATCAATGACGAATATGTCGACGAAATAGACATAGATAGTGTTGTGGAAGGTGCCATACCGATTCTGATGTCGAATCTCGACCCCCATTCGGTATATATATCCGCTGCCGACCGTGCCACGGCGAA
>OFFZ01000918.1_pt1 | contig 16967 bp, 13 predicted proteins | sample 1521631 | NCBI WGS metagenome assembly OFFZ01 (sample SAMEA3504102, study PRJEB24116) | mouse gut metagenome | biome: mouse gut; feature: mouse-associated habitat; material: faeces | place: Denmark | collected 2011 | reverse complement strand
TGCCCCTCTGGCCCGGATGGAGTACCTGAAGGGGAAGCTGGCGGCGGAGGAGTTTCTGCGGCGGATCGACACCACCCACGAGTTAGACAGCTACGAGGCGGACAGGGCGGAGCGGGTGGAACAGACGGTTTGGCAGCAACGGGTGGCGGGGGATATTTCTTTTGACCCGGAAGTGCGCTATCCAGAAACAATTCAGTGCCTTGATCTTGACTTGGGTGCAGCGGAGCCGAAGTGGGAAATTTATACGGCGGACGATCTACGGCAGCAGGAGCAACAGGGACATCAGGGTTTGCGGGGGAAGTACGGAAGAAAGTAAATGCACTGAGTAACTGCAAGAACAGGCGCTGAATCAATTTTGCATTCAGTGCCTGTTTTTTTATTGTTTACGGCGCCCCAAATTTTGATGTAAATATTCGTTGGACGCAATCTTAGCGGCTTTTGCCGTGCTTCGCTCTCAACAGCGGCACCATCCTCCTGACTGATCTGGAAAACTTCATTGTCATCAACTCCTATGCTGAAAAAATGTCATGGAAAATTTCTCTTTCGATTTATGACGTAATATGGTAGAATAAAAGTGTCTTATAATAGAGCTTTTTAAAGCGGAGGGGACAGATATGGTGACCGGGACGATCAAAATAAAAGTAGACAAGCTCTGGACTGACATTTGGGCCGGAGGGATCACCAACCCCCTAACCGTCATTGAGCAGCTCACTTACCTGATGTTTATCCGCTCTCTGGACGAAAAAGAACTTGAGACGGAGGAATTCGAGAACGTATCCGGAGAAAAGATGGGGAAGATTTTCCCACAGTCTCCAGCAGGCCAGTCCATGCGCTGGAGCAAATTCAAAAACAATGACCCGCGGCAGATTTTTGATGTGATCGCGCAGCGGGTATTCCCCGCCATCAAGAGCATGAAATACGGCCGGCTGCCCGACTTTAACGAGGACGGTGAACTGGTGGAGATCCTCGATGAGCCGGGCCGGGAGGACGAGGGCCAGACCGCTTTTGCCCGGTACATGGGCGACGCCATGTTCCTGATCCCCACGCCCCAGGTGTTGCAAAAAATTGTCACCGGGTTGGATGACCTGTACGAGCACGATATCGCGGAAGCGGATATGCAGGGCGACCTCTACGAGTATATGCTGGGCAAGCTGGCCTCCGCCGGACAGAACGGTCAATTCCGCACACCCCGCCACATCATCCAGATGATGGTGGAGCTGCTCCGTCCCACCCCGGAAGATCTTATCTGCGACCCAGCCTGCGGCACGGCAGGTTTCCTGGTGGGCGCGGCGGCGTACATCCGCGAGCACTACGAGGACACTATGACCACAGAGCAGTGGGAGCGGTTCGCCGGCCCCATGTTCACCGGCTTTGACACCGACCGCACCATGCTACGCATTTCCGCAATGAACCTGATGCTCCACTCCATCACCTGCCCTGAGGTGGATTACCGGGACAGCGTCTCCAAGCAGAACCAAACCAGCGGGAAATATACCATGTGTCTGGCCAACCCGCCGTTTAAGGGCACCGTGGACGCTGAAAGCATTAACGATGGCCTGAAAGCCGTCACCAACACGAAAAAGACCGAGCTGCTGTTCCTTGCCCTGTTCCTGCGGATGCTGAAGAAAGGCGGCCAATGCGCCTGCATTGTTCCGGACGGCGTACTGTTTGGTTCCTCCTCTGCCCACAAATCTGTCCGTCGTGAGCTGGTGGAGAACCATCAGCTCCGGGCCGTCATCTCCATGCCCAGCGGCGTGTTCAAGCCCTACGCCGGGGTGTCTACCGCCGTGCTGGTGTTCACCAAGACCGGCGCGGGTGGGACGGAAAACGTCTGGTTCTACGACATGAAGGCCGACGGGTTCAGCCTGGACGACAAGCGCACCCTTGTGGCGGACAACGACATCCCCGATATTATCCGGCGGTTCCACGACCCGGACGGCGAGACTGGCCGGGAGCGCACGGAACAGAGCTTCTTCGTTCCCAAGGCGGAAATCGTGGAGAACAGCTATGACCTGTCCATCAACAAGTATAAAAAGACGGAGTATGTGCCGGTGGAGTATCCGCCTACCAGTGAGATCCTGGATGAGTTGGATCGGCTGGAGGTGGAGATCACATCGGGACTGACGGAGTTGAAGGGGATGGTGTGATGGCGAGATTAGATGAGCTTTGCGCCCTCAACATGGGACAATCTCCCGATTCTTCATCATATAACGAAATTGGCGAAGGATTGCCTTTTTTTCAAGGGAATGCTGATTTTGGGGTATTACATCCGAAAGTCCGCGTTTGGTGTGATGCACCTACTAAAATCGCACATCCAGGAGATATTTTGATTTCAGTTCGCGCACCCATCGGGGCAATGAATATCGCGGACAGAGAATGCTGTATCGGTCGAGGGTTAGCGGCTTTGACAGTAGACGAAAACCTTTGTAGCAGAAGGTATATATGGTATGCGATCGGAAACAAGGTCGATGAGTTGAATGCAAAAGGGACAGGGAGTACATTCAAAGCAATCAGTAAAAATATTTTGGGCGCAACTGATATTCCTTTGCCCTCACATAATAAACAGTGCCATATCGCCGCCGTGCTGGACAAACTCACCCACCTGATTTCCCTCCGCAAACAGCAGCTTGCCAAACTGGATGAAGTGGTCAAAGCGAGGTTTGTGGAGATGTTTGGGGACCCGGTACAAAACACCAAAAACTTTCCACTGAGGATGGGGCAGGATATTTTCAAACTGTCGAGTGGAAAGCCAGTTCCAGAAGAAAAGCGTTTTCAAAAAGGCATCCCCGCTTATGGTGGCAATGGTATTTCTTGGTATACTGATGAAGCTCTATTTTATCAAGATACGCTGGTTATTGGGCGTGTTGGCTTTCAAAGTGGGAATGTACATTTTGTTGAAGGCCCACTGTGGGTTACAGATAATGCAATGTATGTCACCCAATATAGTACTGACGAATATAATTTGTATTTCCTATATGCGTTGATGGAGCAAATAGACTTTACGCGGTTTCAAGATGCAGGGGATTTAAAGAAGATCACTCAAAAACCATTTATGAAAACAAGTTATATTTACCCTCCATTAGACATTCAGACAGGGTTTGTGGGCTTTGTAGAACAAACAAACGAATTTCGGTTGACAATCCAGCAGAGCTTGGATAAAATGGAAATACTGAAAAAAGCGCTGATGCAGGAATATTTTGGGTAGGAGGCATGTCAAATTATTATGAACGAGAACTTTATTGATGCAATTGCAGCTCTCAGGAAGTTTGGAATTGAGAGTAGCGGATATACAAGGGATGAGAAAGAATGGGCGAAATCAGGTGTTGACTGCATATCATCTGCTTTGAAATCTATGTTATCGCAGCCCAAACAAAACATAACTGTTATGGGGCTAAATATAGAACAGATTAGAGCAATCAAAAATATGGCCGCGCAATATAATGTAACAAAAGTCGCACTTTTCCCGTGCTTGGACAATCAAAATATAGTTCCTCTCATACGTGTATATGGGGAAGATAGAGAAAAATTTTTTCACCGTCTTGGATTGACTCCGGTAAATCCGAACACTTATTCAAACTATGCGTCAGAATATGATGTTCTTGAAAAAGAATATGGCGTGATCTTATATGAAAATTTATAGGAATAATTCTCCATAAGAAAATTTGAGTGAGGTTTAGAGATGGGAGAGTTTTGGTCAAAAGTAAACAAGGTGGTACTTGGAGGAATAACCGTAGTGGTGGTATTCCTTCTGGGGTTTTTGTGGTGGCTATTTGGACCACAAGATACCGTTCCTATGTGGGCTTTCTCATTAGCAATCATTATCGGATATGGTGTATGTGTAGTAGTTTATGCCCTTGCCTCAAAAGATGCCGAAGTTACATATGTATTACCTAAGGTAAAATCAATTCGTCATGACGAAAGCAAAATTATCTTTTTATTGGAAAAAAACGAGTTGTTTATGCAGGGGGCATATGTTACGATAGCATACCAAGATGAGGATGACTTAATTGAGATTGTTTTGGGTCTTGGCTATGTTGAAACGGTTAATCTTCAAGGGAACATGCAAGTAGTATTTATAAGTGTGGCTGATGATTCTCAAGTTAAGAAAATCGTTTCCGAAATGTCAGACAAAAAGAGTTGTCGAAATGCGGTTAAAATTAAGCCTACAGTCCAGCGGAAATCTATTGAGGGGGATTTAAGCTCATGGGGAACATTTTGACAGGGCGAGTGGTCAAGGTCATTAATGAATACAGACTGGTAATTAACAAGGGAAGTGATGATGGTGTCACAGTGAATAATCAATTTCTAATTTATCATTTGGGAGACGAATTATTTGATCCTGACACCAAGGAGAGCTTAGGGGTGTTAGAACTTGTATGCGGCGAGGGAAAGCCTGAGCACATACAAGAGCATCTGACAACATTGGTAACATCAAAGACAGAAACCAAGCAATCAAGAAAAATTGTCAAACATACCTCGAATGGAGTGATTGCTATTCTCAGTGGAACTGGAAGTGGGTATACAGAAGAAAGCTATGATCCAGAGATTATTCAAGTCCCATTTGATAATGTAGATACAGATTGTTTGTTTAAACAGATTAGATGATTTTTTGTACTGAGGTGATTCCATGTCCAATTTCTCCTTCCTGACAACCCAACCCGCCTACGCCCTCTTTGCCCCGGCGGCGGTGGAGGCGGAGAAAGTATTTGCGGCCTCCCCGGCCATGTGCGCGGTGGGCTGCCGGAAGGCGCTGGAGCTGGCGGTGAAGTGGGTCTACGCCGCGGACAACACCATGCAGATGCCGTACAAGGATAACCTGCAATCGCTGCTCCATGAGCCGTCCTTCCGCTTTGCGGTGGATCGCGCCACCTGGGGCAAGCTGCCGTTTATCGTCAAGCTGGGCAACCTGGCCGTCCACACCGAGCGCAGCGTCCAGCCGGGGGACGCGCTGGCTTCCCTGTGCGGCCTGTTTGAATTTGTCCAGTGGGTGGACTACTGCTACGGCGCAGACTATGAGGAACGCTGGTTTGACGAGGGGAAGATCCCCAGGGAACAGGTGGTCGTGGACACAAAGAAGATCCGGGAGCAGGAGAGTCTGCTGGGGGAAAAGGACGCGGAGATCGAGATCCTGCGCCAGAAAATCCAGTCCATGTCCGCCCAGCTCACCGCGGCCAAGGAACAGCACAGGCGGGAGCGTGCCTTTGTGCCTGATAATACCACGGAGGCCGACACCCGGAAACGGTATATTGATGTAGACATGAAACTGGCGGGCTGGAAATTCGACGGCCCGGACGCGGACGTGCAGGAGGAGTACCCTGTGGAGGGCATGGCCGGCGTGGTGGGGAAAACGGGCTACGCGGACTATGTGCTTTTTGGCAAGGATGGCTTGCCCCTGGCGGTGGTGGAGGCCAAACGCACCGGCAAGGATCTCAACAACGGCCGGAAACAGGCGGTACTGTACGCCGACTGCCTGGAGCGCAGGTTTGGCCGGCGGCCCATGATGTTCACCACCAACGGCTTCGAGACGTACTTTTGGGACGATCAGACTGGCCCCCAGCGGGAAGTCAGCGGAATTTTCAGCAAAGACGACCTGCAAAAGCTGATGAACCGCCGGACGGAGCGGAAAGACCTGCTGACTGTTCCCATTGATGACAAGATTACTGACCGTTACTACCAAAAGGAGGCCATCCGGGCGGTATGCGGGCAGATCGTGCAGGGGTTTCGGAAGCACCTGCTGGTGATGGCCACCGGGACAGGCAAGACGCGGACGGCGTCCAGCTTGGTGGATGTACTCAGCCGTGGGGGATACGTCACAAATGTCCTGTTCTTGGCCGACCGCACGGCCTTGGTCAAGCAGGCGCGGGACGATTTTAAAAAATATCTGCCGGATATGTCCCTGTGCAATTTGTGCTCCAACAAGGACGACAGGAACGCCCGGATCGTGTTTTCGACCTACCCCACGATCCTCAATGCCATTGACGATACGAAGACCCGGGACGGGCGGCGGCTCTTTGGCCCGGCGCACTTTGACCTGATCATCATTGACGAGAGCCATCGCAGCATTTTCAAAAAATACCGGGCCATTTTCGAGTATTTTGACGCGATCATGGTGGGCCTCACCGCTACGCCCAAGACGGATGTGGACCGCAATACTTATGACTTTTTTGAGATGGAGCACGGGGTGCCGACCTATGCCTACGATTACGAGACGGCAGTGGGGCAGGATCACGTGCTGGTGCCCTATTACAACTATGAGGTCACAACCAGGTTCCTGGACGAAGGTATTGTTTACGATGACCTGTCCGATGCGGACAAGGAGCGGTACGAGTCGGATTTCGCGGAGGACGGCTTCCTGCCGGACTTCATCCCGTCGGAGAAGCTGAATAAATTTGTGTTCAACGAGGTGACAGTAGATACCGTTTTGCAGGACTTGGTGGAGCGGGGGATCAAGGCTGCGGGGGGCGACCGTATTGGCAAGACGATCATCTTTGCCCAAAACAAGCGCCACGCGGAATTTATCATCCAGCGGTTCAATGCCCTCTATCCGAACTGCAAGGGAAAATTTGCCCAGAGGGTGACCTGCGATGACGACTATGCCCAAACGGTAATCGACGATTTCAAAATTGTGGACAAGCCGCCGTACATCGCCGTTTCCGTGGATATGATGGACACAGGGATCGATGTGCCGGAGTGTGTGAATCTTGTTTTTTTCAAGAAAGTGCGTTCCAAGACCAAGTTCTGGCAGATGATCGGACGCGGAACCCGTCTGTGCCCGGGCCTGGCCTGTGTAGATTATATCAACGGGGAATATACGGATAAAAAGCGGTTTTTAATTTTCGACTACTGTGGGAATTTCGAGTTTTTCCGGCAGCATAAAGACGGGTATGAATCCAAAGAGATCAAAACTCTGTCGGAAAATATCTTTGGAAAGCGGGTCAAATTGATTGCGCTGCTGCAGGAGAGCGCTTACCGGGAGGGTGCGTTCCAGGAATGGCGCACCAAACTGGCGGACATCTGCCACGGTCAGGTGGGGGCGCTGAATTCGGATCTGATTTCGGTCAAACTGAAAATGCGGTATGTGGAAAAGTACCGGGAATCCGCCGCATTCCAGTCTCTCTGCGAAGGGGATAAACAGGAACTGCTGGAGCACATTACCCCCATTGTTACCATGGATGACCCCGACGAGTTTGCCAAGCGGTTTGATAATTTCATATATGGCCTGATGCTGGCCGCGATAGAGCGGGGGCCATCATTTAAGCGCGCAAAAAACCAGCTCTGCGATATTACGGCTTCGCTGGAACGCAAGGCGAACATCCCGCAGGTCAGCGCAAAGCTGTCGGTGATCCGAGAGATCCAGACGGATGATTTTTGGGCAGCAAATGACATCCTACTGTTCGAACAGGCGCGGAAGGAGCTCCGCGGCCTGATCCAGTTTATTGTGGATGACAGTTCTACCCGGAGCGTCATTACCCGTCTTGCGGATCCGGTTATGGAGCGAAAAGAGGGGGAGCAACTCGACGCTGCCTATGATTTTGAAGACTACCGTGCAAAGGTAAACCGCTATGTCAATGAGCACGGGGACACGCTGGCAATCTACAAGCTGACCCACAATATCCCTTTGGCATCTGGCGATTATCAGGAACTGGAGCGGGTACTGACCAGTGAACTGGGCAGCGAGGAGGATTACCGCCGGGAATTTGGGGATACTCCTTTTGGCCTGCTGATTCGGAGAATTGCGAGGCTAGATCACCAGGCGGCCATGGAGGCATTTTCTGCATTTATCAATAATGAATCCTTGAATCAGAGACAGATTGCCTTTGTCCACAAGATCATCACGCATATAGAACAAAATGGGTATATGGAAAGTACTGCGGCTTTGACAAAGCCACCCTTTGACAAGCCGCTCAGTTTCACGAAGCTGTTCGATAAGAAAATCCAGGCGGAGCTTATGGCAGCCATCAGCCGGGTCAAAGATAACGCGGTGAGGGTCATTGCGTGACCCTACTGGACTGGTTCAATGTGCTCCTGGACACGCTGTGAGGCAGTCATACTAATACTGGTTTCAAAAAAGGTTGCCTGGACAGGGATGCCTGTATTTTGTCTTGGCGCGGAATCTGTTACAGCCAGAGGTTGTCTCTTTGTTTACTGCGGCGCAAATATTGGGGGTGCGGACACCGCGTGGCAGACAGCATTGATTGTGCAAATAGCTTGTCTCGGCGATGAACTTTTGTTTAATTTGCGGATTGCAAATTTGAGAAAAGAGTGTATACTAATACTAACAGGGCCTCCCGCACCTCTCCACGGCAACGTGTGATGTGTCCCAGGGAGGACATTTTTTTGAGAGAGGCCTATGTATGGCAGAGATAAAGAAAGCGACAACATATGAGGAACAACTTGAGATCCTGAGAAACCGTGGGGCCGTAATTGTTGATGATGTGTTTTGCAGGCAGAAATTGGCCGAAATCAATTACTATCGCCTGACTGCATATTTTCTCCCATTCCGTCAGGGAAATGGGAGCTATATGGAGGGTACAAGCTTTCATACAGTATACCGAATCTATGAATTTGATCGGAAATTGCGGAGGATACTTTTTACTGCGGTCGAAGAAGTGGAAATTTATCTGAGGGCCAAATTGGCGTATTTCCATGCACAGAAATATGGGCCTCTCGGATATTTGGACGCAGGGAATTTCTCACCGCGGCATCAAGGCGATAAATTTAGTGAAAATATCGAGCGTGAGATTCAAAACAACAGTAAAGCTCTGTTTGTAAAACATCACCTCACGAAATACAACGGTAAATTCCCCGTTTGGGTTATTGTAGAGCTGTTTACGCTGGGAATGCTTTCCCGTTTCTATGCAGATATGACTACATCAGATAGAAAAGAACTGGCAAAATCCCTCTATTCTACGACACCCAAAAATCTGATTAGCTGGCTGCGGTGTATCACGGATCTGCGAAACATCTGCGCCCATTATGGGCGGTTGTATTACCGCATTTTTACAGCAAGCCCTGCTGGTTTCAGTATGTCCGAATCATCGAAACGCAGGCTCTGGGGTACGTTACTGGCATTGAAAGAGTTATATCCAGGAAAGGAGAAGTGGAACAGCGAGACACTTGAGGCAATCAAGGCCCTTGTTGAAGAATACTGTGGCGATATTAACCTATATCACATTGCGTTTCCAGAGGATTGGAAAGATCAGTTGAAAAAGTGAGCAGACAGGGATAAGTGTCGTGGGATACCGACTAAGGCGACCTTGATAGAATGTGATTTTGTACTCGGGAAACAAAGAGCGAGTTTTACCTTCAGCAGGCCAATGCGTAGCGCCTGACCCACAACCTGACCCACAATAGGAAACGAGCGGGTGGAGGCAGTGGAGCGGAAAGCACCATTGCTTTCGCTTTTCTGGAACAAAAACGCCCCCAAAGCGCCATATGGAGGCGTTTCGAGGGTGGGCAATCAGTTGGTAAGGATGAGGTCTCCAGTTCAAATCTGGATAGCAGCTCCACATAATCCGCTGTTTTCTGCTGAAAACGGCGGATTCTTTGTTGCCATCGGCACTTTTTCTCGCGTTTGAATTTTTGCACTTTGGTTTTGACCACATAACAAGCCACAGACAGAAAAAAGTTGGCCCACCGAGTTTCCCGGTGGGCCGCAGACTTTTGTTAGCCTGCCTTGGGGGCGGCTCTCAGCCGCTTCTTCTCAGCGGCGATCTCTACTTTCATCTCGGCAATCATTTCTGCCAGAAGCCTTTCACATTCTTCCTCGCTGTGAGCGTAAATGTTGCGGGCGTGTTTTTTGCCGTCCGGCCAGACGGGGGAGTACCGCCCTTCCCAGAGCTTTTCGTTGATCTGGGTAACGCAGCCTGTACCAGCCTTGCGTCGCTGTCCCTTGTGCGCTTGGAAGGTGCTGGGGGCAGGTTTCCGGGGTGTCATTCCACTCCCTGTCGGTGGCTCAGCCTTACCAATACCTTGGTCGATTTTCACTGCCGCCGTTCGGCGCATCTCGTCGGTGACGTGGGCGTAGACGTTCAGCGTAGTGCTGCTGGAGACGTGCCCGATGATGGTAGAGAGGGTCTTGATATCCATGCCATGTTCCAAGGAAACGGTAGAAAATGTGTGTCTGAGGTCATGAAATCTGACTTTTTTGCACCCTGCCCGTTTCAGGACTGTCTGCAACCGTTTTCGAACGGCGGTAGGGTCTCTGGGTGAATCCTCACTGACTGGAGAAGGGAATATCCAGCGAGAGGCCGGTGCCCCTTTGTATGCCTTGAGGACCTCCACTACAGGGGCGGGAAGGATCACGCTCCGATTGGAGGCTTTTGTCTTGGGCAGGGAGACCAGCAGCTCTCCTTTGACCCGGTGGACCTGCCGCTCCACTCGGAGCTCCCCGGTACGGAAGTTGAGATCATTCCACTGGAGGGCACAGATCTCGCCCCGGCGCAATCCCGTGGAGAGTTCCAGCAGGAGAAGCTCAAAGCAGCCATCCTCTTTGGCTTGGATCAGCAGCCGCTGAATTTCTTCCGGGGATAGCACCTGCATCTCCCTGGCCTTGGCGGGAGGGAGACGGCAGCCGTCTGCGGGGTTGCGGAAAAGGAGCTTTTCAGAAACCGCTTTGTCCAGTGCGGCATGGAGGGTGGTATGGATGCCCCGGACGGTCTGGTCGGAGAGACCCTTGCCGTAGAGTTCAGCCCGGAGGAGCCTGCCGCCCTGTTTGAGCTTGGTGTAGAACTGCTGGATATCATTAGTTGTCAGCTTGTCCAGCTGAGTGCTGCCCAGAGCAGGAACGATGTGCTGGTAGATGCGCCGCTCATAGGACATCTGGGTGTTTGGTCGGAGGCTTGACTTTTTATAGCTGTGATACCAGAAATCCAGCCAATCGCCCAATAGAATGCCGGGTTTCGGCTGGTCAGGTGCAGGAGCTTGGATGCTGTCTTTTAGGGCCTTGAGTTTTGCCGCACACTCCGATTTGGTTTTGGCCAGGACATTTTTGGTGACGGGGAGACCTTTGTCATCGTAGCCGATGACAGCCCGTCCCTCCCAGCGCCCATCCTTTCGCAGGCTTACTCCGCCGTCGCCGCGTTTTCTGCGTTTTGCCAAGGTTTCATCTCCTCTCCAAGGTAATCAGTCAGGAAGCCGCCTACGATATCAGCGGCCCGCTTTTGCATATCGCCGGTGGTGTGGGTATAAGTGTCCAGGGTGAAGGAAGCTTTCGTGTGGCCCAGAATGCCGGACAGGGTTTTGGCATCCACACCGCTGGCCAGCGCATGGGTTGAAAATGTGTGACGTAGATCGTGGAAGCGGATATTGGGCAGGCCGGCCTCAGTCAGAAATTTTTTCAACTGCCGGTAGGCACTGTCAGGGCTGACAGGAGCCTCTGGACGAAACGAATCGTGAAAAATCCAGGGAGAGAAGGACTTTTTCTTCCGCTCCCGCAGCAACTCTGCTGTGCTGGGCGGCAGGACGATCTTTCGCGTCCCGGCATAGGTCTTGGTGTCGCCCGCCACCAGCCTGCCGCCCTTTTCCCGGTGGAGGGTGCGGCTGACTTTGAGAATACCGCCGCGTTCGTCAAAGTCAGACCACATGAGGCCGCAGATTTCACCCCGACGCAGGCCGGTGGTGAGCTCGGTGTAGAAGAAGTCATGCCAGATCAGGTCTGCCTTGATGGTTTCCATGAAAGCGTCCAGCTGTTCCTCATTCAGAATATTCATGGGTTGACGGTCAACCTTGGGCGATTCTACTTCGTTGGCAGGGTTGACCGGGATCAATCCCTGTTCCACCGCCGCTCTAAGTGCGTGGTGGAGCGTGGTATGGATGCCATGAACTGTGGTGCTGGAGAGCCCGCTTTGGTCAGGCCGTGGATTCACACGGCCATTTTTTTGCAGCTTGTCATAGAGCTTCCTCAGGTCTGCGGCTGTGATTTGGGTGAGCATTTTCTGGCCCAGATAGGGTATAACGTGGTTTGCCATGTCTCTCTGGTAGCTCTCCAAGGTGCCGGGCCGAAGCGTGGATGACATTTGTCCCAACCATTGCTCCACCCACTCCGCCAGGGTCATCCTGCTCTGCTCCGTCAGATCGATGCCCTGGTAAATGTCGATGTTCTGGCGGAGCTTCGCAGTCAGTTCCTTTTGGGTATCAGCGTAGATGTAGCGGAAGATGGAATCGCCGTTCGCCTTGTGGCCCACCACGATACGGCCCTCCCAGCGGCCATCGTCCCGTTTGCGCACCATGCCGTCTCCGGATGGCCTGCGCTTTGCCATTTGCTATGCACCTCCATTTCGAATGTCGCCGTCATTTTCATCCATGCATTCGGCCATTATCCTGATGCCCAGCCGGAAGCCCAGAATGAAGTGCTCCAGCGCTGTGATGCTGTCGGTGGCTTCTGCTTGCTTTTGTTCTTGTTTCCCGGACGTGCATGAATGGAACATGATTCCGAAAACGGCGATTGTAATGTAGAAAATGTGTTTTCTCATGATATTGGTTTTGACGCAAATTTACGCCTAAAAAGGCGTCCGGACAATAAGTCGGGCACCTTTTTAGGGGTATTGATTGTTGCAATATTGTTATTTAAGCGTTATTACCGTGATTTCCGGTGTGGCTCCTATGCGCATGGGCAGGCCTACAGTGCCGAGGCCGGTGTTGACGTAGAGTCTGTGGTCGGCATTGTCGTCGTACAGGCCTCCCCACTTGGGATACCTCCATTTGGCCGGCGAGAATCCTGCCACTTCTATCTGCATGGCGTGGGTGTGTCCCGAGAGCGTGAGCGCTATGTTCACGTCCTTGCGTCCGGCTATGCTGTCGGTCCAGTGTGCCGGATTGTGCGACATAAGAATCTTTGGCGAAAGGTCGGCAAGTCCCGGACATGCTTTGCGCAGGTCGCCATGGGTGCGGAATGGAGGATCGCCTATGTTTTCGACTCCGATTAGTTTTATTTCTCCGAGATTTACCGTGGCGTTGTCAAGTACACGCCAACCCATATCGGCCTGCATGGCGCGCAGACTGTCGGCGTCGGCCCGGTGTGCCTGTTCATCGGGCCAGCGGTAATAGTCGCCGTAGTCGTGGTTGCCCATCACCGAATACACACCCATAGGCGCTTTGAGGCGGGACAAAACTCCTGTGAAGGGGCGAAGTTCGTCGCTGTGTCGGTTCACGAGGTCGCCGGTGAACAATACAGCATCCGGCTTGAGTGCGTTTATCGCGTCTACCGTGCGGCTTACGAAGGTGGTGTCTGTGCCGTAGCTTCCGACATGCCAGTCGCTTATCTGCACCAATTTGGTGCCCTGCATGGATGTCGGCAGATTCGGAATCTCGATCTCTATTTTTTTTATGTCAAGGCGAAACCGTTCCTCCGTGGCTCCCCACCACATTGCGGCAAACACCAGCGTGGCGCATACTGTGCCGGCTCCGCTTACGATGCGCCAACGTCTGCCGTGCCATATCATTGGAATTGCGGCTACGATGTCGAACACGGCTGCTACATATTTCGGCATATACACCGTCCAGTAGGCGTATATGGCCCACATCAGACCTAAAAGGAATGAATCGTCGCCTATGCGTTTCGGTACACATATTATCCCTATCCATAACAGCGTAAGCACAACCGACAGAGCGGCATGCGCCTTGCGTAGCCCCGGCCTCTTCTGGAGACGGAAATAAACATAGGCGTCAACAACAATGTTGAGCGCTAACGCCACAAGGGCCAATACAAGCGGAAGCCTCATCAGGCGTCGGTTTTGACGCCTTGCGCCCGAAGCTGGTTGACGAGCGGGTTGGCATACATCATAAGCACCATATGGCGCATATAGGCGCGTTCCTCGTTGCTTACGTCAGGAATCTCCACCTTGTCGAGCTGGGCATTTATATAGTTGTCGAAGCGCTGCACGTCGTCTGCCGTATAGCAGTCGGCAAAACGTTCTGTGCCGTGGTATTCGTCATACGCGATATAGTTGCACGGGTAGATATGGTAGCCGCGGTGTATGGCGGTGTCTATCAGGCGGCATGTTTCGCGCACCACCGGGCTTCGCTCGTCTGAGCCGAAAGAGGCGAGTCCTTCGTTGATGCACGGGCCGATGCGGAAATGGATACGTCCTTTGGGGCTCAGCAGACCGGTTTCCATGCTCAGCAGGTCGTCGCGCTTGCTTTTGTGGAAGTGGGGGTCGCGGCGGCGCATCAGGAATTCGCTTGCCTTCAGATAGTCGTTGGGGTCGTATTCGTAGCTTATCGACACCGGCATAAGGTTCACCTCCATGAGTCTTTCGCGCACGGAGCCTTCTCCGGCAAGACCGAGCATTTTTATAAGGCTTTCCTGGGTGAGGTCGTTGCTGTCCTTGGCGCGTCCTTCGCGTTGGGCTATCCACACGGATTCATGGCGCTGCGAGATGGTGTAGTGTATGTAGGCCGACAATTGGCGCGCTGCATTCAGAGCATCGGTAATCTTCACATCGCGTTTCACAATGAAACTGCGGTTCAGCTTCACGAGGTCGCTTATCCACTCGTAGATGAGCAGGTTGTTGCCTATGGCCACCTGCGTGACGGGCATGCCTTTGCGTATGAAGCACAGGTTCAGGAACGATGCGTCAAGCACAATGTCGCGGTGGTTGGTAATAAATGTATAGCTGGTGCCGGGCTTCAGGTTCTCGACACCGTCGAAACTTATTCCTGAGGTGGTACGGGCGGCGAGAAGTTCAAGGAATTTACCCATGATTCCACGCTGGAAATCGTCTTGAGTAGGCACTTGCAGCAGTTCGCGGCAAAATTCATCATAGTCGACGTCTGGCATGACATAACGCACTGCATGTTCGAATCCCGGTTCTTTTACAAGATTCCGCATCTTGTCGTGGAACTGTGAGTCGTCGTAGGGAGCTATGTCATGAAACTCTTCGGGTAGTATATGTTCTGAGTCTTTGCTATTCGTCATCATGGTTGCGAATCGATGTCGTTTCGAGCGGCAAAATTACAACAAAATATTCAATTAAACGCTGTGCGAGGCCGAATAGTTGCGCCATCGCTCTATGAGAGCCGTCATGTCGGAGGGTATTTCGGAGTTGAAAAACAGCTCTTTGCCTGTCTCGGGATGTACGAATCCGAGGGTACGGGCGTGCAGTGCCTGTCGCGGACAGGCGGCGAAGCAATTGCTCACGAAAGCATTGTACGATGCAGAGCGGAGCCCGCGCAGGGCAGTGTCGCCGCCGTAGCGTGCATCGTTGAACAGTGTGTGGCCTATGTGGCGCATATGCACCCTTATCTGGTGTGTGCGTCCGGTCTCGAGCACGCAGCGCACAACTGACACATGTCCGAGACTCTCGAGCACTTCGTAGTGGGTGACGGCATGCTTGCCGCGCTCGTCGCCCGGCGGATATACGGCCATTTGCAGCCGGTCGCGCTCGTTGCGTCCGATGTTGCCCTCGATTCGGCCTGTCGCAGGGTCAGGCACGCCCCACACCACGGCCACGTATTCCCTGCGCGTGGTTTTATTGAAAAACTGTCGCCCGAGATGGGTTTTTGCATCGGGTGTTTTGGCCACCACGAGCAGTCCCGACGTGTCTTTGTCTATTCTGTGCACAAGGCCGAGACGCGGGTCGCTGACATCATAGTCGGGGGTGTCGCGGAAATGCCATGCGAGAGCGTTGACGAGCGTGCCGGAATAGTTGCCGTGTCCCGGATGCACTACAAGTCCGGCCGGTTTGTTGACGACGAGTACCGTTTTGTCTTCGTACACAATGTCGAGCGGAATGTCTTCGGCTATGATTTCAAAGTCGTAGCGCGGACGGTCCATCACTACGAGCACTATGTCGAGCGGCTTTACGCGGTAGTTGCTTTTTACAGGTCGGCCGTTCACGACTATGCATCCGGCCTGTGCGGCCTGCTGAATGCGGTTGCGGCTCGACTTCTGAAGCCTGAGCGCCAGAAATTTGTCCACACGCAGCAATTCCTGGCCCTTGTCTGCTACGAATCGGAAATGTTCGTATAGCTCACGTCCGTCTCCGAGGTCGACAATGCGAGGCGCTTCGCTGTCGGCGCTTTCTGTGCCGGCAACGGAATAATCCTTGTTTTCGTCCATCAGTCAAAAATTGCGTTGCCGTCTTCGTCTGCAGTGGTGGCGTCTTCGGATTGCAGTTCGGTGTTGTCGTAGGGTACGTCTTCCGTTTGCGGTTTTTCAGGAGCCGAACCCACTTCAAGTGTGACAGTTGCTGTCACCGGGATTTCGCTGTCGACGCGCAACATCTTTCCGTCAGCTTTGGCGGATTCCACGAGGTCAGGATATTGCGACGGCACTGAAACGATTCGTATGCCGGTGATGCCGAGCCCGCGCAGATAGCTTACAGCCTGGCGCGAAGACACGCCGGTGACGGGCATCGTGATGCGTACCATTTTTGGCGAGAACGCCGTTACGGTGACATATACCTGACGTCCGCGCTTAACCACGGCGCCTGCGCGCGGCCAGCTTTCGAGCACTGTGCCGGGGGCTGCGTCCCTGTCGTATACGGAGTCGGAAATCTCTATGCTCAGGCTGCAGTCCCGCAGCAGTTCGGCTGCTGTGGAGTAGGGGAGGTTCTTTACCTGAGGCACCGTTGAGGTGGAGCCGTGATGAGTCCATACGTTCAGGAAAATCATGGCGAACCATACCAGCACCACGGCTGTTGCTGCCATGATTATGATATGGCTGACTATGGGGTGCTTGCTGTAGAAGCGTCTTACGGATGGCTTGTCGTTGTTCATACCGCAAAATTAGTGATTTTTTTTCGGACGTCTCACAAAATTTGCTAATTTTGCGTTTACATATATTTATGATGACAGATATGATGCTACTGAAAAAAATATTATTGTCGCTCGGCATAGTTTTTGCCGGCGTAACGCCTTCTGTGGCGGCAAAAACGTCAGAACCGGATTTTACTTATCCGCGGAAGGTGCTGGCTGATGCATATGCCACGTTAAAGGCTACTGAGGGCCGGGACGATGCCGCGCCC
>OFFZ01000906.1_pt1 | contig 17121 bp, 10 predicted proteins | sample 1521631 | NCBI WGS metagenome assembly OFFZ01 (sample SAMEA3504102, study PRJEB24116) | mouse gut metagenome | biome: mouse gut; feature: mouse-associated habitat; material: faeces | place: Denmark | collected 2011 | reverse complement strand
GTAAAAATAACTGTTATTACTGTGGGATCCGCAGGGACAGCCGCAGGGTGAAGCGCTACCGTCTGACGGAAACGGAGATTTTGGACTGCTGCAGGCAGGGATATGCGCTGGGATTCCGGACATTTGTGCTGCAGGGAGGAGAAGACGGTTATTTTACGGACGAACGGCTGACAAGGCTGATTCGGACGATCAAAGAGGGGTATCCGGATTGTGCGGTTACGTTATCCGTCGGAGAAAAACCAAAGGAAAGCTACCTTCGATTTTATGAAGCGGGGGCAGACCGGTATCTTCTGCGCCATGAGACGGCGGACGAAACGCATTATGGGAGACTGCATCCGGAGGATATGCTGCTTTCCCGCCGGAAAGAGTGCCTGTTTTGGTTACGGGAGATCGGTTATCAGGTGGGCTGCGGTTTTATGGTCGGCTCGCCGGGACAGACGGCAGAATGCTTGGCGGAGGATATGATGTTTATTACCAAGCTGGATCCGCAGATGGTGGGAATCGGACCGTTTATCCCGCATCATGAAACGCCGTTTGCACAAGAGCCGGCGGGTTCGGTGGAGCGGACGCTCTATCTGATCGGGCTTTTACGCCTGTTAAAACCCAATCTTTTGATTCCGGCAACTACCGCGCTTGGCACTGTGGATGGTCAGGGCCGCGAGCGCGGTATTCTGGCGGGCGCCAATGTAGTCATGCCTAATCTTTCCCCTACCGGGGTTCGGAAACAATATGAGTTATATGACAATAAAATCTGTACCGGGGATGAAGCGGCGGAATGCAGGAGCTGCCTTATGCGCCGTATGGAGCGCATCGGGTTTTCGATTGTGACAGAACGCGGAGATCCGGCAGGGGAATGCAGATCATTGTAAATCATAGAAACGGAAAGAAGGAAAATTATGTATGACGTAATGTCGCCGAAGGCAGAAGAATTTATCAGTGACGAAGAGATTCGGGCGTCTTTAGCTTATGCAGAAGAAAATAAAAACAACAGAGAACTTATAGAACAGATTTTAGAAAAGGCTTCCAAAATGGAGGGGCTTTCCCACCGGGAAGCGATCGTGCTGTTAGATTGCGGGCTGGAAGATCTGAATGAACAAATCTACCGTCTGGCAGAGGCGATTAAGCAGGAATTTTACGGCAACCGGATTGTAATGTTTGCGCCGCTGTATTTATCCAACTACTGTATCAACGGCTGCAAATACTGCCCATATCATTTGAAGAACAAACATATTGCCAGAAAAAAACTGACGCAGGAAGAGATCATACAGGAAGTGACGGCGCTTCAGGATATGGGGCATAAGAGGCTTGCGCTGGAAGCAGGCGAGGATCCTCTTCACAATCCGATCGAATATATATTGGAAAGCATTCAGACAATTTATCGCATTAAACACAAAAACGGCGCGATTCGCCGGGTAAATGTCAATATTGCTGCAACGACCGTGGAAAATTATAAAAAACTCAAGGATGCGGGAATCGGGACATACATTCTGTTTCAGGAAACCTACCATAAAGAATCGTATGAGAAACTGCATCCGACGGGACCTAAAAGCGATTATGCGTACCATACGGAAGCGATGGACCGTGCAAGGGAAGCCGGTATTGACGATATGGGGATCGGCGTGCTGTTCGGACTGAATAATTACCGCTATGATTTTGCCGGGATTATTATGCATGCGGAGCATATGGAACGCTACGGCGGCGTGGGACCGCATACGATCAGTGTTCCTCGTGTACGCAGGGCGGACGATATCGATCCCGATGTATTTGACAACGGCATTTCGGATGATACGTTTGCCAAGATCGTCGCCTGCCTTCGGATCGCCGTGCCGTATACCGGCATGATCGTATCAACGAGAGAATCCAAAGAAAGCAGGGAACGCGTACTAAAACTCGGCATTTCCCAGATCAGCGGAGGATCGAAGACCAGCGTAGGCGGTTATGCGAAAGAAGAGGAGCCGGAAGAGAATTCCGCGCAGTTTGATATCAGTGATCACAGAAGTTTGGACGAGGTGGTCCGCTGGCTGATGGAACTGGGGTACGTGCCGAGTTTTTGTACGGCATGTTACCGGGAAGGCCGCACCGGAGACCGGTTTATGACGCTGCTTAAGAACAGGCAGATCATCAACTGCTGTCATCCGAACGCCTTAATGACATTAAAAGAATATCTGGAAGACTACGCATCAGATGAGACGAAAGAGATCGGCGGCAGGCTGATCCTGGAAGAATTAAAAAAGATACCGAATCAAACCGTGCAGAAAAAGGCGGCGGAATATATCGAGAATATCCATTTGGGCAAACGTGATTTCCGTTTTTAAGCAGTTTCGTACGGTCTTATCAGGTGATGAAATGAGGAATACGGCATGGGCATGAATGAAACGCCTTCGGCAAACCGGATACACATCGGGCTTTTCGGCAGGAGAAATGCCGGGAAGTCCAGTCTGATCAACGCTATGACAGGACAGGATCTGGCGATCGTATCGAACATCAAGGGGACGACGACCGATCCTGTGCAGAAAGCAATGGAACTGCTGCCGTTAGGTCCCGTCGTACTGATCGATACGCCGGGGCTGGACGATACGGGGGAGCTTGGGGCGGCGCGTGTGCGGAAAGCCTATCAGACGATGCATAAAACGGATCTCGCGATCTTGGTGATAGACGGCGCGCAGCATCCGGATGAAACGACGCTCCGGGAAACGGAACAGCCGCTGCTGGCGGCATTGAAAGCGCAGAAGATTCCCTGTGTGATTGCCGTCAACAAATCGGAATTGCTGACAGAGGAAGAAAAACAAAAGATCGCTTCTTATTTTCAAAAACCTGCCGAGGTTTTGTTTGTCAGCGCTAAGCTGGGGCGGCAGATAAAAGAATTGAAAGAACACGCGGCCCATCTGATCCGCGGCGAAGGAAGCGGCAGAAAAATCATCGGGGATATTGCCGTGCTTGTGATTCCGATCGATGCGTCGGCGCCCAAAGGCAGGCTGATCCTGCCGCAGCAGCAGGTAATCCGCGACTGCCTGGAAGCGGGCGCGATCGCGGTCGCGGCAAGAGAGCATGAGTTACAAGAGACGCTGCGGCAGCTGGCAAAGCCGCCGAAAATCGTAATTACAGACAGTCAGGCATTTGAGCGCGCGGCAAAAGATACGCCGGGGGATGTGTATCTGACGTCGTTTTCCATTTTGTTTTCCAGGTATAAGGGTAATTTAATACAGCAGGCGGCGGGAGCGAAAGCCATTCGAACGTTAAAAGAGGGGGATGTGGTATTGATTTCCGAAGGCTGTACGCATCACAGGCAGTGTGAGGATATCGGCACGGTGAAATTGCCGCGGTGGCTTTTGGAATACACGGGGAAGAACTTTAGATTCGCATATACAAGCGGAAACGAATTTCCGCAGGATTTGTCGGAATATGCGCTTGTCATACACTGCGGCGGCTGCACGTTAAATGAACGTGAAATGCAGTACCGGCTGTCCTGCGCCAAAAAACAGGGAGTCCCCATGACAAATTACGGGACGGCGATCGCGGAAATGCACGGCATTTTAGACCGCAGTCTTGCGCTGTTTTATGAAGATCCACAGGAGGGGTTATGAATATACAGGATAAGTTGGAGCGGATTTTAAGGGAGCTGCACATTATGCTGTCCAGGGCACCGGTTTCCGAGATCCACGAAGAATACGTCCTGGTCCATAAAAAAGAAATGCAGAAGACGCTTGGGAGCCTTGGTGCGGCGGTCAGTGAAATGATGGATCACTATGAAATCACGGAGCAGGCGAGAAACCGAGGGGAGCTGGAGGCGGAAAAACACCGTATGGAAATCATCCGCAATGCAAACCAGCAGGCCCAGGATATTTACGCGGCGTCCGTAATGTATTCAGAGGATGCGCTCGGAAGGATACAGCGTATTATAGAGGAAGCAGAGGCATCCGGCAGAGAAATGTTTAAGCGTTTAAACCGTGAGATGGCAGAATCCAAACGGGTGGTCCGCAGCAATCAGCTGGAACTGATTACGCAGCTGGAGGACATGAAGGATTCGTCGAAATACATGAAGCTGATCGAGGAGCGCAATCGGGAAATCGCCAAAGCAAAGGCACAGAAAAAAGAAAAAGAAGAAGCCAGGCAGTATCAGCGGAAGGATACGCAGGAAGTGCAGGAACAGGAAGAAGCGGCAGAAGAAACGCCGATCGAACGGCAGGAAGAAAAAATCGTGTATGAAAAACCGGTCATCAAAGTCAATCCGGAATATTTTGAACGGGCAAAAAGTTTTCTGGAGGAAGAAGCCGCCGAGTTTGCAGAGGATGCGGACGCAGCGGACGAGATGACAGAAGAAGATAAGAAAGAAAAACACCAGAGATTTTTTCCGTTTGGAAGAAAATAAAAGATGCACAGGAATCGTGTAAGGAGGCAGAAGATTATGAACCGAATACTTGTCTGTGACGATGACAGGGAGATCGTAGAAGCGATTGAAATCTACTTGTTGCAGGAAGGATATGAAGTGATCAAGGCATATGACGGGGCTGAGGCGCTTGAAGTGCTGAAAAAGCAGAAGGTAGATCTTTTGATTATCGACGTGATGATGCCAAGGCTGGACGGTATCCGCGCCACATTAAAAATCCGGGAAGAGAGCAGTATACCGATCATTATATTGTCAGCAAAGTCAGAGGATTCGGATAAGATCCTGGGGCTGAATGTTGGCGCGGATGACTATCTGACAAAGCCGTTTAACCCGTTGGAGCTGGTTGCACGGGTAAAGTCGCAGATCAGGCGGTATACAAAGCTTGGAAATGCAGCGGAAAACAGTAATTTAGTCTATCAGACGGGCGGTTTGATGATCAATGACGAATTAAAAGTGGTAACGGTAGACGACGAGGCTGTAAAACTGACGCCCATCGAATACAATATTCTGTTGCTGCTGATGAAAAATCAGGGAAAGGTGTTCTCCATCAGCCAGATTTATGAAAGTATCTGGAATGCGGACGCAATTGGCGCAGACAATACGGTGGCCGTTCATATCCGGCACATTCGGGAAAAAATCGAAATTAATCCGAAAGAACCGCGTTATATCAAAGTGGTTTGGGGAATCGGCTATAAAATAGATAAAGCATAGAGGAAAAAGTATGGAGACGAAAGAGTTTGGCAATGGATTTAAAACGGTTGCGGTTCTGCTTCAGGTGGTTTGTTTGATGATCGTCATCGTGACGTTTTCCTTGATTTTAAATTTGTTTGAAAGGAGTAGGCTTAGTTTTCGTGACATCGGGAATAACTATTCCTTTTTTCATTCTTACTTTTATATGGAGCGCGTCACGGAAGAAGTAAAAGACCTTGCCGTGTATCTTCAGATTAAAAAAACCATACCCGTACGGGAACCGGATAATGTAAGATATAAGCATTTAAAGCTGAAATTCAATACGGAGGAAACCAATTTCTACTACTGGTTTCTGCAGGACGGCGCCATTCTTACCAATATGCCTCAGGCAGAAGACATGGAAGAAGCGATGTCTTTTGCAAAGGAAATGGGCAGTTATCTGTATTATGACGATTCTGACATCAGTATCAAGGGGAATCTGGCGCATATGACGGAGATTTCCGATCTGGAATTTTTAAAGCTGTTTCAGAAAGGCAGAGGCGGAGGGCTTATGATCGCGGTCGATACGTCTCTGTCTCACAAGGATACCTTATCTAAAGAGGCATCCGTCTATGAGACGTACTTTCCCTGGATCAGAATCGCTATTTTTGCGGCGGTACTGGCATTTATCTGTTTTCTGCTCTGTATGATCTACTTAACGCTGGCAGCCGGAAGAAGCGGATCGGACGAGGAGATCCGGCTGCACAGAATCGACTATCTTCCGACAGAAATTTTGTTTGCGGTTATGATCATTTTTATGACGGGACTGATTACATTCTGCGCTCGGTTAAGCGAAAAGGACTGGGGCATGTCCAGTTCGCTGATTTTAACCGGTACGCTGGTATTTTTATCGGATGCGGCACTGCTGGCATTGTATTTGAGTTTTGTCAGAAAGATCAAAGCAGATATTTTTACAAAATGCAGTCTGGCGGCGCATATCGTGCATACGATCAAAGCAAGTATGAAAAAACAGGGAATTGCCAACCGAGCAAAAATCCAATTTGCGATTTATACCGTGGTTTTGATGATTCTTTTCTGGGAAGCGATGATTTACAGGCATATCTGGGCGGCGGTCGGACTGATGTTTCTGTTTGCCTATACGGCTGTGCATTTTCTGCAGCTGGCGGCACAGAGAAAGAAAATACTGGAAGGGATCCGGGAAATCGGACGGGGCCGGCTGGATTATAAGTTTAACGTAAAAGAATTTAACGGTGATTATACGGAACTGGCAGAGGAGATTAACGGGATCGGGGACGGTCTGATGCAGTCAGTAGAAGAAAACGTCAAAAACGAACGATTAAAGACGGAGCTGGTTACAAATGTTTCTCACGATATCAAGACGCCTTTGACTTCGATCATCAATTATATCAGTCTGATTAAGATGGAAGGGGCATGGAATGAAAACGTGGAAAATTATGTGGGTATATTGGAAAAAAAATCCGCCCGGTTAAAACAGCTGACAGAAGATCTGGTGGAGGTTTCACAGATCACAAGCGGAAATATTTGTTTGGATATGCAGCCGATCAACATGGTGGAATTGATCTGTCAGACCGGAGGCGAATTTAACGAGATTTTTGAAGAGTGCGGACTAACGGTGATCACAAGGCTGCCCCAGGAGGCGGTTATGGTGTTGGCAGACGGAAGCCGGGTCTGGCGTGTGGTTCAGAATCTCTACAATAATGTAGCCAAATATGCGATGAAGGATACGAGGGTTTTTGTAGAATTAAAAGTAAATGAAGGCTATGCAGAATTTTCCATTAAAGATATTTCGGCGCAGGGTATTCATAAGTCGGCGCAGGATTTAGGCGAGCGGTTTGTCCGGGGAGATGAGTCCAGAGGTACGGAAGGTCATGGACTGGGTCTTTCCATAGCCAGAAATCTTACAAATCTCATGGGCGGAACGTTTGAGATCAAGCTGGACGGAGATCTGTTTATCGTTTCCCTGGCGTTTCCGGTAATTCTCCCATAGGAAAAAAAGAATCGCATTTGTTTCTGGAGGTAGCTATGTATTTTAGTTCAATGACATTTTTATGGGCGTTTCTTCCGGCTGTGCTGCTTTTGTATCTGGCGGCAGAGCGTTTCGGAAAGAATTTTGCGGGAAATATCATATTATTGCTGGCGAGCCTTATCTTCTATGCATGGGGAGAACCGGTTTATATACTGTTGCTGATTGGTTCCGTTGTGATGAATTACCTGTTCGGATTACTGTTAAGCCGCGGCGGGCGCTGCCGAACGTGGATTTTGGCATCCGCGGTATTGCTCAATATCGGCGTTCTGGGGTTTTTTAAATATTTCAATTTCTTTGCCTCTTATATCAACCGGGCGCTTTCCGGAGATTATATACCGATGAATTCGTTCGCACTGCCGCTTGGAATTTCTTTTTATACATTCCAGGCAATGTCGTATGTGATCGACGTATACCGCGGCGAAGTGAAGGCGCAGAGAAATTTCTTTTCCCTGTTGTTGTATGTGTCGTTGTTTCCTCAGCTGGTGGCGGGTCCGATCGTGAAATATAAAGATGTGGAAGCGCAGATTTTAGGAAGGATCCATACGCCGGAAAAAAGAGCATACGGCGTGAAGCGGTTTATTTATGGACTCGGCAAGAAAGTGCTGCTTTCCAATACGCTCGGAAAATATGTGGACATGGTATTGGGGTTTGAGGCAGGCCAGCTTGGCACGGGGCTGATCTGGCTGACGATGATTTTCTATACGCTGCAGATCTATTATGATTTTTCCGGGTATTCGGATATGGCGATCGGTCTTGGCAGCATGTTCGGCTTTGAATTCAAAGAAAATTTCAATTATCCGTACAGCGCAAAGTCCATACGGGAATTTTGGAGAAGGTGGCATATTTCTCTCTCCACCTGGTTTCGGGAGTATGTGTATATTCCGCTCGGAGGCAACCGGAAGGGAGTGGTACGAACTTACCTCAATCTCTTTCTTGTGTTCCTGCTGACGGGATTTTGGCATGGAGCGAGCCTGACATTTTTATTTTGGGGCGTTTTTCACGGTTGTTTTATGATTATAGAGCGGTTGGGATTTCAAAAAATACTGGAAAACAATCCTCTGAAATTTTTGAACCGGATCTATGTGTGGCTTGTCGTAATCTGCGGCTGGGTATTTTTCCGGATGGACGGGATGAGAAAGGGGTTGTCCTTTCTCAAAGCTATGTTTGTGTATCAGAAAGGAGAATACAATCTGTTTACCTGTCTGAATGCGGAAGCGGTGCTTGTTCTCGTATTTGGTATTCTCTTTTGCGGGATGCTGCAGAACGGGATTCCAAAACTGAAACAGGCGCTGTACCGGAAGGAAGACATATCGGCGGTTCAGATGGGATGTCTGTTCGCGATTTTTTTACTCTGCATCTGTTCTCTTGCTGCCGATTCTTATAATCCGTTTATTTATTTTCGGTTTTAAGGCGCGGGGGTATGGCGGAGCCGGCACGTGTATGACGATATGCGCCGGATGGCGGGCTTTGATACAATTGCGGGAGGAACGCATATGAAAAATAAATTACTGTTTACCCTGTTTTTACTGATGCTTACGGCTCCGGTCGTTACGTTTGCGTTTGTAAAAGACTATATTGACTCTGAAAATTATGAGAACAGAGTATTTGCAGAACGGCCGCGGCTTTCCGTTCAGACGCTGCCGTCGTTTCCGCAGAAGTTTGACGATTGGTTCAATGATCATCTTCCATATAAAAATCAGCTTGTGATGGCAAACACGATCAAAAATGACTGGATCGGCGTCGGAACAACGGCGATGGAATATATGACCGGTTCAATGGTCATCCGGGGAAAAGATAACTGGCTGTTTTATAATGCAGAAAAGCAGCAGTCGTTTAACGATTATATCTGCAATAACCTCTATGAAGAAGAAGAGCTTGTACAGATTGCGGACGGTTATGTCAGGCTGTACGATAAGTTAAAGGAGATGGGGATTGAACTTGTCGTCCTTTATGCGGCGAATAAAGAACAGGTTTATCCGGAATACATGCCGTCTTCTATCGTTCCCGCCGGCTCTTACAGCAGGACGGATCAGCTTGTCGATTATATTCAGGCAAATACTTCCGTGCCCCTCTTATATACAAAAGATGCGTTAAGGAAAGAAAAAGAGGGCCATCAGCTTTTCTATAAATATGATACGCATTGGAACAGCCTCGGCGGTTTTGTGGGCGGTCAGCTGCTGAACGAACATTTCCACGGCGAGTACGTTTCATTAAAAGATGTTTCGGTTCGGCCCGTACAGACAAATGTAAGCGGCGATCTGGCGCATATGCTGTCTATGGGAAACGTGTATCAGGACGATACGGAGTGGGAAATTTCGGGATATAAAGAAGAAGTTACGGTGAACGAGAGCAGGGACGGAGAGGATTTTGTCTTTGCTTCCGATGCGAAAGATTCGCGCAGCTTGCTGGTGTATATGGATTCGTTCGGCTACGCATTAATGGGGATTGCCAAAGATTATGCAAACGTCCGGTTTTCCAGAAATACGGAAAACTTTGCATCCTACTGTAGAGAGCAACACCCGGACGCCGTAGTCATTGAACTGGTGGAACGGTGGAAGGACGGGCAGGAAGGCTGGTGTAAGGGGCTGTATGATCTGCTTGCGGGGACTTAAAATCTTAGGTATAATGGGACAAAGAAACAGAAGGAAAGACAAAGGTTTGGGAAAGAGGCGAATAGATGGAAAACTTATACAAAGATGCGAAAGAGTTCCTTGGGTTACACAAACTGGCGTTGTTTGTCAATGCCTGCGTATGCGTGATCTGTTACGGGCATCTCGTTTTTTCGCAGAATGTGGGAATTGATACGGAGCATGTGATCAACTATCCCGGCGTGACAATGCAGTGGGATGGAATCGGGAGACAGGGGCTTTTGTATACGAAGCGCCTGTTTGGGGTTATGGAATACAATCCTTATCTGGAAGGCGTTTTGTTTTTGGCAGGATTTATCCTGCTGGGAAGTGTGATTATGTTTTTGTGCTGGCGCATCAGCGGCAGGGATGACAAGTATCCGTACGGCTGGTTTGCCGTTTTGTTTTCCACATGCCCGGTCTGGATGATTCAGTTTTACTTCAGCCTTCAGCGGGCAGAAGTCGTTATGGGCATGCTCTATGGAGTGATTTCTGTATTTTGCCTGTGTGAGATGTTATTTTTGGGGCAGCGCAGGGTTTACTGGTTTCTTCTGTATCTGTTTTTTGGTGTGTGGTGTCTGGCGTCCTACCAAAGCTGTGCGCTTTTGTATATCAGTTTGTGCATTACCTGCTATCTTTTGGATTTTTTCAGGGATACGCAAAGGGAATGGAAAGTTTATGCAAAACATATTCTGGGGCTTTTGATCGGGTTTGCTCTTGTATATGCCGCTTATAATCTGATGATCCGCTTTACGCTGATCAACAGTTACTATTTGGATGCGCAGGTCAAATGGGGGAAATATCCGGCTGCGCAGAGCTTTTCTTTAATCCTGGATCATGTAAAATGTATGCTGAACTGGCATATGACATCCGACGTTTCGGCATTTCCGTTGGGATGTATCTGCGTGGTGATTTTATTCGGCGTTTACGTTTTAAAAAAGCGGACAAACTTTGTGATGCTGTTTTTGGGGCTGTTCGGATTGATGCTTTCACCGTTCCTCTTTTCGATTTATATAGGAGATAAAGCCATCGCCCGGACACAGTTTGCCCAGCCTCTGGCGTGCGCGGCGGTGTGTATGCTGTTTTGGGGATTCTGTAAGAAAAGCTCTGACCGAAAACTGGTTTTTGCTAGATGGGGAAGTATGGCGGCGGCAGCGGCAATTGTCTGGATTTGTATGTCTTTGATCTTAAATATGGAATATACGGAGGATCTGAGGTATCGGGAGGACGCCATTGTCGCGCAGACGATTGCAACGGATCTTGGCAGGATCGAAGAGGCGGAGGGGATGCCGGTTATTTTTGTGGGAGAGCGGAAGGCAAAATTAAACCAGGCGGCAAAACCTACGGATATTTATGGATATTCGTTTTTCCAGTGGGATCATTCTTTGGGGAATCCGACAGGCGCCACCTGGCGGGTCGTGGGATTTATGAAAACGCTCGGCATTGATGTGGAAGCCGAAAGCAAATACAGGAATAAAGCGGTCAAAGCGGCGGAAGATATGCCCTGTTATCCGCAGGAAGGTTATATCAAAGTGAAGGAAAATTATGTCGTTATAAAAATGTCTGATACGCAGATTCCGTCGGAGACAAAACCTTGACGGAAAACACACGGACCGGGGATCCGATATGGGACCGGTCCGTTTTGTTATTATGATCGGTCCCGCAAATGCAGGGAGAGGTCCGGGCGGTTGCTGAAAAAGTGCAGATCCCGACGGCGGCATGGCTTGTAGATATTGACTTTTCCAGATCGTACATTTATAATTTGAATAACTATGGAGTACCATTGGGTATCCCGCAAACAGCCGGACGGCAAAACGGGATCCTTTCGGTTAAAAGTAAGGAGATTATTAGAATGAAGCTTTATGAAAACGGAGTTTACCTGGTAAACGGCAGTGAAATAATGGAAGATAACGGATCTGCGGAAGATAAAATTTACAGCAGAACGGGCAAAAAGATTACAAAAGAAGAAGCAGCGCAAAACACGATTGCCTATGGGATTTTAAGAGACCATAATACGTCAGGCAGCATGGAAAAGCTTCAGATCAAATTCGATAAACTGACTTCACATGATATCACGTTTGTAGGGATCATTCAGACGGCGAGAGCGTCAGGGTTAGAGAAATTTCCGATTCCCTATGTTCTGACAAACTGTCACAACAGCCTTTGCGCAGTCGGCGGGACGATCAATGAAGACGATCATATGTACGGGCTCACCTGTGCAAAAAAATACGGCGGCATGTACGTACCGCCGCATCAGGCAGTGATTCATCAGTTTGCAAGAGAGATGCTTGCGTCCGGCGGAGCGATGATTTTAGGCTCGGATTCGCATACCCGTTACGGCGCGCTCGGCACGATGGCAATGGGCGAAGGCGGACCGGAACTGGTGAAGCAGCTGTTAAGCCAGACATACGATATCAATATGCCGCAGGTAATCGGCGTATACTTAACCGGCGCGCCCGTCAAAGGCGTAGGACCGCAGGATATTGCGCTTGCGATTATCGGGGAAGTATTTGCAAACGGCTATGTGAAAAATAAAGTTATGGAATTTGTCGGACCGGGCGTTGCAAATTTAAGCGTAGACACCAGGATCGGCATTGATGTGATGACGACGGAGACAACCTGTCTTTCTTCTATATGGAAAACGGATGAGGCAGTCAAGGAGTTTTATGAAATTCACGGCAGAAGCGAAGCATATAAAGAACTGAGCCCGAACGGAACGGCGTACTACGATGGTATGATAGAGATCGATCTAAGCGAGATCCGTCCGATGATTGCCATGCCGTTCCATCCGAGCAACACATATACCATCGACGAATTGAACGCAAACCTTCTGGATATACTGGACGATTGCGAGAAGCGCGCACAGGTCAGCTTCGATGGAGCGGTGAACCTGGACTTAAAGAGTAAAGTAAGAAACGGAAAATTATATGTCGATCAGGGGATTATTGCGGGCTGCGCCGGAGGCGGATTTGAAAATATCTGCGATGCCGCGGATATTTTAAAAGGCGCTTCCATCGGACCGGATGAATTTACGTTAAGCGTTTATCCTGCCAGCATGCCGATTTATATGGAACTGGTAAGAAACGGAGCGGCTGCTGCGCTGATGCAGACGGGTGCCGTTTTAAAAACGGCATTCTGCGGTCCATGTTTTGGAGCGGGAGATACGCCTGCCAATAATGCGTTTTCCATCCGCCATTCGACCAGGAATTTCCCGAATCGGGAAGGTTCCAAGGTACAGAACGGCCAGGTAGCGTCTGTTGCACTGATGGACGCGCGTTCCATTGCGGCGACTGCAGCAAATAAAGGGTACTTGACGGCGGCAACCGATCTGGACATTGATTTTAGCAAACCGCGTTATTTCTTTGACAGCAAGATATATGAAAACCGGGTATATGACAGTAAGGGCAAGGCGGATCCTTCGGTAGAGATCCAATTCGGACCAAATATCAAGGACTGGCCCAAAATGAGCGCGCTTCCCAAACATATGCTGTTACAGGTGGCTGCGGAAATCCACGATCCGGTCACGACGACGGACGAGCTGATTCCGTCCGGGGAAACGTCTTCTTACCGTTCCAATCCGCTGGGCTTGGCGGAATTTACGCTTTCCAGAAAAGATCCTTCCTATGTCGGAAAGGCAAAAGAGATCCAAAAAGCGCAGAAAGCGATTGAGGCGGATACCTGCCCGTGTGAAGCCGTTCCGGAATTGAAACCGGTGATGGATGTATTAAAAGCAAATTACAGCGATATCGGCAGAGGGACGATCGGGATCGGCAGCACGATTTTTGCGGTGAAGCCGGGAGACGGTTCCGCGAGAGAGCAGGCGGCTTCCTGCCAGAAAGTGCTGGGCGGCTGGGCAAATATTGCCAATGAGTATGCAACGAAGCGTTACCGTTCCAATCTGATCAACTGGGGCATGCTTCCGTTTTTGATCGAACAGGGTGAGCTTCCGTTTGCAAACGGTGATTATATTTTCCTTCCGGACATCCGCAAAGCAGTGGAAGAAAAAGCGGCGGATATCTCGGCATATGTGGTAAAAGACGGGGCGTTAAAAGAATTTAAACTGATGCTTGGCGATATGACAGATGATGAAAGAAGCATTATCTTAAAGGGCTGCCTGATCAATTACAACAGAAAATAGGAGGTAGCCGTTTGGATGAGCTGCATAAAGAAGCGGATACAAAGAAAACCGCCTCGGATTGGGATTTAAAAAAATATATTGTGATTGCGGCAGTGACGTTCGGAACGTTCTGCTGCTGCATTCTGTTTTTCTTTTTTATCTACCGGTACCACGGATTTGCCCAGTACTGGCAGAAGACGATGGGGATTTTGCAGCCGGTGAGCATGGGATTTATTGTTGCCTATCTTTTAAATCCGGTCATGGTCTTTCTGGAACGACATTTGAACCGTTACCTGCAGCCAAAGATGAAAGACGAGAGAAAAGCCAAACGGACGGCGCGTACTCTCGGAACGATCGGCGCGCTGCTGTTTCTTCTTCTGATCATCTTTTTGCTGCTGTATATGATGATTCCGGAATTGATCAAAAGTATCCGCAATATGATGGTCAGTATTCCGGCAGAGCTGAAAGATTTTGAAGAATGGGCACAGGGTGTTCTGGCGGGCGACAGCCAGATCTCGGAATGGATGGCGTTTATGGGCGTTGATTTAAACAGTGTCGGCAATTATCTGGAGACGCTGTTTGAGAAACAGATTCTTCCGCAGGTAAATACGTACCTGACCTATCTTGCATCTATCACTACCGGCGTCATCAGTGCCGTCCGGATGGTATTTAATTTTGTGATCGGCCTTGTGATCGCGTTATACCTGCTGTTTCGGAAAGAGACGTTTATCGGGCAGAGCAAAAAAATTGTCTATGCCATACTGCCGTCCCGGTTCGGCAATGTCGTCATCCATACGATGCGGGTGAGCAATCAGATTTTCGGCGGTTTTGTCAGCGGTAAAATTTTGGATTCTGCCATTATAGGCATAATCTGCTATATCGGGCTGATTATATTACAAATGCCGTACAGTCTGCTGGTGGCGGTGATCGTCGGCGTAACAAACGTCATACCGTTTTTCGGTCCGTTTATCGGCGCTGTGCCCGGGTTTGTTTTGATTGCGCTGGCAGAACCTGTCAAAGGATTGTATTTTTTGATCTTTGTATTTCTGCTGCAGCAGGTAGACGGCAACATTATCGGGCCAAAGATTCTGGGTGATTCGACGGGACTTTCTTCTTTCTGGGTAATCTTTGCAATCTTAGTGGGCGGCGGTATGTTCGGATTTATGGGAATGCTGCTGGGCGTGCCGACGTTTGCGGTCATTTACTATCTGATCCGCGAGTCGGTCGCGTATATACTGCGCAGGCGGAAGCTGCCGGAAGAAACGAAAGAATATATTCGAATGCATGATGTGGATGTAAATACCGGGAAACTTCGTTACGAAGAGAAATAGAACTGCATTTTTTGAGGTGACACGATTGGATAAGTATGAATATAATTTAAAAAAAGATCAGATGAAAGCGTTGGTCGCCGAAGGTAATTATAATGCTGCGGCAGAAATTGCAGACTCGATTAACTGGCGCAAAGAGAAAAATGTAAATCTATTGGTGAAAGCAGGGGACATTTATGCCAAATTAAAACGATATGACGAAGCGAAGGAAATTCTTCTGATGGCGTACGATCGTTCTCCGATCGGACGGATGATCATATACCGGCTTTCGGAAATTTCCATAAAGATGAAGGATTTGGAGGAAGCGGAGGAATATTATAACGAATTTGTAGAAATTGCTCCTCATGATAACTTAAAATATGTGCTGCGCTACAAGATGAGCAGGGCAAATCAAGCGGACCTTCCGACCAGGATCGCAATTCTGGAAGAGCTAAAGGAAGCGGAATATACGGAGGAATGGGCATATCAGCTTGCGTATCTGTATCATCAGGCAGGCGAGATCGAAAAGTGCATCGATACCTGTGATGAATTGATTTTGTGGTTTGGGGAAGGCGTTTACGTGGAGCGGGCACTTGAGCTTAAGATGCTCTATCAGCCGCTGTCAAAAGCGCAGGAAGATAAATACCGTTCGTTTCGGCAGCGCAGGGACGGCTTGAAAGAAGTGTATCCCAGGGAGGAAACTTCGGTTCGGATCCCGGTTGTTCAGGAAACCGTCGAGAAATTCAATACGGCAAATCTGCAGGAAGAGCTCAAAAAAAGCATGCAGCAGATTATGGATGCGACAGAGAAAGAAGCCGTAGACGATACCATGGATAACATCAAAAAAATGGTAGGAGAGATTCCCTATCTTCAAATGCCGAATCATGAAGAGCGGGCAGAAGAGACGAGCGAACATATCGAGACGGATGCGGAAATCGACGGATCGCTCCGCAGCCATTTTCAGGAAATGCTTTCCGAAGATTCCGACACCCGTTACGGCATGCCGGACGAAAACGGCACAGGCGAACTGCAGAGCGGCGGACAGATGAGTATTGAAGCTGTCTTAAGCGGCTGGGAGAAGACCAGGCGGGCGGCGCAGGCGGCGCTGCAGCGGGCGCAGCAGCAGAAACTGGAGTCTGCAAAAGCGAGAGCGATGCGGGAAGCGGAAGATATTATGGATCGGCTTGCCGACGTGATACCGAAACTGGATGCAGGAATTACACCGATGCAGCTGATGCAGAAGGAACATCTTCAGGAAGAGACGATTTCAAACGAAGAACGCGCCGGAAGATACGTGGCGGATATGAACCAGATATTACAGCAGCAGATCGACAAGCTGAAGGGAGAGGCGCGGGCAGAAGAAGAGACTGAGCACGAGCTGATGCGTAAGATCAAACAGGCAAAGCCGAATTTTGACGAACAGATCGGCTTGCGGGCGTATGTGCCGACACAGTTTGAACATACGCCGCCGGAAACGGAGCCGCATTTTCTGGAAGAGCCTGATTTGACGGCACAGACGGGCGATCTGCCGGAAGTATTTTCTCCGCAAGCTCCGAAAGAGTTCGAGGAACCGGAAGAGCTGCGCGCAGAGCCCGGAGAGAAGGAGGAAGTATCGGAAGAAGAGCGCCTGGATACGCTGGCGGCGGATTTTCTGAAAAGAAACCGGCAGGATACGGATCATCCGGAAGAAGAGGTTGCGGAACTCTCGGAGGACCTTACCGAAGAAATGCGTCTGGCAGAAGCCGAATTTTATGGGGTATCGGTGGAGGAATTGGAGCAGTCCGCGGGATTAAAGAAGCCGCCGGAAGATGAGACCGTAAAGCCGGAAGCGTCTCTGATCAAGCAGGATACAAAAGAGATCCGGGCAGAGGAAATCGAGCAGGCGCTGAAAGAAACCGTGCCGAAACAACCGCAGGTGACAGGAAAACGGCAGGGAAACGAAAAAA
>OFFZ01000905.1_pt1 | contig 17128 bp, 15 predicted proteins | sample 1521631 | NCBI WGS metagenome assembly OFFZ01 (sample SAMEA3504102, study PRJEB24116) | mouse gut metagenome | biome: mouse gut; feature: mouse-associated habitat; material: faeces | place: Denmark | collected 2011 | reverse complement strand
AAGAAGGGTGCGGATCGTGGTGCTCTTCCCGGCGCCGTTAGGCCCGATGAAACCGAAGAAATCTCCCTGTTCCACGGTCAGGTTCATATCCGTGATTCCCCGTGCCCTTCCATAATATTTTGTCAGTGAAGTGGTTTTGATCGCATCCATTTTTCACACAAGCTCCTTTCTGAGGTATCCATTGCATGCTTCCCGGGGTGCCTTTTGGATATATTTTTTAAGAGGACTTACGCAGGTAAACATTTTTCCAAAATGCCAACATTGCCCCGAAATCCGCTTCCAGCGTCTTGGCGTCTAATGTCTCCCCGCGCTGTACAATCTCCCACAGATATCCTACAGACATCAGATAAATCTGCCTGTGCATCATCGCAAGATCCAGCCCGGGAATAAAATCGTCGGGATTCAGTCCGGCAAGGGCGTCTGCCGCCTTCCGGTCAAAATGCTGCCGGTAGCTTTTCTGGATATGTTCATAGACGGCCGGTTCCTTTTCGTAAAATGCCTTCATGGCAAATGCCGCCATGTCTGGGTAGCGGCACATCATCTGTATTTTCGCGTACATGCCCCGCTCCATCATTTCAAATAAATCCGTGGAATCATAACAGCGGTTCTCTGCAAGATATTCGCAGGTGAGATCCGCCGCTTTGTTCCATAGGAAGAGGTACAGCTCTTTCTTATTTTGGAAGTAATGGAACAGGAGGGATTTGCTGATCCCCGCCTCATCCGCAATCTCCTGCATAGGGCTTTTGCGGTAGGAATTCTGTGAAAATACACGGAATCCGGCATTGATGATCCGCTGTTGCTTTTCCGGAGGAAGGGTATAGAATCTTTCATTCATATGGAAATTCCTCGCTGACTAAAACGGTCAATAGGTTATCTCTTATTATACTCCATTGACCGTTTTTGAGAAGACTATTTATAAAAGATTTTTTTCAAACGATTAGACTGCTAATCTTAAAATGTCAACAAATTCCTTTACATGCAAGGACACATAATGGCCGACTGGCGAGGTATCGTTGTTCGTGGCCCTAACCGCCATTTCTTCAAAATGCGTATCGTCGATGCCCATCTCTGTCAAAGTTGTCTTTAGATTCAACGATTTGAAAAAGTCTTCCAATTTGTCTGCCAGAAGGCATGCCATCTCTTCCTCCGTATAGTGGTAGGAATCGATGCCAAAGACTCGGTTTGCAAGCTGCGCAAGTTTGTAAGGCTTGATTTTTGCCATATATCTGCACCATGCAACGAGGACGACTGCCATGCCTTCGCCATGAGTAATCCCGTATTGGGCACTGAGCTCATGCTCAATCCGGTGTGAGCCCCAGTCGGCGGCGCGTCCTGTATCAAGGATGCCGTTGTGTGCAATAGACGCCAGCCACTGGATTTCTGCACGGGCATTATAATCCGCAGGTTCTTTCATTAGGCGCAGTGAGTTTACCAGAGCCGCCTTGATAGCGCCTTCAATCATATAGTCTGTGGTGTCTGTGTGGCTCACATCCGAGAAATATCTCTCCAGCAAGTGGGAGAGGATATCGGCACATCCGCAGGAGGTCTGGTATGCCGGAAGCCCCAGGGTGTATTTGGGATTCATGATAGCAAATTTCGGTATGATCATATCGTCCTCAAATCCCAGCTTCATCAATCCGTTTGAAATGATAGCTGCATTGGACGTCTCGGACCCACTTGCCGGAAGTGTCGTAATTGCGCCCACAGAAACGGCATATTCCGGCGCTGCCGTTCCGTCAAAGAAATCCCACACGTCGCCTCCATAAGGAATTCCAAGGGCGATTGCCTTGGCCGTATCCACAGAGCTTCCGCCCCCGGCTGCAAGGACAAAATCCACGGAGTGTTCTTTGGAAACCGCGACCAGCTTGCGGATTAGTTCAATCTTTGGATTTGGCACAACGTCGCCGCATTCCAGAAAATCAATATCCAAACGGCTGCATGCATCCTTGATTACATCCCAGATTCCAAGTGTCTTAATAAAATCCCCGCTGTATACAAACATCAGAGAAGTGACTTTATATTTTTTTAGCAGTTGATAGATATTCTGTTGCGCCCCATCTCCAAAAAAGATTTGGGCTGGATTGTTATAGTGAAAGTTTAGCATCGTAATCCTCCTAAAGTTTACCTTAATTTTGGGTTTAGCAATAACGGACGGGAATGTTATGCTGTCTCAGTTTTTCATTCCATATATCAGGCAGGCATTTATCTGTGATGATCATGTTGATACTGCCAAGGCCGGTTATGATGTAATCGGCGGAATCAAAGAACTTGGTATGATCTGCAATCAGATAATGCTCTCGTGATTGGGAAATATAAGCTTTTCGGACTTGGCTTTCATTCATGTTATTGTCAAGCAGGCCGTGGTCTAAATCAACGGCCGGATTGCTGATAAAACACTTGTCCGCAAGGTAATAAGAGATTGCGTCGGTAGTCTGGTATCCGGAAAATGAATTCGAGCGTTGGCGGAAGGTTCCCCCGAGGGCAATCAATTTGACTTTGGAAAACTGATTGCTGAATAAATCAAATATACGAAGGGAATTCGTAATAATCGTAACGCTTAAATTGCGCTGAACAATCTCTTTGGCGAGTGCCAGACAGGTAGTGCTGCAGTCCAGGAAAATCGTATCGCTATTTTTAATGAAATTATCGATTGCGTAGGACGCAAGCTTCTTCTTCTCCTCGGAAAAGAAGGTTTCCCTAAGCTGCACCGGTGCGCCTTTGTCATCGGCGTCCGGCAGGAAAGCTCCGCCATGGATTCTCTTTAACTTATTTTGTGCTTCCAGCTCTTTTAAATCTCTCCGGATGGTTTCTTCGCTGCAGTCCAGCTTTTGGCTCATCGTAGAGATAAGAATGCTTCCGTAAGTATGCAGCTCTTCCTCTATCAGTTTGTGACGTTCAATTTTTAACATGGCTTATAAATCCTTTCGGCAATATTTATAGAAAAAATGAATCGTGATATTGAATACAATCTTATAATATCAAAAAAAACCGCATAAATCAACATTAAAATGAAAATTATATGGAAAAATGACGAGAAAATGCAAAAAAATATCAAAAAATATAAAAAATATCAACAATAGCATGTTGACAAATGTTGATTTATGTTGTAATGTGTTGGCAAGGCAAAAATAATCAAAGGAGGGTAGTGGAAATAAAATGTGATTTTTGGGAATAATAGGAAAAATGGAAATTTGTATGTGAATGCATCAGACGGACGGACAGTCAATGAAAAAAATGTTGAATTACAAAGAAAGGAAAGAAAAAAATGGAAAATGCGAATAAAAAAGGAAGCTTTAAGGGATTATTGCCTCTGGTTATCTTTTTGGCCGTATATTTCGCAATGGGAATCGGGACCGGAGATTTCTCTAACTTCCCATTGATGATTGGTATTTTCTTGGCATCTGCGATTTCGTTGTTTATGAAGAGCCCGGTTGCCGAAGAAAAATCATTTACGGAGAAGGTTGTCATGTTTTGTAAGGGCGGGGGAGATGATACGCTGATCCTGATGGTCATCATCTACATGCTGGCAGGCGCCTTTTACGGAGTGGCAAGCGGGATGCACGCCACAGATACGGTAACGAATATCGGTATTTCAATTTTGCCGACAAATATGATTATTCCCGGATTATTCTTAATCGGCTGCGTACTTAGTTTTTCAATGGGTACTTCGATGGGGACTGTGGCGGCGCTGATGCCGATTGCGATTGATATCGCGTCGAAGACAGGCGTGAACGTCGCGCTTGTAAGCGGCGTCGTAGTTGGAGGGGCAATGTTTGGCGATAACCTTTCGTTCATTTCCGATACGACAATTGCAGCGACCACAACACAGGGAATTGAAAACAAGGAAAAATTCAAAGCAAATATTTTTATGGTTGGGCCTGCGGTCGTCATCACAGTAATCGTATTAGCGCTATATCCCATCGATGCAGCGAAAATTTCAGCAGGCGGAGATATTAATCTCGTAAATCTGATTCCCTACATACTGATTATCGCATTATCCCTGATAGGCATGCATGCAGTCATGGCAATGACGATCTCAGTAATTTCAGGTATGGTGATTGGAATCATACACGGAGATTTCACATTTATTGAATCCTTCTCAGTCGTGCATAATGGGATGTGTTCGATGCAGGATATGGCGGTTATTGCGATATTCGTAGGCGGGCTGGTGGCAATCATGCAGTATTTGGGAGGCATTGACTGGCTGCTGAACAAATTGGCTAAGGGAATGAAGTCCAAAGTGGGCGCGGAGCTTAGCATTGCCGCTTTGGTAAGCCTGGTGGATGTAGCCACGACAAACAACACGATTTCGATTATCGCCTGCGGGCCGATTGCAAAAGATATCTCAGAAGAGTTCGATATCACTCCGGCAAGGACGGCGAGCATTTTGGACTTGTTTTCGTCCGCGTTTAACGGTTTAACGCCTTATGCAGGACAGCTTTTGACAGCGGGCGCAATGGCACAGATCGCACCGGTAACGATTATGCCTTATGTTTGGTACGATATTCTTATGATTATCTTCGGTGTTATTTTCATTTTGCTGGGCTTGCCGAAATTCAAGGGAAAAGCCGCCAAAAAGGAAGATTAAAGTCAGTCGGGGAGGAATTTAGATATGGAAAAATATTCAAAGTACTTTTTGCTTGATGCTGATACGGTAAAAGAATATGCAAAAGAAAAGGTCGGATATTTCAAAGAAGAAGAAAAACTATACGCAGCCGAAATTGGCGATGGGAATATTAACTATGTCTTTAAAGTGTGGAATCCGCAGACAGGCAGATCCCTGATTGTCAAACAGGCAGATACGGTGCTGCGTTCTTCTGGCAGGCCGCTGGATCGGTATCGGAATAAGATAGAGGCGGAAATGCTTGGCATCGAAAGTGAATTGGCAGAGGGGCTTGTCCCCAGAATATATCTGTATGATGAAATTATGTATGCGATGTCTATGGAAGACATTTCCGCATACAAGAATCTTCGTACCGAAATGGCGGCTGGTAAGATATTCCCAAAACTGGCGGAAGATATTACAGCATTTATGGCGGGAACGCTGCTTCTGACCACGGATTTGATTCTCGACAGGGCAAAGAAGAAGGAAAGGGTAAAACTGTTTATGAATCCGGAGCTTTGTGATATCACTGAAGATCTGGTGTTCACAGAACCATATTATGATTATAAGGGACGTAACGTGATTCTGGATGAGAACAGAGACTTTGTAAAAGAGAAGCTTTATGGAGACAAAGAGCTTCATGCAAATGTGGGGCAACTTCGCGACGGCTTTATGAATCATGCGCAGGCATTGCTTCACGGGGATCTGCATTCTGGCTCAATCTTCGTGAATCAGGAAGGGACAAAGGTCATTGACCCGGAATTTGCATTCTATGGGCCAATGGGATATGACATAGGGAATGTGATCGGCAATCTGTTCTTTGCATGGGCAAATAAATTCTATACCGATTCCGGCAATCGGGAATTTTTGGTATGGATAGAGAATACGATTGGGGAAGTTGTGGATAAAGTCAGAGAGAAATTCAATGAAAAATGGGATGAGACTGTGACCTTCCCGTTATATACAAATGAAGAATTCAAAAAAGATTACATAGAACAAGTGATGTCGGATTCCTTCGGGTATGCCGGAACAGAGATTATCAGGCGCATCGTCGGGGATTCAAAGGTAAAAGAGGTTACGGATGTGGAAGATTTGACGTTTCGAGTCCCGATGGAAAGAACCTTGATTGAAATCGGGATCAAACTGATTAAGGAAAGAGCCACGCTTAGGACCGGAATAGATATACGTGCTGTCGGAACAAAATATTTCTGTTGAACCAGCGGTTTGGCGGCAGATAGAAAAGGAAAGATGTATGATGGAAAGATATGATCAGGATTTGGCGTTCATGCTGCGGTATGAGAATGTAGCATGGTACGAAGATGGAAAAGTAAGAATATTGGATCGCAGAGTTTACCCGACAGAAGTAACGTTTGTCGAGTGTACAACTTACAAGGAAGTAAAGAAAGCGATTGCCGATATGGTTACACAGAGCGCAGGGCCTTATACCGCCGCGGGAATGGGGATGACGCTTGCTGCCCATGAGGTGGAAGGAAAGACAGAGAAAGAGCAGACAGAATTCCTTGCACAGGCTTCTTATGATATTTCCCATGCAAGGCCGACGACTGCAAACAGGATGGAAATCATAACAAAGGGATGCCTTGAGGCGGCAAAGAAAGCCCTTGCAGAAGGAAGGAGCGCAGTAGAAGCATGTTTTTGCAGGACGATGGATTCTCTGAACAGAAGGTATTCCACCATGGAGAAGGTGGGAGAGTATCTGGCGTCTCTGTTCCCGAAGAACGGAACGGTTATGACCCAGTGTTTCGGTGAGACCATTATCGGAATGATGCTCCGTGCGGCAAGAAAACATAAAAATGATATCAAGATTTATTGTGCCGAAACAAGGCCGTATCTTCAGGGGGCAAGATTAACTGCAACCTGTTGTGCGCAGATGGGATTTGATACTACGGTAATTACAGACAACATGGCAGCCTATTCTATGCAGCATAAAGGAATTGACCTCTTTACTTCCGCGGCAGACACCATTGCAAGAGACGGGCACATTGCGAATAAGATAGGGACTTTCCAGATTGCGATACTGGCAAAATATTTTGGGATTCCGTATTATGTGACCGGAATCCCGGATAAAGATAAGCTGCATGGTGATGATATAGTTATAGAAGAAAGGGATGCCAAACAGGTGCTTTCTTACCGTGGGATTCCCAGTACGATTCCTCGTGTAAAAGGAATCTATCCTTCTTTTGATATTGTGCCGCCGCACTTGATTAGCGGCGTGGTAACGGATAAGGGCGTCTATGTTCCGGGCTTGTTAAACGATTACTTTAAGGGAAAGGTCGAAGAGTTTTATTAAAATGTATCGGATACAGATACAGGTTTAGAGAGGTGGATTGGTAAAATGAAATTATTAATAAGAGCGCCTTTTACAGAATGTGAAAGAAAAAGACTGGAATCTTACTTTGATGAGATTGTCTATGACCCATGGACCAGAACGGGAGAGCGATACTATGAGGACGAGATGCTGGACGCGTTGCGAAAGGAACAGCCGGACGCGTTGATTACAGAGCTTGACCGCATCACAGAGAAGGTTCTGGCAGGATATGACAGATTGCTCTTTATCGGAGATTGCCGGGCTGTCCCGGCAAACATTGACGTAGACGCCTGTAAGAGGGCAAATGTCCCGGTGCTGTGTACGCCTGCAAGGAACGCGCAGGCAGTTGCCGAGATGCTGACAGGGCTTCTTGTCAGCTACATGCGGAATATCATCCCGGCAGTACAATGGGTCCGGGAAGGTAAATGGGTGGAGGGGACGACCCCTTATTATACTTGGATGGGACATGAACTGTGTGGCAAGAAGGTCGGGTTTGTCGGATTCGGGGCAGTCGGAAGGCATGCCGCCCGGATTCTGGAAGCATACGGATGCCAGATTTTCTTCTATGATCCATATGTAGATCATGTACAAGAAGCCTATCAGAAATGCGGATTAGAAGAGATATTCGAGAATTCCGATATTGTATCCATTCACCTTCCGGTTATGGAAAGTACAAAGGGAATGATACATGCAGATTTGTTTGCAAAAATGAAAGAAACAGCAATTTTTGTTAATACCGCAAGAAGCGCAGTGGTAGACGAGGGGGCACTGATAGAAGTATTAAGGGCGAAAAAAATCAAAGGTGCAATTCTGGACGTGCTGTCGGTTGAACCGCCGACAGAAGACGCCCTTGCGGTTGCAAAATTGGATAATGTATTGCTGACGCCCCATATCTGCGGGGCCGCCTATGAAGTGATAGATCATCAATCACAGATTATGGCAGACTGTATTGACGCCTGGATGAAAGAGAAAAAATAAGAGAAAGAAGATGAAAAAAGAAGATAAAGGAGAAGAGGCAGGTGGAGAATAATTATCTGATTTTGGACATGGGAACCGGCAATTCCAGAGTCGGGCTGGTATCTTCCGACGGAGTTGTCCTGGGAATCCGCAGCTATGTGAACCGCTACCATACCGATCCATTATACGAAGACGCGCAGTATTTCCTTCCGGAAGAGTGGAGCGGTTATCTCTTAGAAGGATGCCGGGAATTAATGGAAGAATTCCCGGAGCATCCGGTGAAAGCCATTACTTCAACCGGAGCCAGAGAGAGTATTGTCCTTTATAACGGGGAAGGGAAGGCTTTCATGGGACTTCCGAATATCGATAACCGCGGCCGCGCCTGGATGGACGAGATTGAAGACTGTGCATTTATCTATGAACGGACAGGAAGATGGGTGACGGAAGATTTTCCGGCTGCAAAATTAATGGGATATAAGAAAAAATATCCAAGAGAGTTCCAAAACATTGCAAAAATTACCAGTTTGAGCGAGTGGGTTGGAGAAATATTTACCGGAAAAATCGTGATAGAACCGTCGCAGGCATGTGAAACCCAGCTATTTGATATCCAGGAAAAAGCGTGGTCAGAAAGGCTATGCAGGAATTATGGAATTCCCATGGGCATATTGCCGGAAATAGCGAAAGCAGGCGACAGTTTGGGAACCATCAAAAAAGAGTTTTCAGACAAGCTTGGACTCAATGGGCAGGCAGAGTTTATCGTAGGCGGCGCAGATACACAGATTGCGGTGAAAGGCATCGGAATTGGCATCGGGGATATAGCCGTCGTATCCGGGACGACTTCGCCAGTTGTCACCATCACAGATTATAAATATTACGACGAACAGAAGCGGTGCTGGACAGATTCTAATCTGGGAGGGGAGACTTATCAGGTTGAGACGAATCCAGGAGTAACCGGTTTGAACTATCAGCGGATGAAAGCGTTATTATTCCCGGATACCTCATATGAAGAGGTGGAAAAGAATATGGCACGGCAGAAAGGGTATTTGTGTACGGCTACTTTTTCATCCCTGCATTTTTCAGAAAAGCGTTCCCTGAAAAAGGGAGGATTTGTGACAAAGGCGCCGTTTGACGCAGATTTGGATGCTGTCGATATGATGTGGGCGGTAGTGGCAGATATTGCATGTTCCATATATGTACAGTATCAGAATCTATGTGAAATGACCGGGCATAAGAAAGAATATATCTTAGGATGCGGCGGTGGGTTCCGTTCCGAGATCTTATGCCAACATCTGGCGGATTTGACAGGCAAGAAACTGGTGATAAGGGAGGGCTTCGAGCAGGCGTCTATTCATGGATGTGTAAAGATTTGCAACGAGCGGTACGGAAAAGATGCAGATGGGAAAGGCGGTGCAAAGCAAGAAAAAGTATATATGCCGTGCGGACAGGGTTTGATACATGCATATTATGAAGAATGGTTGGAGAACCGCCGGGTGTTAAATCCCTAAAAATAAGACAAAAACAAAGGAAAGAAGGAGATCAAATGTTATTACAAGAAGAAAGAGAAGAGATTGTAGAATATGGAAAAAGAATGAGCGGCGACAGGCTGGCTGCCGGAACAAGCGGAAATATCAGTATTTACAATGCCGAGAAGGGCTGGATGGCAATCAGTCCTTCTGGTATCGGGTATTTTGACACAAAGCCGGAAGATGTTGTAGTTATGGATTTAAATGGGGACATCATAGAAGGCTGGAGGAAGCCGTCCAGTGAGTGGGCGCTGCATACGGCGATGTATAAAGCGAAACCAGGCTGCAGGGCTGTCGTACATACACACTCTATGTACTGTACGGTATTTGCAACGCTTCGCCAGCCATTGCGCCCTGCCCATTATGTAATTGCAGATGCAGGCGTAGATACGGTTCCATGTGCACCCTACTGTACATACGGGACGCGCAAGCTTGCAGAAGCGGCAGTCAAGGCAATCGGTGACAGCAATGCCGTATTGCTGGCGAACCATGGTATGCTTGCCTGCGGCGGAAGCCTTGCGGGTGCGTATTCTCTTGCCTGTGGAATGGAATTCTGCGCGGAAGTAGAGTATCGCGCAAGAACGATTGGCAATCCGGTTTACTTGTCAGCGGAAGAGATGGCGGAAGTATTGGAAAGCTTCAAAAGCTATGGGCAGCCGAAAAGGTAAATAAAACTCCCGCCCGCTCCTGGACGAACATTACAGGAGCGGGTGGGAGTTTTGTTGATGTTCCCATGCTATATGGTGAATCAGGAGTTTATTTCTTCTGTCGAATTAAATGAAATTGTACAATTCTTCTGCAATTCCGGGCCAAGAATTGGTATATTTTCTTCTTGAACATAATGAAAGATTTGACTATAATATTTGAGTTAATTGACAATTCTTTCACATGAACGTTCCCGGCAGATTTCATAGGGAGCGTGGGAAGAGGATAGGGGGATATTGATGTTAAAGAAATGTATTGCTTATCTGGGGAGCCTCCTTGCCCTGCTGGCATGCAGCCCGATGACTGTATTTGCTGCAGAAGAAGCCGCAGCGGCAAAGCCCATACCTATGTGGCTTTGTATTCCGTTTGCCGGGCTTTTGTTCTGTATCGCTGTGCTTCCGCTTGTGAAGGCAGAATGGTGGGAATCCCATCAGCCCTTGGCAGTGGCGGGCTGGTCGCTTCTTTTTATCCTGCCCTTCGGATTTCTGTACGGAGCCGGGGCTGCGCTGGAAACGGCGCTGGAATGTCTGGTTAACGATTACCTGACGTTCATCGTGCTGCTGTTCGGATTGTTCTGTGTAGCGGGAAATATTACGATGGAGGGGGATCTGGCAGGTTCTCCCCGGGTAAATATCATCCTGCTGACCATTGGGACGCTGCTTTCAAGCTGGATTGGGACAACGGGGGCAAGTATGCTGATGGTGCGTCCGGTCATTAAGATGAACGCATGGCGCAGGAACCGGTCCCACATTCTGGTATTTTTTATATTTCTGGTGTCGAATATTGGAGGATGCTTAACTCCCATTGGAGATCCGCCTCTGTTGATGGGATTTTCAAGAGGAGTGCCGTTCTTCTGGAGCCTGCACCTGTTTCCAATCATGCTGTTCAATATGGTGGTGCTTCTGGTTATTTTCTACTTTATTGACCGGAAACGGTATTGCAGGGACATGGCGAGAGGAAGAAAACCGGATATCAGCAAGCCGGGAACGAAGATTCAGATTCGTGGGCTTCACAATTTGATTTTTCTGGCAATGATTGTGGCGGCTGTGGTTTTGAGCGGAATCCTGCCGGATCAGCCGATGTTTCAGGACCCGCAAGGGCATGTGCGGGGAATCCACATTTTCGGAGAAGTGGTATTAAGTTTCCCGGCAATTATTGAGATTCTGATTATCCTGCTGGCGGCTTTCCTGTCATTTCGTACGACGGATCCTGTCATCCGTACTAAGAACCATTTTACATGGGGCGCTATACAGGAAGTAGGGACATTGTTTATCGGAATCTTTATCACGATGCAGCCGGCGTTAGCGATACTGAAGGGGATGGGGGCGGACTTAGGAATCACAGAGCCTTATCAGATGTTTTGGACAACGGGCGTGCTTTCTAGTTTCCTCGATAATACGCCTACCTATCTGGTGTTTCTGACGACTGCGGGGGCAATCGGGTTTACCGACGGACTGGTTACAACGCTGGGATGCGTGCCTGTTAAGGTTCTCACGGCAATCTCCTGCGGCGCTGTATTTATGGGTGCGAATACATATATCGGAAATGCGCCGAACTTTATGGTGAAAGCGATTGCAGATGAAAATGGTATTCATATGCCGTCGTTTTTCAAGTATATCGGATGGTCGCTGATGGTTCTTGTTCCGGTATTTCTGCTGGACACATTGCTGTTTTTCAGATAAGGAGGGAGTTTTAGGATGGCAAATGAAGAGAAGGATTTAAGAGGGCTTGCCGGACGGATTTATGACCTGGATGAAGAGGTCTATCGGGAACTTGGCTCCTCTCTGGGGCGTGTGTTTAACGGGAAGAAGGACGACTGTATCGAGGAAACGGTACGGATGATGCATGAGCGGAACGAGGCGCATATCCTGAGAAATGAGCTTGCGCTGATCAGCAATATGGCGCGGACGATTCCAGATCAGGCGAGTAAGAAAAGGATCATGGCAAAGTATGATGAGATTCTGAAAGCAGTCACGGAGCTTCCAGCCAGTTTTACCCAAGGGGATATTCTGGATCAGAAGATTGCGCAGTTAAATACGTTGAATCTGCAGTCGCGTTTTGCGGAAAATGACCACCTGATTATCTGTATCGGGCGTACTTACGGCTGCGGCGGCAGTGAGATAGGGTTTACGCTGGCGGATACTTTGAAGATTAATTACTATGATGTTGAGATATTTGACGAGGTATTGAAACGGTTAGAGGCGGAGAAGGCTTCCGTGCTGGATCGGGGCGGTTATCCTTATAAGAAGGGAGAGGGGGATAACCGACAGTATTTGAATGAGATCCCGGCATTTACCCCTGCGCCGAAATCGACGCTCAAGGAAAAATTCAGGGAGTTCAACCGGTATCACGGGCTGCCTAAGAAGGACGCCGTGTTTTTTAACCAGAGTGATTTGCTGTGCGATATGGCAAAAAAGGAAGATTTTGTGGTGATGGGGCGGTGTGCGGATGCGATACTGACCAACAACCGTATCCCGCATATTAGTATCTTTATCACAGCCCCCTTAGAACAGCGGGTACACCGGGTTATGGAAGTGCGCGGGGTCGAGAATGAGAAGAAGGCGAAACGTCTGTTAGCCCGGCTCGACAAGGCACATATTAAATATTATAAGTATTATACGGGGCGCAACTGGGGGAAGGCAAGGAATTACGACCTGTGTATTAACAGCGCAAGTTATGGGATTCAAGGGTCTGTGGATTTAATCATGCGGATGATTAGCGGGCGTAGGGAGTAAGGCAGGCGATTTTGAATTTCAGGGATAGGTCAAGACGATTTAATCATTAAAAATCGCAGAGTTGAATACTCTGCGATTTTTTCTTAATCAGCACATCTATTATAACTATCTAAGATACATAAATCAATACCTAACTCAAACTTCGCACATGGATTTTAGCTATGCACCTTGAAAATTCAATATCTGGCAATAATTTAATTATCAAAGAACAGCCTTTTGGAACACTATGCTACTATTAATTGGGATTGTAGCAGGGATGGCAGGGTGCTGATAAAAGTGTCAACCAGTTCATCTATCTTTTCATCAACAAGATCACAGTGTTCCTCTAAAAGTTTCCGGAACATTTGAAGCAGCATTTGAAATGCCTGCATCCATGTGATGTCAGACATTTCGTCAGAAAAGTACAGAAACAGTTCTCCAAGTGAGCGGTTGTCGTTTGATTCCCTGTTTTCGATGGACAGCATCATATACCTGGTAAAAACAACTGCCGTATGGGCGGTCATTGCATCAAAAGAAAGGCAATGGCATTCTTTGCTGAGCCTGAGATAACTCTTGCAGACTTTGAAGAATACTTCGATATCCCAGCGTTTTCCATAAAGGCGGATGATTTCATCTTCACATAAGGATGTATCTGTTGTGATAAGGCAGAGGTATTCCTTGCGTTTATTCCTGTTGCGGACATATACAACCCTGGCCGGGACCGCTTTCCCATCTTTGATGGCTTCCACATCCACTGATAAGAGGTATTTGGAACGTCCCCTGCGTTTTTTGTTCCTCTTGTAGATATCGATAAGGGAGAGTTCTTCTCCATTGTATCGGAAGAACATTTTCGGGGTTTTCTTAATCATTCCAATCACTTCATAGCCAAGATTTTTTACAGCATGAAGCGATTTGGGAGAAGAAAACCAGCTGTCAAAGAGGACATATTTTGCAGGAATCCCTGTTGTTTTAGCGGCTTTCAGAAGTTCTAACATAGCTTCCGTCCCTTTGGTCATGGAAAGCTTGCGGCGCTTATAACCGATAGTCCTTTTATCAAGGCTGACGGCTTCATTCACACGGTTTTTCTTATTATCCGTGGATAAAAGGATGCTGTTGACTGGAAGAAACGTACTTCCGTCAGTCCATCCCAGGGTCAGCATACGGAACCCAAACTTATAAGCATGTTTTGCATGGTCGTAAGTTTTTGCAAGGAGTTCCACCTTCTTGGAGCGGTTTCTTTCAAACATAGAATCATCAATGCAGAGAACATTTTCCCTGTCCGCGTTATTTAGTGGGACAACGGCATCCTTGATAATTCTTGATGCAAGTATCGTTGTGAACCTGATCCAGTTGATCTGTGTTGATTTCATAAAGCGGTATACCGTATCTTTAGCAAAAGCCGGCGTATTTCTTCCCGACAGCAGATTCATGTACATGCTTCTGTTTGAAAAGATCAGAAGGAACAGATACTGAAAAATCTGTGTCACAGGTGTACCTTTCTTATGATAAGCGCCCGCTGTTTTCAGGGCAGACGCCACATGGAATCTGGCGAAAAATCTTTTGATAGTTTTAGAAATCTGGTTATCATTCTGGTTGTCTTGTGTTATACTGTTATTCATAGCATGAGCCTCCGCTGGTATGTTGTTTCTGGACAATTCAATTATACCAAAAACAGAGTGTTTCATGCTATTTTATTGCCAGTTTTTATTGAATTTTCAAGGGGCATAGGCACTTATTCAAGTGCGAAGTTTGAGTTACAAGTTCTATATGTTTCGATACAGAACGAAGTACTTCCCTATAAGCTGTCGTCGTGCATTCTAAGTGAATTACATATTCAGCTTGGCCGTTCAGTATCATTTCTTGCAGCTCTCGACAATTCATAGCTATATCAAAACTGAGCTGCAGGCTATTAACACCTTGCATGCGCTGTTCGAAATCAACATTAAATATTGACTCTTTGTAGTCAGCCTTTTCATCACTAAGCACTGGATAGGCAAACAATCTATTAGTTATGTTCATATACGTTTACCTCCATAGCGTAATCCCTCGAATCTGCAAGGTGTACTGTGATCTTTATCCTGTTAGAAGATGATAATCCTTCAGTCTCTATATAGGAACCACTCATTTTCACATTCTTACAGCCGCCAACTGCCTCGGCTCCTTTAATACGAATTTGGTTTGATTTACCGTTTTCTCCAACTGTTACAAGTTCGATTCTTCCATACTCCACATCATACGGTATTTCAAAATTGATAGAATAAACACCCGTACCATTCTTTATTATACGAACGTTTTTCAAAGGGCAATTAGTCTCTCTGCCCTTTTTCTTCTGAGACACTACATCTTTTCCTTCCGGATCTGGAATGCCTCTATGCGAATCGAGCTTTTTCCTTTTTCGTTTTCCCTTTAAAATTCTTAACCCTGGATCGCCAACAGGGCCTAATGTTCCTTTTGTGCTTGTGGATTCGCTTTTTCCTGCGTCTCCTTTTCCATAGAAAAATCCTTTTGACGGAGTGCTTTCAGGACGTTTTATAATCAATATTTCCAAGGTGATCATTCAAATTCTCCCGCTTATTATCAGATTCTCCTGACTCAACTGCTTCTGGCTCTTGTTGAAGCACTCCGCTCAGACCTTCTACGTCCATCTCATCATCACTTGTGTGCTCAGCCAATTCAGCAACAATGCCTCTGATCCATTCTTTTATTTCTTCATAATATCTTTTTGCCTGCTTTGGATCTGAATGCCGCCCCGGTTCCCAATTATCGTGGGCTACAGTTTCCATTGCTCTAAAGTAATTGTTAATTGCCTTACCTTTAAGCTCCAGGATTCCTGTGAATGGAACCAATTTTGAGATGTTTCCAAGGCGAAATAGTTTCATTCCTGCCTTTCTTACAATTAGAACTTTCCTATCAAGCTTTTCAGTTGGGTCAACCAAAATTCTCAGTTGAAGTGTTCCCATCCCATGAAAATCCATCGAAAATGTCTTAACATCCTCAGTCCGGGTTAAACATAAATAGTTGCCATATGTACCCTTGGTCGGTCCTGGATAATCCCGATGAACTCTTTCCATATAGCCGCCTAAAGTTTTTGAATTTATCTCGCTCTTTTGCACTTTTACGCACAATTGCCCATTGTATATGGACATCAAAAAATTCTCCAACATCGCAGTAATGATCTCATCTTCCCAATCACTATTAGCCTTAAATCCATACACAAATACATCTGTTCCAGTTTGTGAACGCTGGTTTAAAGATTCAAGTTCAATTATATTTTCAACAGGATTGTTGCCATCCGGATTCCCATAGTATCCGACGCCACTTGTCATATTTTGGCCGTCTGGATAAGACATCAATCTTGATATTCCTTGAGATGCTCTTTCACCCGCCTGATTCAATGTTCTATAAAAAACCAACCTGTAGTATGAATTACTAAACGGCGCACTTTTTCCTATACCAAAAGCACCAGCCTTGTCACCATCCTTGTTGGCACCGCCATCAATCTTAATTAATGCATTCCATCCGTCAAATTTAAAATCGAACGCATCACTTGAATTAGTATATGGATCTGACAAGCCGGTAGTATTGTAATCACTAATTCGTAAAACAAATCCTTTTTTCTCGTGCGCCTTACTTACAGCAGTTTTTAAGAATGTTTTAGCTTTCTCACTTTTTGATTTATCCCAAAACAACTTACATTTTTGCAGTATCCCGCGATATTCAACGATTCCTGGAATTTTATCTTCTTCAATAAAATATCGCTCAAATTCAACGAGAACATTCGGGTTCGCATCATCTAAAGCAGCATCTAACGAATTTTGGCAGTTTTCTCTGGCCAACGAAGCGAGTTCAGTTCCATTGAAATTTTCAATTCCAGCATCAGCAACGCCTTTGATCTGGCCGTCTTGATTTCCGGGAAAATTCCACTTAATCATCTTTTCATATTCCTTTCTTATTTCTGTACCGCTGTGCGATGTGGAAACTATAAACGCGGCATTTATTTTTTAACATAGGTAAGTTCGACGTCATATCCAAGTTGTTCCATCATTTGGATAAAAGTCTTGTTGATTATCTTCTCCGGGCTTTTTATCAGTCGATTCACGTAGGACGGAGATGTTCCCGATTTTTCGGCAAGCTCTGCCTGAGTAATTTGCTCTTCTACGCACTTAACCTTAACATCTATTTCAATATTATTTTTTAGCATTTCTTTATCGCCTCATGTTTCTAAATGCAATTTAACTAATAGTTAAATTTATTGTATCACAATTTCATGATTTTTTCTATAATTCGATAAAAAAGTGTC
>OFFZ01000900.1_pt1 | contig 17195 bp, 12 predicted proteins | sample 1521631 | NCBI WGS metagenome assembly OFFZ01 (sample SAMEA3504102, study PRJEB24116) | mouse gut metagenome | biome: mouse gut; feature: mouse-associated habitat; material: faeces | place: Denmark | collected 2011 | reverse complement strand
GAGCGCGCGGGGCTTGACGCCCCGTTCTTCAAGTTGTTCACGCAGGAGTTCCTCCACGCGGCGGCCCACTTCCGGGGTCGGACGGGGCGGAGTGGAGCGGTCGGAGCAATCCATGTTGTAATCCTCGAAAAGAGCGGTGCAGCGTTTCTTGTGAACAGCCCATATGATATAGTTCGGAAACGCGGGACGCAACGTGAGAAAGGGCAGGTTTTCAGCACAGCGCTTGAAGCGCTGGGCTCCGGCGGAGTTCCGCCTCGCTGCCGAAGCGATCCAGCACCCGCACATGCACGGGGATGGCCGATCCCGCCTCGCGCTGTGCCGCAACCAGCAGCTCAGGGATGCCGCAGCAAGGCACTTCCATGCGCATGATGGTGAAGGACGCGGGGGCAGCCTCACGGATCAGCGCGGCAAGATTGCTTACGATGCCCGCTTTGTCCTCCAGTTTGGGGCAGCACAGTAACAGCGGTCTGGATCGGACATGGTGGAAATGGAAAGAGGCACAGGCTCCGGGAGCGCAGTCCGCCGTGAGCAGGATATCCGCGTTACGCAGGAAGGGGGCGTTTGCAGGCGCAAGCGCAAGCTTGAGCGGCCAGTTGGCCTGTGTCGCAGCTGCGCCGGAAGTGCCGGAGGAGCTTTCGGGTGAAGATTCCGGTGCGGCGGGGGCGGAATGCGGCTGTGCCGAAGGGCAGGCAAAGCCATGAGCGGGGTCTTCAAAGGGATCGGCCTCGCGCAATTCAATGCTGAGCGCGCCGCGCGGGCAGGAACCAAGGCATGCGCCCAGGCCGTCGCACAGCTTGTCGGCAATTTGCCGTTTTCAATGCGCAGCGCGCCTTCGGCGCAGGAGGGCAGGCACACGCCACAACCGTTGCACAATTCTTCATTTATTTTAATGATAGCTCGATTCTTTGACATGGAATCTCCTGAAAATAAATCAGCATGCTCTAGTATAATTATGGTGTTGATAAAAAACAACCTTGACCGCCGGAGGCGCGAGCGGGCCGTCCGTGTCAAAGCAAAAGTACACATCCCGCATAGCGGTTCAACATGGCGCCATAATAGACCCAATCGGAAAAACAGCGCAAAGCGAAGCTTTGCGTCACAGCCCCGCTTTGGGGGGCGGCAGCAGGGCAATGCCCTCCCCCCTGTCTTGTCCTCTCCTGCTCAGGGTGGAAAGGGCAACCGGAATATTCATACCCTCGTTGTGTTGGATACGTTCCAGCAGTTCGGGGATGCCGCAGCATGGCATCCACATGCGGATCACGCGCAGACCGGATGGCTGAAGCTCCCGCAGGGCCTGCGTCATGCGCCGCGCCAGGGGCATCTCTTCTTCCCGTTTGGGGCAGCATAATAACACGGGATGACCTTGCGCATAGCGTTGGGCAAAGGTTCGGCAGGAGAGAGGGGCGCAATGGGCCGCGATGACAAGCTCTTTTCCGCGCGGCAGGTCGGCAGGCAAAGAAGGAAGGACGTGTACGGACTCTTTCGGCATGGGAACTGCTCTCCTTTACGGAAATTTTCGCGCCGCAACGGAACCGTGCGCTGAGACTGCCGGCTTTGTCAGCAGCCTCGCGGCAACGGATGTTGCCGCCCGTGCCGCAGTAAAAATACACGTCTCGCGCAGCGCCATCAACACCGTTCAGCAACAGAGGCAGGAAAATTCGCTGACAGTGTAAAAAACGCTTGACGAATATCGGCTCCGCGTCTAAAACGATTTCTCACCGAACGGTACAGGCGCGTAGCTCAGGTGGCAGAGCACTTCCTTGACACGGAAGGGGTCAGCAGTTCAAGTCTGCTCGTGCCTACCATAAAAAATATTGGGAAGGGGGAGGTTCGCGCCTCCCCTTTCTTGGTTTGTACGCGGGAGTTGGTGCCCGCGCTTTGGGAGTTTTGCCATGCAGATTTCCGTTATCAATACGGGAGGCGAATCAAGCTCCGTGGAAGTCTCTTCCGGAGCAAGCTGCGGGGACGTGCTGAAGCTCGGTCTTTCCGGCAAACAGTTCAAGGCCGCCCTGGCCGCCCGTGTGACTCTCCCCGACGGCGAAAAACTCTACGACCTTTCTTCTCCGCTGCCCGAGAACGCGCGCACGGTGGTGCCTGTCACCGCTGAAGACCCGGATGGTCTGGCCCTGCTGCGTCACTCCACGTCGCATATTATGGCCGCCGCCGTGCAACGCCTTTTCCCCGATGCCAAAGTGACCATCGGCCCTTCCATTGATTCGGGCTTTTATTATGACTTTGAAGTGGAACGTCCGTTTACTGCGGACGATCTGCCTCTTATTGAAGAGGAAATGCGCAAGATTGTGGCGGAAGATGCGCTCTTTGTCCGTTCGGAAATGGCAAAGGCTGACGCCGTGAATCTGTTCAAATCCAAGGGTGAAAGCTACAAGGCCGAAATTATTGAAGCTATCGATGCGGATAGCGTGTCCTTGTACCAGTGTGGCGAATTTCTCGACCTGTGCCGCGGGCCGCACCTGCCCCGCACCGGGCTGGCAAAGGCGTTCAAGCTGCTTTCCGTGGCGGGCGCATACTGGCGCGGTGATGAAAAAAATCCCATGCTTTCACGTATTTATGGAACGGCGTTTGGGGATGAAAAGGCACTCAAGGCCCATCTGGATCGCATTGAAGAGGCCAAACGCCGTGATCATCGCAAGCTGGGCAAGGAACTTGATCTGTTCTGTTTTCATGAAGATGTCGCTCCCGGTATGTCCTTCTGGCTTCCCAAGGGGATGTTGCTGCGTACCATTCTGGAAGATTTTTTGCGCCGCGAGCATCTGAAACGCGGCTATCAGCTTGTGCAGGGGCCGCAGATTCTGCGCCGCGAGCTGTGGGAAAAATCCGGCCATTACGATCATTATCGCGCCAATATGTATTTTACAGAGATCGAAGGCGACGTACACGGCGTCAAGCCCATGAATTGCGTGGGACACATGCTCATGTACAACCAGCACCAGCGTTCCTACCGCGATTTGCCCATGCGCATGTTCGAGCTGGGCGTGGTGCACCGGCATGAAAAGTCCGGCACACTGCACGGGCTTTTGCGCGTCCGCCAGTTTACGCAGGACGATGCGCATATTCTGTGCGCACCGGAACAGCTGGAAGAGGAAATCCTCGGGGTGATGCATCTTTCTGCCGACCTCATGGAACTCTTCGGGTTCTCCTACCGCATTTTCATCTCCACGCGCCCGACTGACAGTATCGGGTCGGACGAAGCCTGGGAATTGGCGACCAACGCCCTGATCAAGGCCGTGGAGAAAGAGGGCAAGCCCTATCGGATCAATGAAGGCGATGGCGCGTTCTACGGGCCCAAGATCGATATCAAGGTGACTGATGCTATCGGGCGCGAGTGGCAGCTTTCCACCATTCAGGTGGATTTTACCCTGCCGGAGCGCTTCAACCTCGAGTATGTGGGGCAAGATGGTGCCCGGCATCGTCCGGTCATGGTGCACCGGGCCATTCTGGGATCTCTGGAACGCTTTATCGGCGTGCTCACCGAACATTATGCGGGGGCGTTCCCCACTTGGCTTGCGCCGGTGCAGGCTCGCATTCTCAATGTCACTGACGAGCAACTCGACTATGCGAAAAAGGCGCAGGAGCGGCTTGCCGCCCTGGGTGTACGCGTTGAGGTTGATACTCGTAACGAAAAACTGGGGTTCAAGGTTCGCGAAGCCCAGCTTTCCAAGATACCTTACATCCTTGTCGTCGGCGACAGGGAAGTGCAGGACGAGGGCGTTAATGTACGCCTGCGCTCGGGCGAGAACGCAGGTTTCCATACTGTGGAAGATCTGGCGGCGATGATCCGGGCGGACAGTGAGGAACCTTTCAAACGCGGAGGGATGAGCTATAGCTTCTCCTAACATGAGATTTCGGCGTGATGTGCCGCAGGACGGAGTTCGCCGAAACGATCAGATTCGTGCCCGCGAAGTGCGGGTGATTGGCGCGGAAGGCGAGCAGATTGGCATTCTTCCCAAACTGGAAGCTCTTGCCCTTGCCAAGGAAGCGGGACTTGATCTGGTGGAAGTTGCCGCCAATGCAGAGCCTCCTGTTTGCCGTATCATGGACTTCGGCAAGTTCAAGTATGAGCAGCAGCAGAAGAAAAAGGAAGCCAAGCGCAACCAGTCTGTGGTGCAGATCAAGGAAATCAAGGTTCGTCCGAAGACGGATGATCATGACTACGAAACCAAACTGCGCCATATCCGCCGTTTTCTTGAAGACGGCGACCGCTGCAAGGTAACGGTGTTCTTCCGTGGACGCGAAATCGTCCACAAGGATCGTGGTCATACCATCTTGGATCGCGTGATAGAAGATACGCGCGATGTGGGGAAAGTGGAACAGGAGCCTTGCGCCGAGGGACGTACTCTTCAGATGTTGCTCATGCCTCTGCCCAAGAAGGCCTAGCACTTTTCCGCATCAGGGCTGCGCCGGAAGTTTATGCCGTTTTCGTGAATACGGAAGCGGCTCTTCCGTGTTTTTCATCAAAGATTGCATTATGGTTTGGAACCTGCACCACAACGCCGCGGCAGAATCTGTGACAGGGCTTGGTTGAACATATCCTTTGACAAGATTCAACAACAGAGCGTTTGACCACGGAAATCAATTTTTGAAATTTTGGTCAAAAAGTTTTATCCACAAGGCATGGAAAAGCTAAGCTTATTTGAATACTTTGAAGAGTTGGAAACCGAACAGGCCTATGACGGATATTTTTATTCTGTAGCACAAGGCATAACTATTGTCATTTTAGGGAGCCTTTGTGGATTGAAAAACGTCCGCCAGATATGGTTATGGGCAACAAACGCCAAGGTAAGGGAGTTTTTGAAGGAACGATTTCAGATAGAAAGAATTCCTTGTTATTACTGGTTATTATGTTTACTAAAAATGATTAGGCCTGCTTCTCTGAACAAGTGTTTTGCAGCATGGGTCGCTTCCATGCTTCCCCCATCCAGGCAAGTTACCTTGGCGATAGATGGAAAAACTATCCGTTCCACAGGCAAAATGCAAAGCTATGATACGGCATTGCATATCATAAGTGCGCAAATAGGGGAACTCGGCATGAGCTATGCGCAAAGAAGTGCTGAAGGAAAAAGTAACGAAATACCCGCGGTGCGGGAACTTTTAGCTGAATTGGACATAAAGGGGTGTATGGTTGTTGCGGATGCCCTGAATTGCCAAAAGGAAACAGCAAAAAGTATATGCAAGGGCAAAGGTGACTATCTTTTATGTGTCAAAGATAATCAAGCTGTTTTAAAAAGGGAAATTGAAGAGTATGTGCAGAGTGAAGAGCTACGTCAAAAAATGGATACAATTTGTCAGATTGAAAAGAATCGGGGCAGAGTTGAAATCCGAACAGGTTATGTCCTTAGCGGGATAAACTGGCTTGAAAGCGGAAGAGGCTGGACAAAGCTTCAATGTATAGGAGCAATACATAGAGAATTTGAAACAAAACAGGGAAGAAGCAGCGAGTGGCAATACTACATATCAAGCCGGGTTCTGACAGCGGAAGGGCTGCTCCATCATGCAAGGCAGGAATGGTCAGTGGAATGTATGCACTGGCTCCTGGATGTGCATTTTGGTGAAGATTATTGCAGAGTTGCAAACCGGACAATTCAACAAAATTTGAATATGGCAAGGAAATTTGTATTGAATATCCTAAGGCGGCACAAAACCCAAAGCTCCTCGAACCAGCCGCTTTCGAATATCATGTTGCAGTGTTTGCTTGATAATTCCTATATTTCTGAGGTGTTGGGTAAAAATTGATTTCCGTGCTGTAGAGGACTGTTGACTTGCCTTTTTTTTTCTTTTGCCATATTATCTGCCGTTCGGTACAGGTTGGCTGTATAAGCGGATTCTCGTTTGTCTCTCCATAACATCCGAGTGGGCACGACGAGGAAAAACTTCAGTGTATGCCATGGTTTTCGGAGTATGCTTTCTCTGTCTTCCAGCTTGGTTCGCAGCCTCTTCCGAATCTGATGTCGTGATGACATACTCATTGCGGCATCATGCTCCCCTTTCGGGAAGCCGATATTGTAAAAAGGTGGTGATTTCTGTGCCCGGAGTATTTCTTACTGAAGATGAATATAACTTCGACATCGCCCTGCGTCGTTTTAAGAAGCAGGTGGAAAAAGCCGGCATTCTTTCTGAAATGAAGAAGCGTCAGCACTACGAAAAGCCCAGCGTTATGCGCAAGAAGAAAAAGGCCGCCGCTCGCAAGCGTCTGCTGAAGAAGATGCGCAAGATCAACATGGGATAAACGCATACCCCGCTCCAGCTTGTTGAATTATCAACCGATTCGCAAGCCAGGCCAGCAAGCCGGAAATCGGGCCACAAGGAACGGTTTCCGGCTCCTTTTATCATACGCCACCCTTTCAGGAGAACGCACATGAGCACTGCGGAAAAAATAGAGAAAGATTATCTCGAAGCCTACAAGGCAAAAGACAAAGTGCGCTTGGGCACCCTGCGCCTGTTAAAAACTGCGGCAAAAAATTTGCAGGTTGAACTTATGCGCCCTCTCACGGATGCCGACTACATGGACGTGCTGCTCAAACAGGCCAAGCAGCGGCAGGACTCTATAGAGCAATACACTGCGGCGAATCGCTCTGACCTTGCGGAACAGGAAGCTGCTGAACTTGCCGTGTTGCGCGAGTACCTCCCTCAGGCTCTCACAGCGGAAGAACTGCATGAAATTGTGGAAAAGGCCGTAACTCCTTTGCTTGGCGAAGGTATGAAAGCCATGGGTAAGGCCATGCAGATAATTATGGCGGAATGCAAAGGCCGTGTTGACGGCAAGGCCGTCAGCGACGCCGTGAAGGCGCGTTTCCAGAAAGGATAACAAGTACAAATGGAAGAAAGAACGCTTAACGCGTTGGAATTTCCCAGAATTCTGGAACATCTTGCAAAACGCTGTTCTTCCGAAGCCGGAAAGCAGGCGGCTCTTGCCGTGCGCCCCTTGAATGATCTTGAAGAAGTACGCCGCAGGCAGCGCCTCGTTGAGGAAGCGTGTATCTGGTCGGCTCGGGAACAAACCCGAATTCCATCTTTTCCCGACATCAGCCCGGTTTTCACTTTTCTGGAGGGGCGCGCTCCTCTTCTGGATACGGATGCGCTTTGGGCCCTCAAAGAAAGCCTTGGCCTTGCCCAGAATATTACGCACAGTATTCACGCCGGAGCGGCCCAATTACCCACGCTTGAAGAACTTACCGCGAAACAGCCACTGCCGCAGCTTTCCCTTTCGGCTTTGCGGCGTTGTATTGGTGATGATGGTTCTTTGAAAGATGAAAGCTCTCCGGGTCTTCTGCTGGTACGCAGTGAAGTACGTGCCCTGCATCAGGGCTGTCTGCGCAAAACCAAGGAATATGCTGAGCGTTACAATATCGCCCACTATCTTCAGGATGACTATATGACCCTGGCCTCGGATCGTTATGTGCTTCCGCTCAAGGCCAATTTTAAGGGTCGCCTGCAGGGCATTATTCATGACTATTCCCGTACAGGGGAAACCTTGTACTTTGAACCCCTTTTCCTCGTGGAGCAGAACAATCGGCTCCAAGAGCTGAAACAGCAGGAACGCGAGGAAGAACGCAAAGTTTTACGGCAACTGACCCAGCTTCTCGTGCAGGAATTGCCGCAGGCGCGTGCCGCATGGGAGCTGATTGTTTCCATGGACATATTGCTTGGTTGCTGCGCTCTGATGTCCGCTTTTGAAGGCCGATGCGTCCTCATGGAAGAAGGCGCTGCATTGCATTTGCCCGATGCGCTGCACCCCTTGCTGGTTCTGGAAAAAGAAAAAGCCGTAAAGGAGGCTTCGGACGATTCCCGTCGCAGCAGACGCGGAGATATGGCTCCCGTTCGCCCTGCGCGTATTGTTCCGCTGGATCTCATGTTTCGCGAACGGGATCGCTTTCTCATCATCAGCGGCGGAAATGCCGGGGGTAAGACCGTCGCCTTGAAAACGCTCGGACTTATCACCCTGATGACACTTGCCGGTCTGCCTGCCCCGGTAGGCCCTGGGGCAGTGCTTCCTCTCTGGATGAATATCCACGCTTTTATCGGCGACGAACAAAGCCTTGAGGATCATGTCTCCACATTCACCGGACAGATCCGCCACCTGGCGGAAGTATGGGATTCTGTGGATGATTCAAGTCTGATTCTTCTGGACGAATTCGGCGCAGGCACCGACCCTGCACAGGGTGCAGCGCTAGCTCAGGCGGTTCTGGATGGTTTGCTTGAACGCGGGGCCAGCGGAGTAACCGCAACCCACTTCCCGGCCCTGAAGAGTTACGCCCTGACAAAGCCCGGTGTTCGCGCAGCGTCCGTTTTGTTTGATCCCGTTACCAAAAAACCGCTCTTCCGCCTTGCCTATGATCAGGTTGGTGCAAGTCAGGCGCTTGATGTCGCCCGTGAGCACGGCCTGCCTGAAAGTGTGTTGCGCCGGGCCGAGCACTATCTGCTCATGGATGGAGAAGACAGCGAAGCCATACTGACGCGCCTGAACGAACTGGCTGCCGAGCGGGAGCGGGAACTTGTCAAACTGCGTCAGGAAGAAGCCAGAGCTCGTCAGAAACGTGCTGAATTACAGCAAAAGTTCGAAAAGGATCGCGCGGGATTACACGATGAAGTGCGGCGCAAATCCCAGGAACTGATGGCAGCCTGGAAGGCAGGCAAGAACACGGCCAAGCAATCTTTGAAGGAGATGTCCCGCCTGCGTGCCTCGTTGCTGCATCCGCAAAAGGATGAGGAAAAACGTGTTTGTGCTGCCGCTCTTGAGACACTCAAGACCGGCGATATGGTTCACCACCGTCCGTGGGCGAAGCAGGCCAAGGTATTGGAGCTGGATGAAAAAAGCCGTCGGGTAAAAATAGATCTCAACGGCGTCAGCATGTGGGCAAAACTCGACGATTTGGAACCTCTCCAGAGCAGAGCTGAAGTTGTTCCGCACCCGAAAGGAGTGCTTACTCGCGTGTCCCGTCCAGCATCGTTTCTGCGGGTGGATTTGCGCGGTCAGCGGGCAGATATCGCCTTGGCCGATCTGGAACAATTTCTTGATCGGGCGCTGCTTTCCGGGCCGGACGGCGTGGAAATCGTGCACGGCAGAGGCACTGGAGCCTTGCGCAAGGCCGTACATCAATTTCTGAAAAATTTTCCTGGTGTCGCTTCCTTTGAATGTGCCGCCGAGGATCAGGGGGGCGACGGCGTCACCTTGGTGACATTCCGTTAGCCCCAGGGAAGGCAACGCATGGTTCAACGCAGCAGTGACGCCATCCAGGCCATTAAAAGCCGCATCAGCATCGCCGACCTTGTGCGACGCTATGTAGAAGTGCGCCCTATGGGTTCACGTCTGGTTGCGCCCTGCCCTTTCCACCAGGAAACCAAGCCCTCTTTTTCTATCAACGAAGAGCAGGGTACTTTTTATTGTTTCGGATGCCAAGCCTCCGGTGATATCTTCGACTTCTATGGGCGTATCAACGGCCTGGACTTCCGTGAATCCCTGGAGCAGCTGGCGGAAGAGGCGGGGGTGCAACTCGATCGCTTTAAGCCGACTCCCGGCGCGTCCAAAGCCCACTCACACAAACGCGAAATGTTGGCCATTCATAAACTGGCCGCAGCTCATTTTGTTGGCAATCTGTCCGCTTCCCCAGCGCATCTGTGCCAAGAATACATCCGAGAACGTGGTCTGAGTGACGATATTGTGGAGAAATTCCAATTGGGCTGGAGCTTGAACGAGTGGCAGGCGTTGCGTGACTCTCTGCACCGGGGCGGTTTTCGGGATGATATCGCCGTGGAGTGCGGTCTCTTGTCGCGCAGTTCCGGTGGCCGGGTTTATGATCGTTTCCGTAATCGGCTTATGTTCCCCATTTCCAACCTTTCAGGACAGGTCATAGCCTTTGGCGGCCGGATCCTGCCCGCTCTGGCCCAAGAGGACGATGCAAAATACATTAACAGCAGCGACTCCCCCATCTATAAAAAAGGGGAGCATCTGTACGGTCTGTTTCAAGCCCGGCGCGCCATTGATGTCGCCAAAAGCGCCATGCTCACCGAAGGATACATGGATGTACTGACCCTGCATCAGTTCGGTTATACCAATGCGGTGGCAGGCCTTGGTACGGCACTGACCCCTGAACAGGTCAAGCGGCTCTCCGGCTTTTGCTCTACTATCGAACTGCTCTACGATGGCGACAGCGCAGGCCGAAAAGCCGCCTTCAAGGCATGCAGAATGCTGCTGGTACGCGGGTTGGCCTGCAAGGTTATCCTTTTCCCGGAGAAAGACGATATTGACAGCCTGCTGCGTACTCAAGGCGCTGAAGCGTTTGAACAACTTCGCCACCAGGCTCCGGAAGGGCTTGATTTCTGCATTTCCACCCTGCGTGCCGGTTCTCCGCGCGAAAGTGTGGAATGGGCGCGTTCTTTCCTATCGGAAGTGGAAATCCCCGAACTGTTTCACCGCTTCGCTTCGGAACTTGCCTCCGGGCTGGGGCTCACAGAATCCGAGCTGCGCGGCTCTGTGCTCGGCCGTAAACAGGGCAAGGGGCAGACAAGTTTCCAACAGGCGGCGGAACCGTTACGCAAGGTATCACGCGACAGGGAAATCATGACCTTCGCGGTGCGTTATCCTCATCGACTGACAGATCTGCACGCCTGTGGCGCGGATCTCGCGTTGGATGCGCAATGGGCATACCATCTATGGGATAAACTGGAAAAATTTTCAACAGATGAAATTTTTTCCGCACTCACTGAACAGGAGAAAAAATTCTGGGTGCGCTGCCGAAGCGCCGAAGCTCCTCCCATAAATGAAAAAAATGAGGAAAGTGAGCTTTACGCCATTCAGTGCATGCTTAATGTTCTTCAGACAAGTTCACATACGGATTCTGTGGCGGCAGCCCTTCGGCAAGGCCCCACGGATCCGGATACGCAACGCGAATATCTGCGCGCTCTCATGGAAGCGCGGGGGAGGCAAGGTGATCAATAACTTTAAAGATCTGCCGCAGTATAAAGCTCTTCTCTCCAAGGGCAAGGCCGTCGGGTACCTCACGTTTGACGAGGTGAACAAGGCTCTGCCACCTGAGTTCAGCGCGCCTGAAATATTTGAAGATATCATTGGCCATATCGAACAGCAGGAAATAGCCCTTGTCGATACGGAAAAAGAAGGAAAATCGATCACTTCAGGCAATTCCGATTCTGAAAATGATCCGGTCGACGCGGTTTTTGACGCTGCGCTCGACAGCTCGCTTGAGGATGGTATAGAAATCAGCGCGGATTTGACTGCCACGGAAGACGGCTCTGATTTCGCGGCACGTAACACAGATCCCGTTCGCATGTATCTACGGGAAATGGGCGCGGTTCCACTGCTTGATCGCGACGGTGAAGTTGTCATCGCCAAAAAAATTGAAATGGGCGAACAGGATGTCCTCTATGCTCTGGTCGAAGTTCCCGTGGCGGTGGAGGAGCTCATCAACGTCGGAGAGGATCTGCGGCAAAACCGCATTAAGCTCAAGGACGTGGTGAAAACTATTGAGGAAGATGACCCCAGCGAAGATGAAATGAACCAGCGAACCCGTGTCATCCTCCTGCTTGATGAAATCAAGGCTACCTACAAGAAAAAACGCAAGATCTACAGCAAGCTCGATGCCTGTTGCACTCTGGAACGCCGTGTAGCCGGCACGCAGAGGGAAATCCTCCAGTTCAAGGAGGAAATCGTCACCCGTCTGCGTGATATCAAGCTGGAAAAAACGCTGATAGACCGCATTATTGAAACCGTGGAAGACTATGTGCGCCAGATGCGCAACTTCCGCCGCGAACTGGCCGCCTATATCGGCGCGACCGGCAAGACGCAAGAGGAGATCGAAAGACTCTTCGCCAAGCTCGACGCCCGCCAGATTTCCATGCAGGAAGCAGCTAACCAGCTTGATATGAGCGTGGACAAGATGTTCTCCTACAAAGAAATGATCATGGGAAAAATCGAGAGTCTTCGCCGCCTGCAGGAAAAATGCAGCCACGATGTAGAGGATCTTGAAGAAGTCTTGTGGCGTATCCGCCGGGGCACCAACGCAGCCATGAGAGCCAAGCAGGAGCTCATTCGCTCCAACCTGCGTCTTGTGGTCAGCATTGCCAAAAAATACACCAACCGCGGACTTCAATTCCTTGATCTCATCCAGGAAGGAAATATCGGCCTGATGAAGGCTGTGGACAAGTTCGAGTACCAACGGGGCTATAAATTCTCTACTTATGCGACATGGTGGATTCGGCAGGCCATTACCCGCGCCATTGCAGATCAGGCCCGCACCATACGCATTCCTGTCCACATGATTGAAACTATTAACAAACTTATTCGTACCTCGCGTTACTTGGTGCAGGAATTGGGACGTGACCCCACGCCGGAGGAAATTGCCGACCGCATGGAATATCCTGTGGACAAGGTCAAGAAGGTGCTGAAAATCGCCAAAGAACCTATTTCCCTCGAGACGCCCATCGGGGATGAAGAGGATTCCAGCCTCGGCGATTTTATTGAAGACAAGAAAGCCGTGGCTCCTGCGGAAGAAGTGGTGAATACCAAACTTTCCGAACAAATTGCTTCGGTGCTGGCCGACCTTACTCCCCGTGAAGAACAGGTACTGCGCAAGCGTTTCGGTATAGGCGAAAAATCCGACCATACTCTGGAAGAAGTGGGCAAACTGTTCAACGTCACGCGCGAACGTATCCGCCAGATCGAAGCCAAGGCTCTGCGCAAGCTGCGTCACCCCGTTCGCAGTCAGACCCTGCGCTCTTTTTATGAAAACTAGTACTCAGTAACATAAAATACTTCGGACTACCAGCCGTCGGGCTCAAGACTGGCGCGGCGGCGTAGCCGGGGTCGCTCGCCGAAACCACGCTTTCGGAAAAGCGATCTTTCTTAACATTGAGCAGGAAGTATTGAATGTTGTATAGTACTAAAAACGCAAACACCTGTTGAAAGAGGAGCTTTTGATTAAAACTTTCCATGGGGACTCCCTAGGCATGGTGCCCGGTTGATGGTGTATTTGCACTTCCATCAAAACGGAGTTCCCTGGCCTTTTCAAGGGCCTGCTGTCAGATCAAGCCGAAACTGGGGCAAATGCAGCATCATTTCTGACCGCGATTCACATTAGGCACCTCTTTCTTGGGGCTTCAATCTCGTGACTATACTGCCTGATGAAAAGCCTGCTATTTAATATGGTTATCAATTATGCGGGAAAAAGGGATATTGTGGATAATGGAAGGCCCTGTTCGTCTTTGAATATGGCACCTACCATTATGGAAAGTATAGGCGGTATTCTACCCTGGCACAGGCTGGGACTGGGCGTTTCCCTGTTTAATCCGGTATGAGGGGACCCGCTTCGTCGAATACTTGGCCGTCAGCTTCATTCCATCTACCTCCAGTATGGTTTTCTTTGGTGCGATTGGACTGACTGCTGCCAACGTATTCTTGAAAAATCCTTCTAATTATAAGAAATATGCGGTAGCTGAGAGGGTATCCCTCTTCGGTTCCCCAAGATCGGGGCCGTATTGTCCAACCTTGGGAAAAACATTGACAGTTCAGGCCTGCCCAAAAACTACCAACGGAGCTTGTGGATACAGGTGGACTTTGGTGGATGATATAGAACAAAGATATTTAGTTAATATATTGAAATTACATGCTAACTAAACATCTTTGGATTTCTTGAGACGAGTTGGGCAACTTAAATAGCAAAACGTTCTAATCTAACAGGAGCATGGAGCATGTCTGAAAAAGAACGCCCGAACCAAGCTGACCTGACGCCCAAGGCACCGGGCAAAACCCACCGGGCCGGTCGTGTGTTCCGTCGTTTGCTGACGGCGGTGCTTGTTTTGGTGTTGCTCCCCGTCCTGGTGTTCGCTTCCGTCTGCCTGATTTCCCGTACTGAACAGGGAGCCCGCTGGATCGTCAATGGCTTGAATCCCGCCTTGCAAGCAGCTCTTGCCCCCATGGGGCTTTCCCTTCATCTGCAAGGCCTGCGCAGTGAATTGCCTTTTGCTGTCAATGTAAGCGGCATTGAATTAAGCGATAAGCACGGCGTCTGGTTTCAGGCCGAGCATCTGTCATTGGCGATCAACTGGCGTGCGCTGCTGAAACGCAACATTGAAGTCTCCGATCTGAGTCTGGAACATCCGGTGTTTCTGCGCCTGCCAGAACTCTCACCCTCTTCTGCTCCAGAACCCGAGACGTCATCTCCTGTGCTGACGCCGTACAACCTCTTTCAACTTTTCCCCGCTTGGCTGGCGGATCTGAATCCGGAGTTTAATATCAGCCATCTGTTCGTGAACGGATTTGAACTGTCTCCTGCCATCGCAGGTGAAGCCATGACGCTTGATCTTGGCGCATCAGCCAGCCTTTCTCCCACAAAGCTTGCCGTACAAGCAGCGCTTGCTCGCAGAAGCCTCCCGGACAAACATGAGCCTGACGGGCACGAAGCCCTGACCCTCGCGCTGAAGCTGACTTCCACCGGCGTACTGGGGCTACAGCTCATTACCGACGAAGGCCCCTCCGGCCTCGCGGCCCGTTTCCTGCCGCCGGAACTGGCCAAACGTCCGCGGATGCTGTTTGAACTGGAAGGAAACGCTCCCCTTGACAACTGGAAAGGAGATTTGCATTTCCTGCTTGCAGATTTAGATGCCCCCCCGGCCAACGCCGGAGACATGGGTTCCGGCGAGGCTTCGGGCAAAGAGCCTGGCAAGGCTGCGCCCTCCCACCCTTTGGAGCAGGGAGAAACACAAAACTCTCTCTCAAAGTTGCAGTTCTCTGGGCTTTCAGCGGATATCCCCCCCGCATGCCATGTTATTACCCTTGAGGGGCAAATTTCCCTGAATTTGTCCCCGGAGCAAGCCGCTGTCCTCTCCTTGGAAGAAGGCAATACGGGCAACCCCTGGCTGCCCCGCGACATAGCATTGGAGCTCACGCTGCAAAACGGCCAGGCCGCAGATAAGCTGATCCGCATGGCCGGCCTGAACCAGGGCGCGGCATCTGTCAAACTCTCCGTACACACCGCGCTGAATCCTGTGCAAAACGGACTTGCGCTGGACACGGAAGCAACGCTCTTTACCCAGGCCCAAAATACCCGATGGGAAGATGCCAGGCTTGCTGCACTACTGGGTAATGCCCTGACCGCAAAGCTTGCCCTCAAGCTCGGCTACGCGCCGGAAGAATTACAGGTAAAACTGCCTGTTCTGTCTTTTAACGCAGGCATCCTTTCCGCGGGGGGTAACGCTGCCTTCTCTCTGCCTGGTTCGGCTCTTTTCGATTCTGCCCCGTCTTCCGCCTCTGGCGATCTTTCCAATTCCCCTACTGCCGTCGAGAACTCCGCCGAAGTCTCCGTAAAAGCAGCCATGCCGGATAAAAAGGGCGGAAGTAACGCGTTCAATATCCCGGCAGTTCTGGCCCAGGCGCTGGTTGATATCGAACTTCACGCCGACGCCCGGCCCGATGCCCGCCTTATTGCCATGCTCGCGCCCGATGCTAAAAAGCATCTGGAACTGGACGGTCCCGCCCTGCTGGATGCAAAGCTTTCCGGGTCGCCTCTGTCCCCCCGTGCGCGCATCGATCTGAGCTGCCCCGGTCTTGCCGTGGAAGGAGAAAAAATACGTGACGTGTTTCTCCACGCCAGGCTGGACAGTCTGAAGGACGATTCCTCTGATATTTCCCTGACCGGAGGACTGGACGCAGGTCTTACCCTGCGGGGAGAAACGGTCAGCCTGAAAACTGACTGGATCGCCCAGCATGACCGTGCGGGCATACTGGCCGCAACGCTACGAAATGCGTCGCTGCGCGTCGGAGGAGTTCAGGCAGAAGGAACTCTCTCCGCTGTTCTAGAGAATGGGAAGCCGCCCCGGCTGGACGGAGGCCTGCTGGCTGAAGTGCGTGACTGGAAACTTCTCTCCGTTCTGACCGGGCAAAAACTGAATGGCTCCGGCGCTCATTTTGAACTGGCTTTGAAACATGAAGGTGAAAAGCAGATTGCCGGCCTCAAGGGAGGAATGGAATCTTTTTCGCTTGGCGGCGTACCTGCTGAAAAGGGAGAACAGCTCACTCTGACCGGCCTGCATGTCAACCTTGACGCTCGTGATGTCTGGAGTGCAGCCGTTCTTGACGCGGGTCTGAGTGTTTCCGGTCTGAAAGCGGGCGGTATTGCGCTGAAGAATATCACAAGCGCGATTGACGGCTCCTTGGCCGGCCCTCTGAATCTGACAGCCGGCACTGAAGGCGAAATAAAAAGCCGGCTCAACGCGACTTGGAATCCGGGAAAAGTTGAGCTGAAAGCGCTTTCCGTCGAGCCCGGCTCCTTGCCGAATTCGCGCAGAAGAACGCGAAATGCTTCGCGTAACCCTGCCCCTCTCCCGAGTATTGTACTGCTCTCTCCCGGTTCTCTGACGTATTCCGCCGCAGCATTCTCGACTTCCGGCCTGCATTTCAAGCTGCCCCCTGATGGGAAGCTGATGCTCAAAGGCAGTTATGACCCCGCCAAGCTTAATCTGGATATGGAGCTGCAGGGCTTGCAATTTGCGCCTCTGCGCATGTTTGTCAAAGACCTGCCGGACGGAAACGTCAACGCCACGCTGGCCTTGCGTGGCACCCTTGACAGTCCGGCGGGAACATTGCGGGCCGAAGTACGCGACGTGCGTTTTCCGGGCAGTGAGCTTGTACCGCTGGCCTGCGATCTCAATGCGGATCTGAAACATCCAGGCGGACAAAGCATACTGGACGCCAGGCTGGAAATACCCGTTACTTCGCTTGTGCTGCTGGGAGCCCGCCAGGGCTGGGCCAGGATACGGCTGCCGCTGGAGCGCAATGGCAACAGCCTGATCCCCTCCCGGAACAGGAGCATGGAGGCCGCTTTGCGATGGGACGGCGTCATCTCTCCGCTCTGGGCATATCTGCCTATCGGAGATCGCCGTATGAACGGCGGTATCCATCTGGCGGCGGATATCAGCGGCACTTTCGCACAGCCGAAAATTGACGCGGATGTGGAAATCAGCAATGCCGCCTTTGAGGATCTCGCGCTCGGCGTTCTGCTCACAAACATCAACGCCAAGGCCGGTTATAACGATCAGACAGGCGGCGTAAAAAAAAGTTCTGCGCGGCGGGCCCAGGTCACTCTGTCCGGCGGAGACGGCCTGGGGGGAACCTTCCGTCTCGACGGCAATCTGGATCTGACCGCGCGCACCATGCAGGCGTCGCTGAA
>OFFZ01000899.1_pt1 | contig 17199 bp, 17 predicted proteins | sample 1521631 | NCBI WGS metagenome assembly OFFZ01 (sample SAMEA3504102, study PRJEB24116) | mouse gut metagenome | biome: mouse gut; feature: mouse-associated habitat; material: faeces | place: Denmark | collected 2011 | reverse complement strand
ACATACCAAATTTCTTCTCTGTCTTTGCTCCCCCATGCTCCCCTACTTTCAGGTGCTGGTTTGGCAGCACGGGAAGGCGTTCCCATGGAAACCAAAGTCTCCGGCGGTCTGGATTCTTTGCTTTCCACCGTGCAGATGCCCGGGGGTGTGCCGGTGGCCACCGTCGCCATTGGCAAGGCGGGATCCAAAAATGCTGCCATCCTCGCTGCCCAGATCATCGGCGTTGCAGATGCTGAAGTGCAGCAGAAAGTGGTGCAGTTCAAGAAAGACCAGGCTGAAACGGTCCTGGCAGGATCGAGGCTCTGATGAATACACGAATTTTTGTCCGCAAGAAACCCGGGTTCCGTGTCGAAAGCCGTTCCCTGGAGGATGAACTCCGTCAGTCCCTGAATCTGCCGGAGGAGTTCCGTCTGCTGAAATACAACATTTATGACATCTTCGGAGCCGATGAAGAAGAAGTGTCGCTGCTGAAACAGCATGTGCTGGCGGAAGCCGTGACGGATGAAATTGCCGAACCGCAGGGCGAAGACATGATTGCCTTTGAATTCCTCCCCGGCCAGTACGACCAGCGGGCGGATTCTGCCATGCAGTGCCTGATGCTGCTTTCCGGCCGGAAACCCGCTGTGATCCGCAGCGGCACCCTGCTGGAGATGGAAAACGTGACAGAGGCTCAGAAAGAAGCCATTGCTGCCTACGTGATCAACCCTGTGGAATCCCGCCGGAAGGACCTCACGGTCCTGGACAACGACCAGGATGTGCAGGTGGAGCCGGTTCCTGTCATTGAAGAATTCACCGGCATGGATGAACAGGCTCTGACTGCCCTGCATGACAGACTGGGGCTGGCCATGAGCCTGGAGGACCTGGCGTTTGTGCAGGGCCATTTCCGGGACGATGAACACCGGGATCCCACCATGACGGAGATCCGGGTGCTGGATACCTACTGGTCCGATCACTGCCGTCACACCACATTTGAAACCGTCCTGGAAGATGTGGTCTTTGAAAAGAACCGCCTGCACAAACGTCTCCAGGAGGCGTATGAAAACTATCTGGACCTCCGAAACAAAGTCCATGGAGGCAGGAAAGAATCCACCCTGATGGACATGGCCAGTCTCGTGGGCAAGTACATGCGAAAGACCGGCCAGCTGGAAGACCTGGAGGTGTCGGATGAAATCAACGCCTGCAGCATCGAAATCACCGTGGATGAGGATGGAGTGAACACGCCCTGGCTGCTGATGTTCAAGAACGAGACACACAACCATCCCACGGAAATCGAGCCCTTCGGCGGGGCCGCCACCTGCATCGGGGGCGCGATCCGGGATCCGCTGTCCGGCCGCAGCTATGTGTACCAGGCCATGCGGATCACAGGTGCCGGCGACATCAACCGGCCTGTGAGCGAGACCATGGAGCACAAGCTGCCACAGTCGAAGATTTCCCGGACTGCTGCCCGCGGTTACTCTTCCTATGGCAACCAGATCGGCCTGCCCACCACCTTCGTGGAGGAAATCTATGACGACGGCTACACAGCCAAGCGCATGGAAGTCGGGGCCGTGATCGGTGCTGCCCCAAAATCCCATGTGAAGCGGGAAAAACCGCAGCCCGGAGACTTTGTGGTTCTGATTGGCGGGGCCACAGGCCGCGACGGCATCGGGGGTGCCACCGGATCCAGCAAGGAGCACACAGACACCAGTCTCGAGAAGTGCTCCTCCGAGGTGCAGAAGGGCAACGCGCTGACAGAACGCAAGCTCCAGCGCCTGTTCCGGAACCCGGAGGTGACCAGGCGCATCCGCAAGGCCAACGACTTTGGTGCCGGCGGTGTCTCCGTGGCCATTGGCGAACTCGCGGACGGCCTGGTGATCGACCTGGATGCCGTGCCGGTGAAGTATGAAGGACTGGACGGCACGGAACTGGCAATTTCCGAAAGCCAGGAACGAATGGCGGCGGTCATTCCCGCAGAGGAATTCGAAGCCTTCCGGGAACTGTGCCGTCAGGAAAACCTGGACTGTGTCCAGACAGCTGTGGTGACAGAAGAACCACGTCTTGTGATGAACTGGCGCGGCAAGACAATCGTGGATCTGCCACGGGCATTTCTGGATACCAATGGCGTCCGGCAGCACCAGAAAGTGGTGGTCACTGCCTCGGACTATGATGACGATCCCTTTGCACCCGCCAGGGAAACGACCCTGACAGAGGTCCTGAAGCGGCCGGATGTGGCCTGCCAGATCGGTCTTGCCGAGATGTTCGACGGATCCATCGGCAAGTCCACGGTTCTGATGCCCTTTGGAGGCAGGAAACAGCTGACGCCGGAGGAAGGCAGCGTACAGAAGCTGCCGGTGGACGGGTTCACGAACACAGTCAGTGCCATGACTTTCGGCTTTGATCCTGTGGTGGCGAAATGCTCCCCGTATCTGGGCGCGGCCTATTCGGTCGTGGCAGCCCTGGCCCGTCAGGCGGCCCTGGGCATGGATCCCCTCAGCGCACGGCTATCCAACCAGGAGTACTTCGAGCGGCTGGGAAAAGATCCCGTGAAATGGGGACGGCCTCTGGAAGCCATGCTGGGTCTGATCGACGCACAGATGGCCTTCGGCACCCCATCCATTGGCGGCAAAGACTCCATGTCCGGCACCTTCAATGACATTCATGTGCCGCCCACGGTGATCACCTTCGCCGTGACAACCGGTCAGGCCGATGAGGTGAAGCCGGCAGAATTTGCCGGAGCCGGTCATGACCTGTACCTGCTGGCGCACAGGCCGCTGGCAGACGGCAGTCCGGATTATGAACAGCTGAAAGACAGTTTCCGTGCATTGCGTCAGGCAGCTCCGAAGATCCTGGCCGCCCGGTCTGTCAACAATGGCGGGATCGCAGCGGCTCTGGCCAAAATGGCGTTCGGAAACTGGATCGGTGCGGATGTGACTGTTGACGATCCCTGGGGATTTGGCATCGGTTCCGTGATCGTGGAAGCCTCTGAACCACTGGAGGATGGACGGTTTGAAAAAATCGGGCAGACCACAGCGGATGAGACAGTCACCATCAACGGACAGGCAACGGCTCTGCAGGATGCCTTTGACGCCTGGACATCCACATATGAAGGCCTGTATCCGAGAAAGGCAGCGGATGGAGAAGGCCGGCCTGCTGCAGACCTGGTCCAGGGAGAAAAGCAGTATGCCGGAACCAGGGTGGAAAAGCCGCGGGTGCTGATTCCCGTATTCCCGGGACAGAACTGCGAACTGGACACCGCCAGGCGGTTTGAACGTGCCGGGGCACAGGTGAAGCAGTTTGTCCTCAATGACCGCACGCCCGAGGCACTGAATGAAAGTGTGGATCAGCTGGCAGACGAAATCCGCAAGGCGCAGATCCTGATGATTGTCGGCGGGTTCTCGGCGGGGGACGAACCGGATGGATCGGGAAAATTCATTGCGAATGTATTGAAAAATCCGAAAATCGCCGCTGCCGTGGAGGCGATGCGAAAGGAAAACGACGGGCTGATCCTGGGAATCTGCAACGGGTTCCAGGCTTTGATCAAGTCAGGCCTGCTTCCGGGCGGTGACAGGCTGCAGGGGAAGGATGCCCCGACGCTGTTCCGCAACGACATCGACCGCCATGTGTCCAGGATCGCCAGGACACGGATCACCAGCACAAAGTCTCCCTGGCTGCAGGACTTCACACCGGGTCAGGTGCATTCAGTGGCTTTCTCCCATGGAGAGGGCAAGTTCGTGGCAGATGAAGAGACCCTGAAGCAGCTGGCGGCCAGCGGGCAGATTGCCACACAGTATGTGGATGAGACAGGCAAACCCAGCATGATGGGGGAAGACAACATCAACGGATCGGCCTGGGCTGTGGAAGGCATCACCAGCGAAGACGGCCGGGTACTGGGCAAAATGGGTCACAGCGAGCGCTGGGAAGAGGGCCTGTTCATCAACATTGACGGGGACAAAGACCAGGACATCTTTGCATCCGGTGTCCGGTTCTTCACCCGCAACCCCCTGCCGGACGAGAACGCATGAGCCGCGAAATCCTGCAGGATATGGCGGGAATCGCAGGTCTGTTCAATGTCCCGCACGCCGCAGCTGACTGCGCCCTGCTGCTCCATGGACTGCAGCATCGCGGGCAGGATGGTGTGGGAATTGCGGTCACCGACGGGGAAACCCTGCGCTGTTACAAGCGGCGGGGTCTCCTGTCGGAACTGCTGAAGGCCGAACCCGTACAGGAAAGCCCCGGCACTGCTGCCATTGGCCAGGTGCGCCTTCGTCTGGAACAGGACAGGATGGATGAGAATCTTCAGCCGGTCATGGTCCGGGCCTATCAGGGGCACTTCGCCATTGTATCCACGGGCATGATTGAAAATGCGGCTGCTCTGCGCGAATCCATGGAAAATCAGGGTCTGATTTTTCAGGGACTGTCGGATGCGGAGGTCATTGCCCATCTCATACAGAGGGAATCGGGACACCTGTTTGAAAAAATCACCCATGCCTGCCGGCAGATGCAGGGATCCTGGACGTTTCTGCTCATGACCAAAAGCACATTGTATGCCATGCGGAGTGTGGAAGGCGCGAGGTCCCTGTTTGTGGCGGATGTCCCGTCAGCGCCAGGAGGAAAGGCTTTTGCCACAGAATCCGGAGCCCTGTCGATTCTTGGAGCCGAACACATCCGGGAGCTGGAACCCGGGGAACTTCTCAGGTTCGGCAAAGGCAGCGAAGGCCGCTGGCTGCTCCCGGCGGACGGCCCCTGTCTCGGTCCCTGTGCGATGGAATATGTCTATTTTTCCAGACCGGATTCTGTTCTTGCCGGCCGCGGGGTGCTCGGTGCGCGCAAGGCGTTCGGCCGTGCCCTGGCACAGGGAGAAACGGAGACGGCGGATATGGTGATCGGTGTGCCGGATACAGCCATTGATGCAGCGGCTGCCTTTGCGAGGGAACTCAACATTCCCTATGAAACCGGTCTGATCAAAAACCGGTACATCGGTTCGACATTCATTCGCCCGACGCGGATGCAGAGAGAACAGGGAATGCGGGTGCGGCTGAACGCCATTTCGTCGGTGGTGGCCGGCAAAGACGTGTTTCTGGTGGATGATTCCATTGTGCGGGGAAGCACGGCGGCAAGGATCTGCCAGCTGCTGCGGGAAGCAGGGGCTGCAAAGATCCATGTCCGGATTGCAGCTCCTGTGATCTGCACTGAATGCACGAAGGGAGCCGAAAGCAGCCGCAAAGAGGAGCTGGCCGGCGCCAGGTGGACAGAAGAAGAACTGAAAGAAAAAATCCGGGCGGATTCTGTCCGGTTTCTGACCAGGGAGGAGTTCTCCCGGGCTCTGGGCATCAGAGCATGCCGCGCCTGCTTTGGCTGCGGTGAAGAGACACGAAAGGATGAAGAAAATGGCAGAACAGTATGAAAAAGCCGGTGTGAGTCTGGAAGCCGGCTATGAATCCGTGCGGCGGATCCGCAGTCATGTCGACAGAACCAGAATCAGGGGAGCACAGGATTCCATCGGAGCCTTCGGGGGATTGTTTGACCTTTCCTGCTACGGTATGAAGGAACCGGTGCTGGTTTCCGGCACAGATGGCGTCGGAACCAAGCTTCTGATTGCCTTTGCCATGGACAAACATGACACCATTGGCATCGACGCTGTGGCCATGTGCGTCAATGATGTGCTCGTGCAGGGTGCCCGGCCGCTGTTTTTCCTGGATTACATTGCGGTGGGAAAGAACCACCCGGAAGTGATCGAGCAGATCGTCAAGGGTGTGGCAGATGGCTGTGTCGACGCACAGTGTGCCCTGATTGGCGGCGAGACCGCGGAAATGCCGGACATGTATGATGTGGATCACTATGATGTAGCCGGATTCTGTGTGGGAGCGGCGGACAAAAAAGATATCCGTACCGGAGAGCACATTGCGGACGGTGATGTGCTGATCGGCCTGCCATCCACGGGTGTGCACTCCAACGGTTTTTCCCTGGTCCGCAAGGTTCTGTTCAAGGATGCCAAACTGGATCCTCACCAGAAGATGGAGGAACTGGATGGCCGTGAACTGGGAGAGGTGCTGCTGACTCCCACCAGGATCTATGTCCGTCCGGTCCTGAAGGTGCTGGAGGAAATTGATGTGCACGGCATGTCTCACATTACCGGAGGCGGATTCTTTGAGAACATTCCCCGGATGCTGAAGGATGGACAGGGTGTGCGGATCGAAAAGGACAGCTTCCCGCGGCCGGAGATTTTCGATGTCATTGCCAAATACGGCAGCATCGACGAAGAGGAAATGTACAACGTCTTCAACATGGGCATCGGCTTCATCATGGCGGTGAAACCTGAAGACGCCGCCCGGACGCAGCAGATCCTGGCGGATATGGGTGAAACCAGTTACGTCATCGGCGAGGTCACGGAATCCGGGAAGGTAGAAATCGAATGACGAAACGGGCGGCTGTCTTTGTCTCCGGCAACGGCACAAATCTGGAGGCGCTGCTGAAAAGGCAGGAAGCCGGAGATCTGGAGGCACAGATCGTCACTGTGATCAGCGACCGGCCTGATGCCTTTGGCCTGACAAGAGCGAGAGACCATGGCATTTCCTCACATTACGTTCAGGCAAAGGGACGGGACAAGAAGGACTACGAGTCGGAGGTCCTGGACATTCTCCGCAGAGCGGAGGTCGAACTGATTATTCTGGCCGGCTATATGCGGTTTGTCGGCCCCACACTGCTGGCGGCTTACCCGAATGCCATCATCAACATTCACCCGGCGTATCTGCCGGAATTTCCGGGGGCACACGGGATCCTGGATGCCTGGAATGCGGGTGTGAAGGAAACCGGTGTGACGGTTCATTATGTGGATGAAGGCGTGGATACCGGACCGGTGATTCTGCAGGAGCGGGTACCGGTGCCGGAAAGCGGCGGACTGGAGGCTCTGGAAGCCGCGGTCCATGCAAAGGAATACGATCTGTTCTGGCGGGCGGTGAACCAGGCTGTCCATGATCAGGACTGAGTGGCGGATGTCTGCACAGCTGGAACAGACAGGAAACAACAAGGAAAGGAATCAGGTATGAAACGAGCTCTCATCAGCGTATCGGACAAGACAGGACTGGGGGATTTTGCCCGGGGACTGGAAGAACTGGGGTATGAAATCATTTCCACAGGCGGTACAAAACGGGCCCTGGAGGAAGCGGGTCTGAATGTTATCGGCATTTCCGATGTGACAGGGTTCCCGGAAATCATGGATGGCCGGGTGAAGACGCTGCATCCGAATGTCCACGGCGCCCTGCTGTGTGTCCGGGACAATCCCGAGCATGTGAAGCAGATCCGGGACCTGGGGATCCAGGACATCGACATGGTGGTGGTGAATCTGTATCCCTTCCGGGAAACGGTGCAGAAACCCGGCGTATCTCATGAAGAGATCATAGAAAACATCGACATCGGTGGCCCGAGCATGCTGCGGTCGGCGTCCAAGAACTACCGGTTCATTCCCGTGATCTGCGATCCGGCGGATTATGAGCAGGTGCTGCAGGAGCTGCGGGAAAACGGCGAGACAGCTGCTGAAACCCGGGAACACCTGGCGGCGAAGGTCTTCCGGCACACTGCACGGTATGATGCGATGATTGCGGATTACCTGACGAAGAAAACCGGCGAACAGTTCCCGGAGAGCATGACGATCACGTTCGACAAGGTGCAGGATCTGCGGTACGGTGAAAACCCGCATCAGAATGCGGCGTTCTACAAGGGAATGAATCCGCAGTACTCCCTGGCTAATGCCGTGCAGCTGCATGGCAAGGAGCTGTCATACAACAACATTCAGGACGGCAACGCGGCGATCGAGATCCTGAAGGATTTCCAGGGACAGCCGGCGGCTGTGGGCCTGAAGCACATGAATCCCTGCGGCGTGGGCATCGGGAACACGATCAGCGAAGCCTGGGACAAGGCCTATGAGGCAGACCCGGTTTCCATCTTTGGCGGCATTGTGGCGCTGAATGAACCGGTGGATGAGGAACTGGCGGAAAAGCTGTCCAAAATCTTCCTGGAGATCATCATTGCTCCGGACTTCACACCCGAAGCGCTGGAGATCCTGGAGCGGAAGAAAAACATCCGGCTAATGAAGCTCGACACCACGCTGGAGCCCAGCAACACGAAGAAATACACAAATGTCAACGACGGCCTGCTGGTACAGGACATGGATGTGAAAAGCGTCACGGCAGACGAACTGGAGTGTGTGACGGACAGAAAGCCCACGGAGGAAGAACTCCGGCAGCTGCTCTTTGGCTGGAAGGTTGTGAAGCACGTGAAGTCCAATGCCATCGTCCTGGTCAAGGACGATATGACGATCGGCGTGGGTGCCGGTCAGATGAACCGTGTGGGGGCTGCAAAAATTGCCATCGAACAGGCCGGCCCGAAGGCATCCGGGTCGGTTATGGCATCCGATGCGTTCTTCCCCATGCCTGATACGGTGGAAGCGGCTGCCGGTGTCACGGCCATTATTCAGCCGGGTGGGTCCATCAAGGACCAGCTCTCCATCGATGCATGCAACCAGGCCGGCATTGCCATGGTATTCACGGGCGTTCGCCATTTCAAACACTGATCTCTGTGATATAAAAAAGTCATCAGAAAGGAGATTCTTTCATGGATAAATATGTATGCACAGTCTGCGGGTATATCTACGACCCGGCGGAAGGCGATCCTGACAACGGCGTGGCTCCCGGAACTGCATTTGCAGATATCCCCGATTCCTGGGTATGCCCGGTTTGCGGCGTTCCCAAATCCGATTTTGAGAAAATGGACTGATCCCCGGAAGGGATGAAAAAAGACAGGTCTGCAAGTGGTGGACCTGTCTTTTTTATGAAATGTGTGAAATGGGGGAGTGCCTTCAGGCTTTACAGAAACCGGAGAACGGGTTTTGCAAAACCATTCGGGAATCTTTCGAAAGCTGTAAGAATCTCCAATATTATTCGCCGTATAATATAGATGAAAGGAGAACGTATGCTGATACAGACAGGAGGCGGACTGCTGGAGATGTGTGTGCTGGCAGTTCTTGACCGGGAAGATCTTTACGGATACCGGCTCACCAGACAGGTCCGGCAGGTGCTGGATGTATCCGAGTCGGCATTGTATCCCGTGCTCCGGCGGCTGAAAAAAGAAGGACTGCTGGAGACCTATGACACGGAAATGGATGGCCGCAACCGGCGGTACTACCGGATGACGGCAGCAGGAAGGGAAAGGCTGACGCAGTACTGCTGTGAATGGCGTCAGCTGACAGCCGGGATAGACCGGATACTGGAAGGAGAGTGGCAGGATGACAAAACGTGAGTACCTGGAGATCCTGGAAAAAAACCTGCAGGGGATTGGACAGGAGGAGACCGGCGATATCCTGGACTATGTGGCGGAATATTTTGATGAGGCAGGGGAAAAGGAAGCCCTGGAGGCGCTGGGATCACCGGAGAGCTGTGCCCGTCAGATGAAGGCAGATCTCGTGGCTCAGGTACCTCCGCTGCCACAGGGTCTGAGGATGGCCGGGCAGCCGGCAGGATCCCGAAGCCAGAATCCATACAGACAGGACACATATCAGGGATATGGGGAGTATACATCCCGGAGGACCGGAGGATCCACATCCGGCCAGCCTTCGTATGCTGCCGGAATCCGGTCAGCAGCACATACGGAGAGACGGAATCTCTGGATCCTGATACTCGGAATTCTTTCCCTTCCGCTGTCCCTGCCTCTGGCAGCCTGTGTTCTTTGCCTGCTGCTTGCAGCGGCTCTGGTCATCCTGGCTCTGCTTCTGGCCCTGGTCGTGATCTGTGCAGCAGGGCTGTTCAGCACCTGTGTGATGCTCTGGAAAATGTTCACTTTGCTTCCTGCAGACCCCGCCGGTTCTTTGTATCTTCTGGGGACCGTAATGGCAGGTCTGGGGCTGTTCTGTCTGGGGACCGCCGGGCTCTGGTGGGTCTTCCGGAATGGATTTCCCATGCTGGTTGAGAAACTTTCGACGCTGTATCGCCGGCTGAAAGAGAAAGGAAAGGGAAAAAACTGTGCGTAAACTTGCAAAATGGGGTCTTTGCCTGTTGCTGGCAGGAGGCCTGCTGATGCTGGGGTGCCGGGTGATGCTCGGTCCCCGGGTCATGAATCTGGCCACTCTGCAGGGTATCAGTCCCTATGCAGATACCGACTGCCACTATCAAGGGAACAGTCAGATCCAGTCCCTGGACCTGAATCTGGAAGCCACCAGTGTGATTATCCGCAAAGGAGACCGGTTTGAAATCCTGACTCATGGACTGAAACCTGCAGACAGTGAGGTCCGCGACGGCTGGAACACTGAATACAGCGTCCGGGGAAAGGAAGCTGTGTTCAGCGCTTCCATGGACGACGACCAGTTCCTTGCAGGCAGCAATCCGGAAACAGTGGTCCAGGTCACTGTACCCGAAGCGATGAAAAATCTGACAGTGAACCTGTCCATGGGCGGTCTGGAACTGTCGGGAATCAGCCTGCAGTCCATTGATGCGGTTCTTGATATGGGCACTCTGAAACTCTCCGGCGTCATGGCCGGATCTCTGAACGCCTCTGTATCCATGGGAGATGCAGATATGCGGAACGTGGATATGCAGAACGGAACAGTGACAGTGGATATGGGAAGTCTGACCATGACCGGATGCAAAGTGACCGGCCAGCTGGATGCAGAGGTGTCCATGGGCAGTGCCACGATGGATCTGCGGCAGAAAAACGCGCTGCTGGACCTCAATGCAGATATGGGTGATCTGACCGTCAACGGTACCAAAGCCGAATCCGGCATCCTGTGCACGAATACGAAAGAGACTGAAACAGGAAAAGGTCCCGTGATCCGGGTCGGTGTCTCCATGGGAAGTCTGGACCTGGACCTGGACGGTGATATTCAGACCATCCGGGAGTTTCCCGCAAGCGGAAAAGCAGAGAAAGACTGAAACAGGCAGAGCCATATCAGCCATGGCAGAACCTGTGAAAAAAACCGGATCAGCCAGGTCTGTCCCTGCCAGGGGAACAGCCAGCCAGTCCGGTATTTTCACTGAAGATGGATCCTGGCTTTCTTCAGCTTCATCCAGTCCTCTTTCAGAAGATACACCGCCAGACCCCCTGGGCGACAGGTGACAGTCACCTGGCCCCGGCCATCGAAAGTCAGGGTATTACCCGGATTGGTGATATCCGTGATTGTTCTGCCTGCCAGACGCGGTTCGCAGAAACTTCTCTGTTTCCAGTCCGCAATGGTATACAGCACAATCACCGGGTGCCGGCCCCAGGCCATCCAGCAGGCTTTCTGCGGATCATCGTCACAGAGATCCACAATATTGTCTGTCAGCAGATTGTGCCGGATCCAGATCATCTCCCTGAGAAACGGAACCGGAGGATTTCCCCGCTTCAGTCCATACAGGTCACCATAGAACACAATGGGCAGCTGACAGCGGCTGAGGAGAATCGAGGCATACGCCTGGGGCCTGAACCAGTCCATGATCCAGGACTCCAGTGCCTGACCGGGCTGTGTGTCGTGGTTGTCCACAAAAGCCGCTGCGAAGCCCGGATCGGTTTCAGACAACGTGTAGTGAAAGAGATTGCGGATATCATAGTGGCCATTGGAGCTTGCTGCCTGCTGCAGGTGGTAATGCAGTGGCACATCCATCAGCCGCATACAGCGTCTGCACTGCTCCAGGTAGTTCTTCAGGACAAACACATCCCCGGACCAGTACTCGCCGATGAACAGATCCGGATGATTGCCGGTCTGATGCATGGCCTTCAGCCATTGTTCAAAGAAATGAGAATCGATGGATTTCAGGGAATCGAGGCGGAATCCGTTCACGCCTGTTGTCTCTGTATACCATTTTCCCCAGCTGTACAGCTCCTGATGCACTTCCTCATTCGTGAAATCCACATCGGCACCCATGACATAGTCAAAATTCCCGAGTTCCGGAGATACATTGGGGTTCCAGTGTTTGCCCTCGAAGAGAAGGATCTGCCGTGACCCATGGCCATCATCCATGTCCGTTCCCGTGAAATCCTGCCAGTGCCACTGAAAGCCGGAATACTTCCCCTGCCGGGCGGGAAAGGTGAATGCAGTCCAGACATCCACAGGATGCAGATCCTGGAGTATCCGTTCACGATTCATCCGGTCCACGGTCCGGGCCTGGACGGTTTCTGTGTGATCCGCCCCCATGCGGTGATTCAGCACAATATCGGCCAGAACCTGAATGTCGCGTTTCTGGAGAGCGGAAATGGCAGACAGGTACTGTTTCCTCGTACCATATTTTGTTGGGATTCCGCCTTTTTGACGAAATTCTCCCAGGTCATACAAATCATAGACCCCATACCCCGTATCCTGGCATCCGCCCTGGCCCTTGAACGCAGGCGGCAGCCAGACACCGGTGATTCCCAGTCGTTTCAGAAACCCCGCCTGGGCAGAGACCTGGCGCCACAGTCTGCAGTCAGGACCCAGATCCCATTCAAAGTACTGAATCAGTGTCTCGTTCCTTGCCATGTTTGTTTTCTCCTTCCCGATGGGTTCCGGACATCCTCTTCAATCCGTCGGTCCCTGCTGAATCCCGGGGGTCTCATACCCTTCATGTTCCTGGCCAACGGTATAATGTAGCCGCAGGAAAGAAAAGGTGAGAATCATGAACAGCATTTTTCATCGACGGTCCATCCGTCAGTTTACCCCCGAAGTGCCGGACAACGGGCAGATTGAACAGATCCTGAAAGCCGCCATGGCTGCGCCGACAGCCTGTGACGACCGGCAGTATCAGTTTTATGTGGTCCTGGATCCTGAAATCCGGCAGGCGCTTGCACAGACATCGCCCTATGCCCGCTGCGCCGCAGCTGCACCTGCAGTGATTGTTCCCTGTTTTGAAGACGGGGCAGGGTACGCGCCGGAATACATCCCGGTGAACATGGGAATCGTCTGCGAGAACCTGATGCTGGAAGCCGATGATCTGGGCCTGGGCACCGTGTTTCTCGGCATTTATCCCGAACAGGACCGCATGGAAGCCGTGCGCAAGGTCCTGCAGCTGCCGGAAGGACTGACTCCGTTTGCGCTGATCCCTGTGGGTCACCCCGCTGCGGTTCCGGCAGACAAAGACAAATTCGATCCGGACAGAATTCACTGGATCGGGCGGCAGAAATGACAAAGCCGGACGTCGCCCGGTGTCATTCAGACTGACCTGAGAGACAGAGTTCCGCCCGGTATGCAGGAACTGCAGTCACTGCCGGTGAACCAGGGGAAGCCAGTTTCCATAGCCTTCTTTCTCCATCTGCGATTCGGGTATGAAACGCAGTGCAGCGGAATTGATGCAGTAGCGCAGTCCTCCCGATGCAGCTGGTCCATCCGGGAACACATGCCCCAGATGAGAATCGGCAGAGGAACTGCGGACCTCCGTGCGCACCATACCGTGGGACAAGTCTGTTTTTGTTCGAAGAGCCGATGAAGAGACCGGTTTGCTGAAGGCGGGCCAGCCGCATCCGGAGTTGTATTTATCCGCGGAGGAAAACAGGGGCACGCCGTCCACGGGATCCACATAGATCCCAGGCTCGAAGAAGTCATCGTATTGACCCGTGAAAGGACGCTCTGTAGCGCCTTCCTGCGTGACAGCTCTCTGCAGCGGTGTCAGCGCCTGAATCGCATTCTGTTTTTCTGTATCATTCATAAGCCAATGATAACGAAAAGGTAAGGAAATCACAGCTTTCGGCCCCTTGCCGGAATGCGGGGGCCGTGTGGTAGACTGGTTTATATGTGTCGGAACGAATGTTCCAGTATTGAACCGCTGTTGTCGTCTGGATTCCCGTGTATGCACAGACAATGACAGTCATCGGATTGCGGGGCTACAGAGGATTCTTTTTGGCGTGCTATGGCGCTGACTGCCGAAGGAGCAGGGAAAGGAGGAGTGCAGGTGAAGCTGCAGTGGGAAAAAATTGTTACGTGGCCCAATCTGATCACCAGCATCCGGATTGCCGGGGCAGTTGCCCTGATCTGGATCCTCCCTTTTTCACCGCTGTTCTATGGTGTGTATCTGATCTGCGGACTGAGCGACGGACTGGATGGCATGGTGGCCAGACTCACAAAACAGACATCGGATTTTGGCAGACTCCTGGACAGCGTGGCGGATCTGATCCTGTACTCAGTCACGTTTCTGAAAATACTTCCCGCCATGGTGAGTCTGCTCTCCCGCTGGATTTGGGTATGGCTGGCTGCAGCGGTGATCCTGCGGCTGATGGTTTACATTCTGATTGCAGTCAAATTCCGGAAGTTTGCCGCAACCCATACCTGGCTGGACAAACTCAGTTCGATCCTCGTATTCCTCGTGCCGTTCACCATCATCCCCGGCTATGGAGACTGGGGATGCGGACTGGCACTGCTTGCCGCAACCGCTGCATCTCTGGAAGAACTGCTGATGTTCGGGGCAAGTTCTGTCTATGACCCGGGACGCAGGTCACTGTTTCAGACAAAATGCGGGTACGCAAAATGCAGTTCATCAGTCGCAGACGGACAGCAGGGAACTGAAGCCTGACACAGGGCGGGATCGGCAGGAACGGGAACGGTGTGAGAATCATGAAAAGGCAGCCGCAGCTCTGTCCGGGTTTCCGTGCAGGAAATCTCAGGCAGAACTGCGGCTGCTGTTGTTTCTGAATTTTGCTGTTTCCTGCACGAATGCTGATGGAAGACAGCAGGCATGAAAAGGACGGGCGGGAAAAGGGAGGAAAACGGCTTTACTGATTGACGTCCATTCCGTTTACTTCCAGACCATCGTCGATCTGAATCATGAGATACCGTTTGCCATCCACCAGCTGTGTTTTCACTTTCCATGCCGCATCCCCCCGGACTGTGACGCTGATGTCTTTCATCCTGACAGACAGTTTCTCGGAATCCATCAGATTCACCGCCTTCAGCTCATTGTCACCCACGGTTTTGTCATACACGGCGGAATAGTGCTGCAGGGTATCCTCGTTCAGACCGGCGTCTTCAAGAAGAGCCCGCATTTTTGTTTTATCCAGTGCCAATGGGACTCCGTCTTCTTCCGCTTCTGCGACCATGTCCCGCAGAGAACCGTACACATGGCTGACGGTATCAAAATTCAGTTCCCGACCGGCGACATCGGTCAGCATTTTGCGGAAACAGTCATTTTCCTTGTCATACGGAAGATCCGACATAGTGCCGATGATGTATTCGATGAACATCTCATTCGGCCGTTTGGGGGTCTTTGTATAATACAGGATATGGTTTACATCTGCGCCGCCATCTGTATAGCAGGGGTACAGAAAGCCATCCAGTCCTGAGGATATGACATGCATATCCACGTCCTCTTTTTTCTCCATCGTGCCTGTTTCTTCGTTGAAGTACAAGCCGATGTCTGTCAGGGTCACTTCGTTGATGGAGCACAGCAGAAAACGGTAGGAGGAACCGCTGTCTTCCAGCTTGTTCTGGTCCTTGACCTGCCATTCACAGGCAGCAAGAATCAGGAAGTATCCATTGAGGTAGGAAGTGTTTCTGGTGAATTCATTTACGAATTCTTTGACCAGGTCCGGGTCCTTCAGACGGGACTGATTCAGGTCGTACAGTTTCTGCTGACAGTCAGAACCGGATTCAAAGCTGTACTCTGTCAGCTGACGACCGAGTTTGCCGGAAAGGGCCTTTTTGAGTATTGCCAGGTAAATGGTCCGTTCGGATTCGCTCAGGTCTTCATAGTCTGTGATGTCAAAGCATTTGATGACCGGAGACGAATTTTCATTGGAGACATAGGCAGCAGCGATATTGGCAATGAAAAAATCGCTGTTGTCTTTTTTGAACTGGCGCCGCAGCTGGGCGATTTCTTTTGCATTCATGTCAGTAAGTGTATCATTCCCGGCCGATGGTGAACACAGGAAAGAGGATCACTGAATAAGGGAGAAGATATGCAGATGGGGATGATTGAGGGATCCGGAGCATAAATGGATTGAGCAGGAATGACGGACTGCAGCAGATGGAGAGGGGACGTGGAATCGACAGGTGGCCTTACTTGTACAAAACGATACTATCAAAAAAATGAAATGCAAAAAAGTGCAGAAAAGGGGTTGCACTTCTGTGAGGGTGTGGTATTATAAGTGAGCCGCAAGTGATTTGGATAAATCGGCAATCCGCAACACATAAAAGAATAAAAAGTTTAAAAATGTGTTGACAGACTCTTGCGGATGAGTTAAGATATAAGAGTGCTGAGGGGCACAGGCGGGCTTGACAGCCGGACCGCTCATTCAGTATCTTTGAAAAGCTTGTGACTTCATCAGAAGCTGCAGGCGATGGAAGCATCTGTCATGGGTGCTGACGCTCTTTGAAAACCGGACAGGAAAAACGAAGTAAATACAAGACGATACAACGTCGATTCTTTGAACCTGAAAAACAATCATGAACACAAGACGCAAAGCGTCTGAGTACAGATCAAATGGAGAGTTTGATCCTGGCTCAGGATGAACGCTGGCGGCATGCCTAATACATGCAAGTCGAACGAGAGACCTTCGGGTCTCTAGTGGCGAACGGGTGAGTAACACGTAGGGAACCTGCCCGCGCACCGGGAATACGCTCTGGAAACGGAGAACAAATCCCGATGTACAGGAAGGAGGCATCTTCTTTCTGTGAAACATCCTTTCGGGGATGGGGCGCGGATGGACCTGCGGTGCATTAGTTGGTTGGCGGGGTAAAGGCCCACCAAGACGATGATGCATAGCCGGCCTGAGAGGGCGGACGGCCACATTGGGACTGAGACACGGCCCAGACTCCTGCGGGAGGCAGCAGTAGGGAATTTTCGTCAATGGGCGCAAGCCTGAACGAGCGATGCCGCGTGAGTGAAGAAGGCCTTCGGGTCGTAAAGCTCTGTTGCGGGGGAAAAAAGGCAGCATCAGGAAATGGGTGCTGACTGATGGTGCCCCGCCAGAAAGTCACGGCTAACTACGTGCCAGCAGCCGCGGTAATACGTAGGTGGCGAGCGTTATCCGGAATGATTGGGCGTAAAGGGTGCGCAGGCGGTCCTGCAAGTCTGGAGTGAAACGCATGAGCTCAACTCATGCATGGCTTTGGAAACTGGAGGACTGGAGAGCAGGAGAGGGCGGTGGAACTCCATGTGTAGCGGTAAAATGCGTAGATATATGGAAGAACACCAGTGGCGAAGGCGGCCGCCTGGCCTGTTGCTGACGCTGAGGCACGAAAGCGTGGGGAGCAAATAGGATTAGATACCCTAGTAGTCCACGCCGTAAACG